>Ga0209394_1000527_pt1 | contig 29641 bp, 22 predicted proteins | sample JNZ201metaG_FD_184122 | JGI IMG/M metagenome (GOLD analysis project Ga0209394, IMG submission 184122) | Hot spring microbial communities from Jinze hot spring, China to study Microbial Dark Matter (Phase II) - JNZ 20120812A (SPAdes) (version 3) ... | reverse complement strand
TTGGGTAGGGGTAAACTCGCCTTGTGCCTTCCCGTTGCAGTGGCGGGAACGGGTCTTCGTTGTAGCGATACATCGGCAACCTCACTTTCGCCACCTGCGTCTTCACCTTGCTACTCATCCCACTCACTCCTCACGCAAGATGGCACTTTGCGCATGCCCTTATCACTCATCAGCAGAAGCGTTCGCCCTACGACGGGTTAGCTGCATTGACATCTCCTCATCAATGAACTTCGTGTCATGTGTTCTCCCCAAAGCATTCACGACGGAGCTGCAAAGCAAAAGGCAGGAGCAGCCACTTCTCATGCTGCCGTTGATACTGCTCCTGCCTTTATGCACACACTCGTTTTGAGCGAACTGGTTTTAAGGAGCAAGTTAGCTGCGCTTCACTCTTTCAGCGACCCACTTATTCCCATTGACAGTGCCCACAATCTTGTCGCCTTCAACTATGCCATTGTATGTGCGCTTGCCATCACGCTCAATCGTGAAGTGAACACCAGCCCCCCAAACATAGAAGTCACTAATCTCTGCACGCCCCTGATTGATAAGTGAGCCGAAGTATTGTCCGTTGCGCCTCTCAATGGTGAGCGAAACTTCCCTCCCATCCTCTGTCCACTTCCATGTGCCTTCAACGACTGCCGAATCCCTTTTCGCCACCCATTTTCTCTCCCCAGCCCGTCCAGCTATCGTCACCGTGCCTTCAATCGTATCTCCGTTCACCTGCCCATTGTAGGTGATCTTCACTTGTTGCCCATTGACTTGCCTCACCACCGTGAAGCTGAGCTGCCTCCCAACAAGCTTGACATCGCTCTCCCTTAACACAGTTGAAGCCCCGCCGACGAACAGCGTGCCTCTTACCCTTTGGAAGACTTGATTGAGGACGAGCCTGAATTGCTGTTCGCCCTTTGGACCACCACTCCAACGCCAAGTGCCAGCCACACCAGCTGGAATGACCCAGTAGTAGACTGTGTGATAGTTATCCACAGTCTCCGTCCTATCAGCTTCCCACTCACCCATATCAAAGTCATGTGAGACAACCCTGCTTCCCGGCTTAAGCTCACGAAAGAGCTTCGGACGAAGACGCAAGTTGACGCTCGGGAGCAAGTAAAGTGTCACGACCGTAGCTTCTCTTATATCGGCTTTGAACAGGTCGCCTTCAATGAACTGAACTTTTTCAGTTACGCCAGCCTTCCTCGCGTTCTCATTGCTTTCACGAATTCGCTGTGGGTCAAGGTCAACACCGACACCCTTCTTAGCGCCAAAATCCCTTACTGCCGCAATGACAATGCGCCCGTCGCCACAACCGAGGTCATACACAATATCGTCCTTCCCAACACCAGCCATTTGGAGCATCTTCTTCACCACCTCAGGCGGTGTCGGGACGAATGGGACATCCAAGCCTCGCCTTTGAGCGAGCGCTACGGTGAGGAACAGGCAAGCAAGGAACAAGCTGCTAAGCCATATGGAGATACACCTTCGCCACATCTCACATCACCTCCAATTAAGATGCAAACGACGCTGCAACACGCTATCATTGTTATGCAATGTGGCACACTTTGAGCTATTGCGCTAATTTGAAGCGGGCATTGCTCAAGCAACCACTTGGGGACAATGCAACAATACGGAGGCAGGAGATGCAAAGTGGTGCACGCTCACTTGCCGTGCAGCGCCTTCCATTCAGCGTAAGCATTCTGCATCAACAAGTACGCTCGCCTCTGATGTATTGGGTCGCCAGTATCAATGTAGAGTTTTGCCACCACAATGGCTTGGCTGAAGAGGTCGTAGCATAAGAGGCGTTTGTCATGCAATTGCTTCATCTCCCTTGACGGCTCAAGCTTCCGTGCCATCGCCGCAATTCGTTCCGCATCGGAAGATAGCCAAGACAGCTCCTCAAGCGCATCCTCACGGGAAATAAGCCTTCGTCCGAAGGTGTCAAGCAGGGAGACAACTTGATTATACACTTGCGCCCAGCGCGCATCAAACACTTCCCCAACGAGCTCATACGGCATTTGGCGCAATAGCTCCTCTTTGGGCTCGTCACCGAGCGCCTCTTTGAAGATGCCGTAAGCTTCATCAAGCTGGTTCATTTGGATGAGCAGCCGAAGGCACATTGAAAGGGCTTTGATGGGCGGCTTGTCACCCTTTGCCCTTGACAAGAAGGAACGCAGCAGCTCAACAGCACCCCTCTTTCCACTCGTCCTTTGCGCCTCAATAAACTCGGCTGCTTCAACAGCCACCTCTTCATTCGGCTCAAGTTCAAGTGCTTGTTGGTAATAATGCCTTGCGATATTGCGCATCTCTATCGCAACCGTCCCATCAATCCTTCCAACGCGCGTTGAACGGAGGCGAGCAATGCGCGCAGCCAGCAAAAGGTGAGCTGCGCTGTTCGGAGAAAGGCTGATCAGTTCCTGCACGGAGCGCCACGCCTCTTCAACTCTGCCGAGGTTATATTGCAGTTCCGCGAGCTTGCGCCACGCATCAACATTCTTTTGGTCCACCCTCGTAGCCCGCTCATACTCAATCAAAGCGTCATTGAAGCGCTTCATGCGTTCATAAACTTCACCAAGTTCAACATACAGCGATGCCACGCCGGGACTTAGCATCGTCAGCTTGCGATAAAGCCCAGCTGCCTCCTCAAGGTTACCATCTTTGGCTAACTTTCGGGCTCTCACAACGAGTTGCGCGAATTCATCCTCCTCTGAAGGCAAAGTAGCGCCTTCGTTAAGCGAGGATGCATCAAGGGCGGCTTTCAAGCGGCGCGCTATCGCATTCACAAATAGCTGCATGGATGGCATGCTCTCAACCTTTGACTTGACCTTGCGCTCTGAGCGCTTTCGCTCATCACCCTGTGCGGCTAACTCCTCTGCCCTCGCCTTCTCAACATCAATGAATTCCGAAGTTGTGTTTGCGTTCACGGTAACGATGGTCACTTCAATGCCAGTAATGCGATTTGCCATTGACTTCGCTGAAGCATCAATGTTAGCTGCCCTGACCCACATCCCGACTTGCATACCCATGCACTTTAGCAGCGCTTGGACATTCTTATGCGGCGATGAGACCTCACGATGAGTTATACGCCCATCACGGATTGCGAGCTGAATGCCGGGAAGCACCGGCGTGAAGGGAACAAGTTCACATCGCAACTTCGTCTTCAACGCCTCACTTAGAGCTTTCAATAATGCCTCCTGTGCAGCTCCATCTGCCGGTGCTGTCCTCGGTTGGAGGAGCAGGACGGCAAATGATTCGGCAGCGGTTGCAAAGCTGTTCAAGCATAGCGTTATCAGCACAGAAACAGTGAGCGTCCCAATCACACCTGCCAATGCTATTACCTTAAGCCGTTGTGAGAAACTGCTGACAAAGGTTCTCATCAAATCCCCACCCTCAAGCTTTGCACGGTAGGGATGCTCATCATTCGCACATCTTCAATCCTTGCCTGCATGCCCTTATCGCGATCTCAATTTCGCTTCGGTCACCGATGCCCATCTTCAGTTGCCTTTGGTAAGCCTCAATCGCTCGCCTGTATTCTCTTGCGGCTTCCTTAAACCTTTTACTCTGGCGATATGCATCTGCGAGGTTTTGCCTCAACCTGCCCTCACGAGCTATGTCACTGTTGCGTTCAAGCGCCTGTATGTAAAGCGGGATCGCTGCCTCCAAGTTGCCCGCAAGGTGCAAATCCATTGCCTTCCTCTCAAGCTCTTCAACATCCACCTGTGGGCTCACTGCAATTTGCTGCTGTTCTTGAGGAAGCTGCTCAGGTGTGCTTGGTTGCTTTGGTCTTTCAACCTTACCACCGGCACGCACGATTATGCGCCCGCTGCCACCTTCAACCTCCCCCGGCTGCTCCGGCTGCTGTATTGGCTGTTGGGTAAGCTGTTGCACTGGCGGATGCGCTTGTGGTGGTGTTGGCGGGCGCACATAATAACTTGGATAGCTCGGTGTGTAGTAAGGAGGCGAATAAGGTTGTGAGCTCATTGGTGTTGTAAACTGCGGTTGAGTCGGCTGTAATGGATGCGTGGGTTGAGTGCTGACGCGAGTTTGCTGCGGCGGCTCTTGATACGGCTGTGTGCGCTGTCGTGCCGAAAGCTGAGTTGACTGCGGTTGCATGCTTGGCGGCGGCAGTATGGGCAACTCTGATGGATGCCTTCTCGCAGGTGGCGTTGATTGGCTCTGCGGCGCTTGTGGTTGGGCAGCTAACTTTGCCCTCTCGCGCTTTTGTTCCACAGTCTCATCAATGAGTTTTTTAATCCGCTCATCATTGGGCAACAGCTTTAATGCCTCATACAGTAACCTGAGCGCCTCGTCATAATTGCCGCGCTCCCTTTCGGTCACCGCATCCACGATGAGGCGCTGCGCCATCTGTTTGGCATCTTGAGTTGCCTGTCCCGGCTGTTGCAAGTTGGGTTGAACGGATGTTGTCACTGACGCGACTTCCACTTCATGGGTGACTTCTTGCTTCGGCTTGTAGAAAGCCCTCGCAAGGAATATGAGCGCTATAGCGAAAGTTGTGACAGCAACAAGTGGCAGTGAGCGCACATGTGGAGGGTCTAATGATGGTGCTTGCTCTAACTTGACTTCGGGCAGCCCCAATTCCTTGGAGAGTCGCTTCAGCGCATCCCTGTCGGCAGCACTGTAGGGATTGAGCCTGAGCGCAATTTCATATTCAGCGTAGGCAGCCTTCTTATCACCGACACGCTCATACAGCATCCCGAGAAGGGAGTGCGCAGGCGCATAGCTTGGGTCAAGAGCAACGGCTTGCTTGCAAAGTGAGATGGCTTGGTTTATGTCGCCACTTTCCGATGCTTCAAAAGCCTGCTTGAAGATTGAGCGGGCTTGCTCAGCTCTCTGCGGTTGCACCTTCTCATGGGGCATATGAAATTCATCCGAAAGCATCGTCACAGCACCGGGCACATCAAGCCTTGTGCCACAGTGCCTGCAGAACTTGCTCCCCCTTGGCACAAGCTTGCCGCAGCTGTTGCAATACATTTTCGCCACCTTCATTGGGCAGTTTTGAAACATCGTCGTCACGAAACAGTTTACCCACAACACTTTCAAACAAAACTGATTGCCGGTGAGATCATGCGTCCGATGCACTTGCCCATCACATCAACCGACAACTCGTATCACTTCCTCTGGTGTGACAATGATGTCCACCTTCAAATCCGTCTCAAGCGCATATGGTGCGAGGTCTTCAACGATTTGCAACGGATGAACAAGCGTTACGACCTTGCAATGCTGTCTCACCAAGCCGTTGTCGTTGAGCCATTTCCATTCCATGTCTGTAAATCCCTTCCCAACACCCAATCGGTTGCCGAACTTGTCCACAGCAACGCTTCCGACAACGAAGATGTCAATCGGTGTCTGCAAAGGCTTACCGTAGCGCATGAAGCCCTTCACTGATGAAGCCGCTTTGATGTGCACATGTTCATCAATTTCAACGATCCCTTGCATCTTCGGGAGGGCAGTGGCAAGCTTCTTCCCTCTCATGAGAACGAGCATGCGAGCGTGCGCGAGTGAATGATCAAGCGTGCAGTAGATGCATTGAGCAGCTTTAAACTCTGGCAACTCAGCAAAGCGCATTGCAGCTTCCTTTGAGCCGATGAAATTTGGAATGCGTCCAAAGGTTGGCAATGGGAATGTAGCTACACCATGCAATTCAAGCAGCCACCAAACGCGCCTCCTTATACGCTCGCGCTTTTTGAGCGCCCTTAAGCGGCTGATGTTCAGCGATGGCTCACTCACGGCAAGTGATGCCTCCCCATTTACACGCTCTCAAAAGTGCAACATAATGCAATTGTGAAAATAAGTGAACAGTGCCGAGGTGGCGGAACTGGCAGACGCGGTGGACTCAAAATCCACTGGGCATTACGCCCGTGCGGGTTCGACTCCCGCCCTCGGCACTTTTTATTTTGACCAGCACTACTTGAATGAGCGCTTTCAAGACTTGAGAGTGAGTAACTTCATTGGTGGGCAAACAGCATCGCACCCCCTGAATTGCATCGCGCCCATGATCTCTGAACGCGTTACACCTGTGAAGAAAGCCACCTCACGCTTGCATCCCAGTGAGACATAAGCCTGCGGGTGAAACCAGATTCATGAATGCCTCATGCTTGAACTCATGGCTAAAGCTATGTCTATGGAGCGAATGGCTCGGACATCGGGTTTTCGCATTTTTGCACACGAGGTCAGCTCACCATCTTGGACACGAAGAAACAAAGGTGAAGTTGACACATTAAGGCTTGCGCGATTGGGACAAGCTTAGGGCGCGTTGAGTATGTTAGGCGCTAATAGCGTTACGAGAAAGCGCTGCCCTCATGCTGAACTTATCCAATGTCCGCAAACGATGAGCTTTCAACCTCCTTTGGAGTGCCCATGTTGCCATCCGTTTGTCCGATGATGGGGCAGGCTCTTGGCTCAATAGCGGATTTGTCCTTTGGGCTTGTTTCCTTTACAGCGACATGGGTCATGTGCCACAAAGGGCTCTACCAATCTAAGCCGCAATGTCGGCACTATTTCATCAGCCAATTAGCCAAATCATCAATTGAGGCGCTTTTTTCGGTCAAAATCAGCTCCCACTTTCCACCCAAGATTTCACGGACATTTTTCGCCCAAATTGTTGGGAAGCCTTTGTGGGAATTGTGGATGTAGAGCGGATTTGGCGCAATAAGCGCCAAAACTGCCCGAAAATCTCCAACCCTCCGAAGGCATGGGATATACAGCCGCTTAACATACTCATCATCATTTGAAGCATCAAATTGTGCGGCATCAGCGGCTATTTTCCCGTCAAAACCTGAGATTGCCTTTGCAAGCAAAGCCCAGAGCCCAGAAATGCCAAATCCGACAATGTGAACCCGACCGTAGCGACTTTTCAGGAAAGCGAGCGCAGTTAAAACATCTTGGACTCTTTCGGCATCATCGGTGCGATTGTAAGTGGCGAAGAATTGGACATCTCTTTTCCGCTCTCCAACAGCCATGCCTGTTAGGAAAGCGTCAATTGCAAGGACATCAAACCGGCTCTTCACCCTCCGAACAAAACCCAAAATTTCCCGATTTCCTCCGGAAATTTTCGATGCAGCGCCATCATCGCTCAAAATCAAGAGCCCCTCTTTGCTTCTGCCATCGCCGATCAGCAGCGCTGGTATTTTCTCGCCAACGCCGACTCTGCCGAGCCACAACCGTTCGTAAACGAGACCATCTTTGGAATCCTTCCCATCCTCCCGCACAATTATCCGATTTTCTGGCGGAATATCTGCAACCAATACCCTGCGCAAAGCTTGGCGCATTATTCCGCAAAAACGCTTCAATGATTCCTCATCCTTTGGCATCATTTGTTCAATTGCAGTGTTGGCTTGCTCCTTGATCCAACTGACAAGTCCATCCCATGTAATGGCATCCTTTGGCTTCGGCAAGTCGTCGCCCCAGATTCGGAGCTGCTCAGGGTTAGGCAACTTGCTCTCCGGCTCTTTTACCCGTTCTTCTGGCGGTTTACCATCATTCTTCAGCCACTGTATCGCCCACGAGTAGTATGCCTCTCTTGAAGCCTGTGCGAACTCATGCCCTTCCGAGAAGTGCGCATTTGAGCAACGGTCATCGGCTTTCAGCAACTTGTATACGCTTTTGACGAATGGAAATTCGTATTTTGGCGTCTCTTTTGTCCAATCCCCATCGTCAGAAATCAGCAGCAATGGGCGCGGCGCAAAAAGGGCTATAATCTCGGGATTGCAGGTATCAATGCGCAATATTGGCGGATTTTCGCAAATGCAGCCGCCTTGCATATGTGCCGAAACCATTTTTGCCGGAACAGCGACTGCCAATCGCTCATCAACTGCTGCCAGAAGGAAAGTCTGCGTTCCTCCGCCAGATGAGCCACAGCATCCGATGCGATTTTTGTCCACTTCTGGCAAAGAAAGTAGGAAATCAATTGCTCGGATGCTGTTCCAAGTTTGTATTCCACCCTTGCTTATTGCCCAAAGATGCTCTTTGGGCGTCTCGGGAGAGCGATGGACAACTTGAAATTGGTCGCCATATCCAACCATATCGTAGGCAAAAACGATAAATCCAAGTTTCGCCATAGCCATTGCCCTAATTTGCTCCCTTTTATAAAGTCGCCCCTCCGGCTGTGGCACATGCCCATGCGGGTGAAGGACAGCCGGATATGGTGGCTTACCTCTCTTCGGGCGATAAAGATTGCCGGTGACGAAGAAATTGGGCATGCTTTCAAAAGTCACTCGCTCAACGATGACATCCTCGTCCTCGTAGCAAATCACACGACGAGGGTTTAGTGGAGTTTTCGGAAGCATCGGAAATAGTCCACAGGCAATCCGCACATGAAGCCTCAGTTCCTGTGCGCGCCTCTCCCATTCATCAACCGAGCGATACTCTGGCAGCTCATACCTCAAATTCAGGTGCCTAATTTGAGTAAGTCTGGCATCCTCCTGCGGCAGAGCCGCAACTGCCATCAAAATGACACCTCCCATCGTGAATATCCACATGCCTTAATCACCCCCCACATAGTTCGCTGAGCTTGACGCCTCCATTGCCGACACCCTACCCTGTGCATATTTGGCTGCTTCCACTGCCCTGCCAACCACGCCGACGGCAGGCTATTGACCGCAGTGAATTTCCAAATCTATAGCCACTTTCCGTCACTCTTCAACTGCCCTAACCCACCACAGCGCACTGCCGCCAAGTTCAAGTATGCCAATTGCCAACCCATCATGCAGCAGTTGCTCTCCCGTTCGCATCAATGTCTCGTTTGTATCGGCATTCAGAAGCTCGTAGCGCTTTGCAGGGTTAAGCCCCTTTAGGCGAACTATTAGGCGTTCATTCGGCGATTGTTCCCTGAATGCCAAGATTGCGCCACGATCACTCTCAGGGTCATGAAATTGCCACACAGTCCAATCCTGCAATGAGTGTGCCTGTGGTGTGAGCAAGAACCTGCGTTTGAGGACAAATGGACGCAACCGCTTGTATTCGGCGATGCATTTTTTCGCCAATTCTTTCGTTGCTTCATCCCATTGGGCAAGCCGCGGCGAAATGCCAAATGCCCCACCCATCCTGCTGCGGAAGTCAGAAACTGTCGTGCCATCATGCACGACCCATGTGTTCAAATAGCGCGGTGGCAATGCAAACCATGCACCAGTTAGGTGAAAGCGGACATTGGGTGCGCGATGGGTGAAATCACTGAGCCAGTATGTATGGACATGGCGCAAAATGCCAAAGTCAATTCGGTTTCCACCGCTTGCACAGCCCTCAATGACCAAGCGCGGAAAGCGCTCCCTCAAAAATGCCTTGACAGCGTAAACACCCTGAGTATGCGCAAAAGTGCCATCGCCCTCTTGATGTCCATGTGTGGGATCATTGCAGCCTAAGCCATATGCGATGTTGTAATCCCACTTAAGCCAATCAACGCCGTAATCGGCAATTATCTTCGCCAACCGCTCTTTGAACCACTCAACAACCTCTGGATTACCGAAGCACAGGTGAGCATAGCGCCCACTGCCAATCACCTTTCCATCGCGCCTTGCAAGCCAATTTGGATGCCGCTTTGCTAAATCCGTCTCAAGGTCAACACGCTCAGGTTCAACCCAAAGTCCGAACTTCATCCCCCTCTGGTGCACATAATCCGACAGCGCTTTTAAGCCCTTGGGAAACTTGCCACGATGCTCCGCCCAATTGCCCAGACCATGTCCGAAGTCGCCCGTGCCACACCCAACATACCAGCCCGCGTCCACGACGAACACCTCACAGCCCAACTCGGCAGCGATGTCCGCTTCACGCATCAATGTCGCTTCATCAATGCGCGTTGTCCAGCCAAACCACGAGTTGTATTGCACCCAAGGGAAGTCAGATGGTGCGTGCGGGCACAGGAATTTTTCCTGCCATTTATGCAACCGCCATCCGGCATCGTCCAAATCTCCGGAAAAAATCAGCAAAAATGAGGATGGAGAGCTTATTTCCGAGCTCGGCATAAGCCGATGGGCAACCTCCGTAACCCCCATCCTCACCACGACTGTTTCACCATGCCTGACGATCGTGCCTCGCCACCGCCCACTCCACTCTAACCCGCCGACAATACCCTCAACGATACCGCCACTTTTTGACCCCAAACCTAAGGCAAACCATGCAATATCCTTAGCCGACGACCTGCCCTCATTGCCGCAAAAGATCTCATACGATACCCCGTTAGCAAGCGTTCGTTCCGCCAAGAAAAAGCTGCTCGGCGGAAAGCCATCGTCATAGCGCCCACCTGTCAGGGTAAATAACCTCATGGGCTCACTTTTGTGGACTGCCAACATAAGCGGATTTAATCCGCTAACTGTCACAGTTTTTGCCCCATCGTTTCGGATGGAGAACCCCGTCTCCAATACCGCTTCGCCATCAAATGCCCGAAGCCAAGTGACGGTTGACAGATTTAACCGGCGATGCTTGAGGAAAAAACGCAGATTAATTGCGCCGCTTTTCCCCTCATGCTGAAAACCCTCAAATGTCATGCCCTCATCCAATGGTTGTAGCGAATCAACTTCCACGCCGTTTAAACTCGCCGAAAAACCGAAGAGCGGCACCGGCTTGCGTATCCACGCCGTTTTCGTCCGAAAATTTATCAAATCCGTGATTGCGACACGCCTACCGTCAATTAGCCTTATGACCAGTAAAAAGTCGGGCGAACTTAGCCGCCAAAGCCCATCCTTGGCATCGTGTTCCAAAACCACGCTGCCGACTTTCGCGATAGCCTCCACTGCACTCACCTCGCAAACAAATTTGCCCCACTTATACCCAAAAATATGCGGGAAAGCTGACAGCACTTGCAGGGTCATTGCCAGCACTATAGCAATCCTCGCCATAACTGACACCTCATGGACTTGCGGGTTTGAGTTCCGTGTTGCGACATACGAGCCTGAAAAACTCGGCTACATTTTGGAAAATTCCAGGATAAATTCGGCTATCTTTTGTGCCGCAATGTTGAGAATCCTTTCGCCGAGTTCGGCAGTCGCTAAAGTTGGATCGCCAGACACACCATCAACCTCACCCGTTTCCCCGCCAATATACGGCGAACCAGCAATGATGTATTGCCAAAACCAGTTTCTCCCAAGATCGTGCGCTGAAAACGCTGACCTTTTGTAGCGATAGCCGACCTTTGCCTTACTCATGTCAACAAGTTCGGGGTGAAGGTAAAGTTGAATTGAAGTTTCAATGTCTCCAGCATGCCAATCCGAACCCGGCGGACTTGACCTAACCTTTGCAAGCTCATCTTGGGCATAAACCTCAAGGAATGCACCCCATTCAAATGTCACAACCCTCGCATCATCTGGTATTCGCCAATCCTTCCAAATGCTTGAAATCTTCCTGTTGAGCTTTTGGACAACCTGCGGGACAAGCCATTCAGTGCCACCACCATGCCCATTAACCACGACAATACGGCGAAATCCACCGCGAAGGTATGACTCAAGTATGTCATTTAGCGCCTCCTTAAAAACCTCCTCACGAATGCAAATGCTGATTGGCTGCCATGCGGGATCAAACGGTGATGGCGAAAACCAAACAGGCGCGCTCACCAAAGTTGGCGGATTGGGATGCACCCTCTTTGCAGCCATAATGCAGATGTGAAAGCAGTTATCAATGTCGGTCTGGAGCGGCGCATGAGGTCCGTGTTGCTCAATTGTCGCCACTGGCACGAGCAAAACCGCTTTCGCCACAAGCTCCTTCACTTCTTCCCTCGTCAATTCGGGCAAATACACCTTCGGCTCCTTCATAGCTCTCACCCCTCAGTTGCCCCTAAAAGCCATGTTAGCTTGCGCTAATGGCGACTCAAATTGCTGTCCATCATCGCTTTGCGTCCGGAGAGCACACCTTTCGGCGTGCCAGACAACCCGGCATTGACAAGAGCCTTGTCCTTTAGCGATTTCAATCACCTGCATCATCCCACCAATTGCCGACTTCAAATTTGCACCCTCTTGTAGCCAAACTGAAACGCGCCCATTGAAGTCCCGATGAAAAGCCTCGGCTTTAAGCCGGTAAGATTCCCATACTCCTCGGCGATGCCCATAACTGTCTTGAGCGCATCTTCCCGTATGAGCATTGCGACAGTGCCGCCACAACCACCGCCAGTTATCTTTGCGCCATAAATGCCGTGAGCAACACCGTAAGACTTGGCGAGGTTGACGAGCAAATCCGTTTCCTTGCATCCAAGCCCGGCTCGCTTGCCGTAACTCCAGTGTGATGCATACATCAGCCTCCCAGCCTGCACGAGGAAGCGCTCGTCCCCAGTCCTATTCGCTTCGTCAAGGAGGGCAATGAAGCGCTGCACACGCTCATTCTCGTAAATCGGATGCTCAGTGCACCCTCTAACTGAGTAAACTTCGTTCGGGTCAACTCTTGTCGCTACATCGTCAGTCTCGCCATACTTTCGCAGGAACTCTTCGCCACGCATCTTTGATGGCAGGACTTTGCGATACCTTCTCGCATACTCCTTAACGCTAACATTGCATAGGTAGCCACCATAGTCATTCCCGCTAACTTGCTTTATGATTTTGAAACCCATGAACGCTCCAACCCTTGCACGCCTATACCTTCTTCCACCAACCGCATGCTTCACATTGGAATCAACCCCTACAATCATGCACCCTTTCGGTATCTCATGCAACCCGAGCAGCTCGTGCGGCTGGCATTTGAGGGCGAGCAATTTGCCTTCCTCACAAAGTGCACTTGTGACCTGATCCATAATCCCGCACGGTGCTCCAACGACATGATTCTCCGCCATCTGGCACAACCTTGCAAGCGTCAAGCCATCAAGGCGCAGGTTGAGCAAGATGTTGAAAGCCATCATCGTGCTCACTTCAATTGCGGCTGAGGATGATACGCCAGCGCCCATTGGGACTTTACTCCAGATGAAGATGTTAAAGCCGTGTCGGACTGAACTTAAGACGCCCTCCTTCAGAAGCACAAAGAGCGTGCCAATTGGGTATGCCACCCAAGATGTGGCTCTATCCCTCGTCAGAAGCTTTTGAACCCCTTCATAGCTCAACCAGCCATCAGCACATTGCAATGCGGAAAGTGGTAGCTCAAACTTCGGTTGCATCCCTTCACTCTCAATGCCGTAACTCCACAGCCTGATGAGGGAATCCACTCTTCGCTGAATTGCCACCATGCAAGCTTCCGCGATGTTGCCCTCAAACACGACAGAACCACTGTAGTCAGCGATACCGCCCATCACATCAACCCTTCCGGGAGCTCTTGTGATGATCACATCGCCGATGCCGTCAAAAAAGCTCCTCGCATCACCCCTCACCAAAGCCTCAAATTCGGCGACATCGCGCACCTTCACCCACCTCCAACGACGCAAAGTGCCTCGCCGTTAAAATGCAACTTAAAAATCGCCACATGCAACACATCCAATTTTCATCAAAGCGTGCGCGCTAATGAGCACATCCGTCAACCTGCTGTAAACTCTATTTTGATTTCGTCGGTCCGTGAAGGCTGCATTTTCAAGTGAGCACGATGTTGTGGGCAATGCAAGCAGCGCAAAATCAGCATGGCGGCAGCATGCCATTCCCTCACCGGATGCATCCCATGTGATGCTGCTTGCATACCGTTGATTGGCACGGTGATCAAATCGCCGATAGCGAGGTGATGGATGAGATGGGTAGCAAGGTGGTGATGGCATTGGGAACGCTCGCATGGCTCAGCGCTGCGGCAGCGCTATGTTACGCAGCAAGCGCAAAGGTTATGGTTGACCTAACGAGACCATTGCACAGCGTTAGTCCAACGCTATGGGGCATCTTCTTTGAGGAGATAAACCACGCAGGTGATGGCGGCATATATGCCGAGATGGTCCGCAACCGCTCATTTGAAGACGGTGAGACCCCCACCTTTTGGAAACTCCTCGTTGAAGGCGACGCCGAGGGAAGCATCGTAGTGGATGAAAGCCAACCACTCAACAGAAACAACAGGCGCTCGCTCAGGATTGAAGTGCGCAAGCTCAAAAATGGGCGAATCGCCATAGCCAACGCCGGCTACTGGGGCATGCACATAGTCAAGGGTAAAGTTTACAAGCTTTCGTTCTATGCCCGGTGCAGCGATGGCTTTAAAGGTTCGCTCATTGCATCACTTGAACATGCAAGCGGGCTCATTTATGCGAGCGCTGAAGTTGGTGGGCTCTCATCACAGTGGAGGAAGTTTGAGGTCCAACTCAAGCCGAATGCATCCGACACTTCCGGACGGTTGGTGATCTCGGTCAGGGGAATTGGTGTTGTTTGGTTGGACATGGTTTCACTCATGCCAGCTGAGACTTGGAAGGGACTCAACTTGAGGAGCGATCTTATGAGGATGCTTGAGGACTTAAAGCCATCCTTTGTTCGCTTTCCCGGGGGATGCTTCGTTGAAGGTGAGACTTTAGACCATGCGCTTCGCTGGCGTAACACGCTCGGCGACATTTCCGAGCGCCCAACAAGGTGGTGCATTTGGGGTTATCACTCAACTGAGGGGCTTGGACTGCACGAATACCTTATGATGTGCGAGGCGCTCGGTGCAGAACCAGTTTTGGTCGTGAACTGCGGCATGTCACACAAGGAAGTTGCACCAGTTGAGAGGATGAGCGAATGGATTGATGATGCGCTTGCAGCAATTGAATATGCCATAGGACCAACGACGAGCAAGTGGGGCGCACTTAGAGCCAAGAATGGACATCCAGAGCCGTTCAAATTGCGCTTCGTTGAAATAGGCAACGAAAACAGCGGACCTGCATATGAGGAACGCTATGCCATGTTCTACAAGGCGATAAAGGAGCGCTACCCGCAGATACAACTAATCGCCAATGTGCCGGTAAGGAGCGCACCAATGGATGTCGTTGATGAGCACTATTACAACTCGCCGGAGTGGTTCATCGCAAACGCAACTCGCTACGACAAGTATGACCGCAACGGACCGAGAATATTTGTCGGCGAATACGCTGTCACAAGGGGCTGCGGCACTGGCAACTTGCGAGCTGCGATTGCCGAGGCTGCATTCATGACGGGGCTTGAGCGAAACAGCGACATCGTCATCATGGCAGCCTATGCGCCACTGTTCGTTAATGTGAACGACAGGCGATGGAACCCAGACTTGATTTGCTTTGACAGCTGCAATGTCTATGGCACGCCATCATACTATGCCCAAATGCTCTTTAGCCAACATCGTGGCGATGTCGTCTTACCTGTATCAGTTGAGGTTGAGCGCACAATAATTCCGTTGGCTCAAGGCGCCATTGGGTTGGGCACTTGGAGAACGCAAGCTGAATTTCAAGATGTGAAAGTCGTGCAAGGCGGGCGCGTCCTGTTTGAAGCTGACTTCACTAAAGGCTTAAAAGGGTGGCGCGTATTCAGGGGTGACTGGCAAACGGAGGGCAATGTCATAAGGCAGTTGGCGCTCGGAGAAGACATGCGGATCATCGCTGGAGATGCAAACTGGACGGACTACACGCTATCGCTCAAAGCAAGAAAGCTATCCGGCGATGAGGGCTTCCTAATCATGTTTCGTGTCCGTGACGACAATAACTGGTATTGGTGGAACATCGGTGGCTGGGGAAATAGATGGCATGCGGTTGAAAGGTGTCTCGGCGGTGGTAAGAGCATCGTCAGCGAACGAGTCCAAGGCAGAGTTGAAGTCGGAAGATGGTATGACATACGAGTTGAAGTGCAAGGCAGTCGCATCAGATGCTATCTGGATGGTAACCTCGTTCACGACTTCACTGATGTTGGTCTCTCGCCGCTGCATGTGTCGGCGACTCTGGACAAAGCAACTGGAGAGGTCATAGTTAAGGTTGTAAATGTGAGCAGTGAGCCACTGAGTGCCTCGCTCGCCATCAACGGTGTGAAGGCATTGAAGAGCACCGCAAAGGCATTCGTGCTTACCGGCAACAGCCCCGATGACGAAAACTCATTCTCGCAACCAAAGCGAGTGGCACCGATTGAAATGATGCTGCGTGACATCGCTAATCCAGTGCAACACACCTTCCCGCCATACTCACTCACTGTGCTAAGGCTCGGCGTGGCTAAGTGAGATACACAGGGTAATTTGCAAACCGGGCGGCTTCGGGGGTGAGCGAAATGCGGTGCATAGTAGTTGGGCTTGGTGGACGGGGGAAGCATTGGGTGCAAGTGTGCCAAGAGATGGACATCGTGGAAATAGCTGCAGGAGTTGATCCGATGCCTGAGCGGCGAAATGAAGTGATGCAAAGGTTTGGCTTAAGCGAGTCCCAATTGTTCCCGTCGCTTGAAGAGGCGTTGAAAGGAGTGGAAGCGGATTTCATTTTGGATGTGACGCCACCGTCGCAAAGGGAGCACATTGCAGAGGTTGGGCTCGGAAATGGCTTACCAATACTCGCTGAAAAGGCGATGGGTGAGGATTGGGCAATGGCTAAACGCATTGCAGCACTCGCCAAGTCCAGCGGGCTGACTTACATGGTGGCGCAGAATTATCGCTTTGGGGCGCTGCCAAGAACCACTCGGCGGCTTCTGGATGAGGGTTTTCTTGGCGTTGTGAACACTGTTGTTGTGGGCTTTCACCGCCCTTGGGGGATGGGTGCTCACTATGTTGAGATTCCGTATGCGCTGCTCATTGAGATGGCTGTGCATCACTTTGATACGATGCGCTATGTGCTCAACCGTGATGCCGTGCGAGTTTGGGCACACACTTGGAATGCGCCATGGGGATGGCACAAAGGAGATGTCGGACACACAGCCGTGTTTGAATTTGAAGGCGGAATTATAGCCACGCACCACGCGCTTGGATGTAGCGTAGGGAAAGCCGACCATTGGCAGGGGCAATGGCGAATTGATGGCGAAAGTGGAAGCCTGACTTGGGAAGATGGGAAGCTCGTATATGAGCGCTCATTGCCGCCAGAAGAAGCTAAAGTTGAGGAGTTGCCGCTTGACAAGCTTGAGCTTGTGGATACGAAGGCAGTCCTTGCCGAATTCGTTTCGGCAGTGAAAGAGAAGCGAGAGCCAGAATGCAGCGCAAGCGATAACTTGAAGACACTCGCTATGGTCTTCGGGGCAATTGAGAGCGCAAAGCGCAAGACATGGGTTGAGATTGCGGAGCTTTTTGAAGGGTGAGGTGATGTAATGCGCGGCTTAATCACAGCTCGCTATGGGACACACATTGAGGTTTGGCTTCCTGAGCAGGGACGAACTGTCCTTGGCATACCGAGGGGTAAGTTGCAAAAGCGGAAGAAACAGATTTACGCTGGCGATTGGGTCAGTGTGAGCATAGTCTCACCAAATGAAGTCGCCATTGAGTCAATTGAGGAGCGCACCAATTTGCTCACGCAGCCGCCAGTGGCTAATGTGGATAGGCTGCTGCTCGTGATGAGCTGGCGTCAACCCGACTTCAGTAACCTTGTCTTGGATGGGCTTTTAGCACAGGCTGAATTTTTCAGGGTGGCAACGGCTATCGTCGTCAACAAGATTGACTTGGCTTTGAAGCGTGAGCTGCCGCGCTTGGAGAAATGGACAAAGGTTTACGAATCGCTGGGTTACCCAGTTTTGAAGGTGAGCGTTAAAACTGGCGATGGGTTGAGCCAACTTTGGGATTTGATGCGCGGCAACTTGGTTGTCCTTGCAGGTCCATCTGGCGTTGGTAAGTCGTCCATCTTGAATGCCCTCATACCCGGTGCTCAATTGCGGACTGGCGAAGTGAGTGAGAAATTGGGGCGAGGACGCCATCTGACAACCGAAGTGCGCCTTTTACCCAACCCAAATGGAGGCTGGGTCGTTGATACACCCGGATTTCAAAAGGTGGATTTACCATCATTGGTTGACATTGAAACGCTGCCAAAGCTATACCGAGAGTTCACCGCCTACGAATGCGAGTTTAACAACTGCACACACACTGTTGAACCCGGCTGCGCAGTCAAGGAAGCACTTGAGCGCGGCGAGATACCGAGGGAGCGGTATCAAACCTACCTTTACTGGCGGGACGCAATAAAGCGCATGGAGGGAGAACGAAGGAGGTGAAGCCTTCGCAACAAAGAGCGAAAGCTCACCAAGCTAAGCGCATTCACCAAGAGTTTGCGTTAAAGTTCGCTTGGGCATCAAAGTGAACCTTGGAGGTGAGTTTGGTATGTTGTGGTTTTTGTTGGCGAGTGTGACTGCAACTCAACAGCCTCAAGCGGACAGACTTGCTTGGTGGCGTGAGGCTAAGTTCGGCATGTTCATCCACTGGGGACTTTACGCTATCCCTGCAGGCGAGTGGAAAGGAAAACGAATTCCCGGAATCGGCGAATGGATCATGCACAACGCACAAATCCCCATCCACGAGTATGAACCGTTGGTGCAACAGTTTAATCCCGTTGAGTTCAACGCTGACGAGTGGGTTCAATTGGCGAAAGAAGCGGGGATGCGCTATATCACCATCACGACCAAGCACCACGACGGTTTTTGCCTCTTTGACAGCGCCTTGACAGATTACGACATCATGAGCACGCCCTTCAAACGAGACATTATCCGTGAGTTGGTAGACGCTTGCCGCCGTCACGGCATCCGAATCCAGTTCTATTACTCGCTCCTTGACTGGCATCATCCCCACTATGTCCCGCGACCGAAATGGGTGCAAGACCCGCCGGGACATCAACGCGATTTCAACCGCTACCTTGAATACATGTTCGGGCAAATCAGAGAGTTGTGTGAAAAGTATCGCCCGGACGGAATTTGGTTTGACGGGGGATGGGAGCACCCGCCGCAGGAGTGGCGAGCCGAAGAGTTGCTCAAAATGATTTGGAGCATCTTGCCCAACGCCGTCATCAACAACCGGACAGGTCTGCCCGCAGATTACGACACTCCAGAACAATATGTTCCCGCAGCAGCCACTCGCACGCCTGAAGGCATAAGGCTTTGGGAAACCTGTATGACGATGAACGACACTTGGGGCTACCGAAAGGACGATTTCAACTACAAATCAGTCCGTCAACTCATTCAAACGCTCGTTGACATTGTGAGCAAAGGTGGCAACTTCTTGCTCAATGTCGGTCCGATGGCGAACGGAAAAATTCCTCGCGAGCAAGTTTCGCGGCTCAGGCAAATGGGTGCTTGGCTGCGCCAATACGGCGATGCCATTTACGGCACTGAGCCTTCGCCCTTCCTCACTCATCCACACCCAATAGGTGGTTGCACTGTCAAGGGCAATAGGTTGTTTGTTCACTTGTTTGAGTATCCTGCCGATCCATTTGAATTGCGCGGGTTGAAGACGAAAGTTTTAAGAGCCTACATCATGAAAGACGGCACACCGGTTGAGTTTAAGCAAGAAGGCTTGACACTTGTCCTTGACCCACCGCCAATTGTTCCCGATCCCTATGACACAATCATCGTCTTGGAACTTGAAGGCAAGCCCGAAGTTGACAATGCCCTATATCAGGCGAAAGACGGCAGCGTTGACTTGCATGCCCGATTCGCAACAATTCACGGCAAAACTGCACGCTACGAATACGGTGGCGGCAAGGACAACATTGGCTTTTGGACCAACGCAAACGATTGGGTTTCGTGGGAGTTCGTGATTGAGCGTGGTGGGAACTTCCAAGTTGAGGTTGTCTACGCTTGCGATAAAGGCACAGGTGGCAGCGAATTCGCGGTGGAAGTTGCGGGGCAAAAGTTGATGGGCATAGTTGAGGAGACTGGTTCATGGACCGACTTCGTGACGAGAACTTTGGGCACAGTTTCACTTCAGCCCGGCCGCTATACGCTATCGGTGCGCCCACAAATGATGAAAGGCTATGCTGTCATGAATTTGCAGCGCATCAGGCTAACCCATCAATGAACCGTGAGTGGCAAAGCTTCTGCCAAATTTTGGGTGTGAGCCTTTAGGAGAGACCTACACCAAGCACGCTTCACAGTTGCGAAGGCTATCGTTGTGATAGCATCAAAAACTATCTTGGGAGGTGCAACCAAAGGTGTTGAGAATAGCAATTGGATTAGCACCGTTAGTTGCAGGGGCAATTTTGATGGCAGGAGGCGGCAATGCTCAAGTGAAGGAAGTAGCATTTTTCGTTGCGCCCAATGGGAACGACGCTTGGTCTGGAAGGCTGCCGTCGCCGAACAAAACGAAAACCGATGGACCGTTCGCAACCTTGCACCGAGCGGTTGAGGCGGCTCGGCAATTGAAACGACAGCAAGGAGGAAAATTGAGACAGCCTGTCACGATTTACCTGCGCGGGGGCACTCACTTTTTGCGCGAGCCAATTGTTTTGACTCACGAAGATAGCGGGAACGAGAGAGCCCCGGTAACTTTTGCTGCCTACCGCAACGAGAAAGCCATTATCAGTGGTGGGCGACGCATAACCGGCTGGAAGCGAAAAACTGTCAATGGCAAAGTTGCTTGGTCGGTTGAACTTCCTGAAGTTCGCGATGGTAAATGGTTCTTCCGCTTGCTACGAGTTGGTAACGAGTGGGCAATTCGTGCCCGTTATCCGAACTTTGACCCGCAAAACCCGCTAATGGGCGGTTGGCTGTTCGCTCAATGGTGGGGCGAAAGTTGGGAAAGGGGCGCTTTCAATGTTGGAGTTGGCAACATCCACAATGTAGGGGACAGACTTGAATGGCGAATTAAGGTTCCTGCATCGGGAGAATATAAAGTTTGGGTTCGCTATGCCCACAACATGAGAGCCTTCAACATTGATGCGATGGACGATAGAACCACTTTGCGGGTTGGCGATAACGAACCTGTGCCTTTGCGAAACTTACCCGACACTGGCGGTTGGGGCAATTTCCGGTGGACACTTGCTGCCAAGATTTTCCTGCCCGAAAGTGAGCAAACTTTGATTTGGGAAAATGTCAAGGGCGGCGGGTTGAACTTGGACGCATTCGCTCTAACCGATGATCCCGATTGGCATCCGGATAAAGCAATTCGTGTTTTGGGTTGGTGGGGAGAGTTCCAAATTGAGCCGCCAAAGGAAGGCAAACACCTTTTGCTCGTTCAAGCGGAAGCATGCGACCGGGCAGTTGGAAAGGAAGTTTCTGTCCCAAGACCTGAACTGCCGGGAAGTAGAAATCGTGTAGTTGTAGCCCGCGATAAGTTCCCCAATTGGCGAGATTGGAGCGGTGCGGAAATTCACATCTTCCCAGCGTGGGGTTGGGTCAATGCAATCTTGAAGGTTGAAGGGGTTGACAAAGAAAGGTGCACAATTTTCGTCAATTGCGAACAAGACATCCGTCCGGGCAACAGGTTTTTCATCGCTGGAGTTCGCGAAGCACTGGATTCCCCCAATGAGTGGCACCTTGATGTGAAAACAGGCGAGTTGGTTTACATCGCGCCGGATGGAGTTGACCCAAACAAAGTTGAAGTTGTTGCGCCAACGATGGACAGGCTTTTTGTGCTCCAAGGCGATGCATCGTTGGGGCGATTTGTTGAACACATTCGCTTTATCGGCTTGACATTTATGGACACCGATTACACCGCACCGGGCGGTTACTATGTCCCAGCCGATGCGGCGATTTGGTTTGTGTCGGCAAGGAAGTGCGCGATTGAGCGATGTAACTTCGTTCGGCTCGGTGGTTACGCTGTTCGGTTGGAGCAACGAAGCCACGAAAACGAGATCGTCGGCAACACGATGACGAAACTCGGTGGCGGCGGTGTGATCATGTTGGGCGAAACGAAAATGCAACCTTACGATAACTTGGTTGCGGCGAACGATATGAGCGATTTAGGGTTGGTTTACAAACATGTCGCCGGCGTCTATGTGACCACAGGGAGCGGTAACCGAATTGTTCACAACCGAATTCAGCGTGTCCCAAGATATGGCATCTCGCTCAAATCTTACGGACCAAACGCATCTTCGCACCGAAACATCGTTGAGTTCAACGAAATTGTTGACAGTAACTTGGAGACGAACGACACAGGCGCAATTGAAACGCTCGGTCGCGACAGGCAGTTGACCGGCAACATCATCAGGTTCAATTTCATCCGCAATGTCGTCGGCATGGGCACAACACCTGACGGTAAGTTCCTGACGCCTTATTTCACTTGGGGCATCTACCTTGACGATTACAGCAGCGGGACAACGGTCTACGGCAACATCGTGGTTGGGACGGTGCTCGGTGCAGTTTGCATTCACGGCGGTAAGGACAACATTGTTGAGAACAACATTTTCGTTGACGGCAAGGAGCACCAAATTCGGTTGCAGCCCCGAGACGATTTCATGACAGGCAACATTTTCAAACGCAACATCATTGTCTTTAGCGACCCAAATGCGATTGTGTGGTATAGTTACGCCCACACATGGCGACGAGACAGGTTAGCAGAATGTGACTTCAACCTTTATTGGCACACTGGCGGGATTGACTTGACAAAAGTTGAGCGTGCGTTGACTCCTGAGGGGACATTTGCGAAATGGCGTGAGGCTGGTTTTGACCGCAATTCCGTCTTTGCCGACCCGCTGTTTGTTTCGCCATCCCCTAAGGACAAACTTGACTTTCGCCTTCGTCCAAACTCACCCGCTTTCAAACTTGGCTTCAAGCCGATCCCTATTGAGCGCATTGGACCGAAAGGGTTTGGACGATAAACAGAGGCTTTGAATTGCAACAAAATCACAATAGAAGCACGGAGCAAGGCAGGTGAAGGAAAGCATGAAATTGAAAGTTGTGCTTGAGCCCAGTGAGGATGGTGGATATACCGTCTATGTGCCATCATTGCCCGGATGCATCAGCGAAGGTGACACTATTGAGGAAGCCCTCGCCAACATTCGCGAAGCCATAGAACTTTACTTTGAGCCTGTTGAAGACGATTGGGTGCTTTCAGAAAACGCCATAGTGGAGGAGTTGGTCGTGTGAGTGAAGTGCCGAGCCTTTCTTATCGTGAGATTGTCCGAGCACTACAACGAGCAGGTTGGGTTATCGTTCGCCAGCGTGGCAGTCATATCTGGATGCAAAAGAGAATCGGCAACGAGGTGCTAAAGATTACTGTGCCAGCCCACACGCCAGTCAAGCGCTCAACTTTAGCCCACATATTATTAAAGCAGGCTCGCATTATCGTTGATGAGTTTCTACGCTTGTTGTCCCTGCTTCCTTGAGTCTCCCAGACTAATTTCCGCTGCTCTCTGGTGTTATTGAGCCTCCTCCCTTCAACTCCTACTCACCCTTGGGTTTGGTTTCAAGCCGATCCCGATTGTGTGAATTGGACCGAAGGGAGTTAAACGGTGGAGCCGGAAAGAGCATCAGCCACACAATGCTCAACGGAAATCCAGTTGATGACTTTAGTGAACAGGCACAAAATTTGCTTGTGGATTACTTACCGCTGGGCGCATACGAAAGCAACTGGAGTTAGTCCCGTTGTGGGAAATGCTCAAGGAAGGGGTGATGGCGATGAGGTTGGCGTTCATGACTTGGGCATGTCCGAACTGGACGGCAGAGCAAATCGTTGAGGCGGCGAAGCGTTATGGCTACGAGGGTGTGGAGTTCCGTCTCTCGGTCAACCACGCTCACGGCGTTGAAATTGACACGGACAAAGAGCAGAGGTCGCTTGTGCGGCGAATTTTCAGAGACAACGGATTGACAATTGCTTGCCTTGCCAGCGGCGTGCGATTTTCGTCAGCGGACGAAAATGAGCGGCGGAAAATGGTTGAGCAAGCGAAAAAGGAAATTGAACTCGCTGCCGATTTGGAATGCAGTTGCATTCGCGTTTTCGGGGGTAACTTGCCCCAGAATGTTAGCCGAGAAGATGCTCACCGCTACATCGCTGATTGCCTGCGTGAACTTGGCGAATTCGCTGCACCGCACCGCGTCTTTGTTTGCTTGGAAACGCATGACGCATTTAGTCAAGCAAAACATGCCACAGAAGTCGTCAAACTCGCTGATCACCCCAATGTCGCCATCGTTTGGGACATCCGACACCCACTGGCTCATGGCGAAACGATGCAAGAAGCCTTTGAGTATGTCAAACCATTTGTCAAACACTGCCACATCGGCGACCGCAGGCGAGTTGACGGTAAATGGCAATTCGCGCACATTGGCGATGGCGAAATCCCTGTCGGCGAAGCCATCAAATTGTTGCAGACAATTGACTTTAAAGGTTTTCTGTCCTTTGAGGCAGAAGGGTTCGGCGATATTGACCCCGACACGCTGTTGCGAGAGTATGCTGAACGGATGAAGCGATTACTTGGCTGAATCGGGGCAAATCCGCACCTTGCGGTTACTGCAGCACAAAAACTTTGATGATCGGGTTGACATAACGCATGTCATGTGGAAGCGGTCGGAAATACCAACGGAAAGGTTCGTCACGCCAAGGCAACTTTGGTTCTTTGCGGAAGACGCGAATTTGACGGGCACGGGCGTAAAGCCAATCGTAAAGCCTTATGACATCACCCATTTTCAACCGCAACGGATCGCCATACTCGTAATCACTGGCGACGAACAAATGAGCACCACTGGCAGCAAGTTCATCAAGGTCAAATTTGACAAGCGCGATGTTGAACGGTGCTGTGACCTTCCAAGCATCAAAATCGCTCTTGGTTTTCATCCCACCGTTAATTGGGCAAATCGGTGGCGTGTAGAACCAAGGCAAATCGTGCAAGGCAATTGTCAATGGCTTGGCTTTTTGCATGTATTCAACGATGAAGGCTGCCGCTTCATCTCTTGGGTCTGGTGGGGCGAACAAACTTACGACAGCAATTCCGCAGAGGAGTGTATAGATTGCAGTCGCAATCGCCCCAAGTTGCCACAATTTCCGCCAACGGGTTTTCGTCCAAGCCAAACTTGCCCACAAAGCCAAAATCGGCAACAACGGCATCAGATAGCGGGCAAATCGGACTTGGGCGAAACCGAGCGGGACAAAATAAGCGAGTGTGAAAACAACCGTTGAAACAATGGTCCTGCGGCGAAAGTTTTCTTGTTCTGGGTCTTCCAAAGTAGCAGACGAGCCAATGGGTAAAATGCCAGCGATTGCCAGCAAAATCGCAGGGACACCGATTGCAGCGGGCAAGTTTACTGTCAAGTGAAACCAGTGACCGTTACCTGTTTCAGCGAAAACATAACCGTGCCCAATTCGGCTGTGAACGAAAGTCTCCCAATAAAAGTCGCGCCAAAACTCGTTGAAGGCGAGAACCGAGTATGGACAACCAAGCAAAAAACCCGCACCCATCGCTACAGTGATGGCGATAAGTCTGCCTAACGCTACGAACCAGCGCACCCGCCACGCCCAAAGGGCAGCCAAAGTCAGCCAGAGTGCGGGAGCAACAGAATACTTGACAGCAGTTGCTAACCCAGCCACAAAAGCGGCGAGTAACATCCTTCGCTTGCTCTCTGCCGATGCTGCCAAGTAAAGTGTCAAGGTGGTCAAAAGTGTCAAGGGGACATCAACGGTTGCGAAGTGGCTGTGCTGGACATGCATCGGGAAAGTTGCGAGTAAAATTGCTGCGATGAAGGCTGCCCATCGGTTCATGAGCCTGCGAGCCCAAACGAAAACGAGCAAAACCGTTGCGATGCCTAAAATGACCGAGAGCCAACGAGCCAACAAGTGCAATTTGGCAAACTCCTCAATTGCCTGAAGTGACTCAGAAACCCCAAGCCATCCACCAGCGGCAAATGCCTTGAAAAAAGGTGTCAAGTCAAGCCAACCGTAACCTTCGGCGAACAAGCGAGCGAAATAGACGGCGTAAAGGAAAAGGCTGCCGTAGTTGAAGAAATGCGGGTTCATCTCGCCAGCGAAAATATTCATGTGCAAGGTCGGTCCGATGACAGTGATTTCGTCGGGATGGTATGAGTGAACTTGTGCTGGCGAAGGCAAGCCCCAATCAAGCCCGTAAATGCGGAGCAAAATTGCTATGGTCATCGCGACCGAAATCAAAAGCAACTCAAAAATTGTCAACCTTTTCCGCTCCATCGCAAAACCAGTATCCGTTACTGTCGTTTGGACTTTCATTGGGCAATCACCCGCTTAAACCGAACGAATTCGTCCGCAACCTCCTTCCGAATTTTTCAGAGGGCAAGCCTCTGACTTGCCGAATTTTTTCTCGTAGGGCAGGGTTTTATACCCTGCCGACAAATTTTCTTCGGCGCGGTGTAAAACCGCGCCCTACATCAAGCCCAATTTCCCTTGTAGGGCAGGGTTTCATACCCTGCCGACAAAATTTTTTCGGCGCGGTGTAAAACCGCGCCCTACATTGAGCCCAATTTCCCTTGTAGGGCAGGGTTTCATACCCTGCCGACAAAATTTTTTCGGCGCGGTGTAAAACCGCGCCCTACATGAGCCCAATTTCCCTTGTAGGGCAGGGTTTTACACCCTGCCGACGATTTTTTCGGCGCGGTATAAAACCGCGCCATACATTGAGCCGATTTTTCATCTGAATTTCGGTCGGGCAGGAGCCCGAGCCTCCGAATCTTCTGACTAAAGCCAGTCAAAGGGCTCACGACATATCCTGACGGAAAAGGATTTGTCACAAAGCCGAAATCAAGGAAATTTTGCCACCATCGCGCAACCCCAAATGGGGATCGTGGCTGAAACCATTACTGCACTGTCCCCTTCCCCAAGCGACAGTTTGACCTTGACCTATCTTGCTTTGCGAAGTTGTGACATCCTTAAGGCAGTGGGACGAGGGGGCACCTGTTGTTGGGAGGTGCCCTTTCGTGGAGAAAAGACTTAACGGCAAAGACTTGAGATGGTGGATTGACACTTTTGTGCTTTACTTGCGAACAGAGCGGGGGTTGCTTGAAAGTTCCGTGAAAACATATGCCGATGATTTGCACGATTACCTTGAGTTCCTTGCTCAACGCGGTATCGCGCCAGACCAAGCAGGCACGGAAATTGTCGTCAATTATTTGGCTTGGTTGCAAAGTCAAAACCTTTCGGCTGCAACGATAGTTCGCCGCTTGACAGTTATTCGTGTCTTTCACCGATTTCTCGTCCGCGAGGGTTTGGCTTCCCGTGACCCTACTTTGCACTTGCTTTCGCCAAAGCACCAGCAAACTTTGCCTCAGTTCCTTAGCGTCTCGGAAGCCACGACTTTGCTTGAGCGAATGAAAGACCTTGTCAATTCTGCAACAGGCAAACATCTACCTTTGCTTTTGCGCGATTATGCGATGCTTGAACTTTTGTATGCGACTGGGGTTCGAGTTGGCGAGTTGGTTTCACTTCGTGTTGACAGCGTGAACTTGGAGACGGGTTTCGTTCGGGTTTTGGGGAAAGGCGGGAAAGAAAGGTTAGTGCCCCTTGGAAGCGCAGCCATTGAAGCCTTGCGCCGCTACTTGACAGAAAGTCGTCCAGTCTTGGAGCGGGGTCGGGGCAACCCGTTGTTGTTTTTGAGCAAGCGCGGGAAAGGGTTGAGGCGCGAAACGGTTATACGCTTAGTGGAACGATACACGAATTTGCTCTTGGATCGCCGACTTTCTCCCCACAAACTCCGTCACACTTTTGCAACTCACTTGCTCCAAGGTGGGGCAGATTTGCGAAGCATTCAGGAACTTCTGGGGCATGCCAGAATCACAACGACACAGCGTTACACCCATTTGGTAACCCCGCAACTCCGCCAAACTTACTTGAGCGCTCACCCGAGAGCGAAAGCGAAACGGAGCAAGTCCAACCTAAAGGGTTGACTTTGTAGAAATCCTGAGCGTTTGTGAGTCAAAAATCTATGCTTCGGGCTTAAACCCGTAGTTGCTGATAAACTTGGGGCACACCTCTGGCGTGCCGAATTTTTTCTTGTAGGGCAGGGTTTTACACCCTGCCGACAAATTTTCATCGGCGCGGTGTAAAACCGCGCCCTACATCATGCCGAATTTCCTTTGTAGGGCAGGGTTTTATACCTGCCGACAAATTTTCGGCGCGGTGTAAAACCGCGCCCTACATTAAGCCCAATTTCCTTTGTAGGGCAGGGTTTTACACCCTGCCGACAATTTTTTTCGGCGCGGTGTAAAACCGCGCCCTACATCATGCCGAATTTCCTTTGTAGGGCAGGGTTTTATACCCTGCCGACAAATTTTTCTTCGGCGCGGTGTAAAACCGCGCCCTACATTAAGCCAAATTTTCCTTGTAGGGCAGGGGGTTACACCCTGCCGACGAATCTTGGTCGGCACGGTTTAAAACCGTGCCCTACCAAACACATCATCGCCGAATGAATTCAGCGCTCATTTTTTCGTCGTAACCATAAGCCAAAGCCAATGGATAAGGCGCACGACATTGGTCTGATGGAAACGGATTTCTACAGAGCCAAAGATTTCGGGTAATCGCGCAGTGGAACGGAATCAAGACCCAAACGGCGTCCTTGAGGTCACTTGAGATTTGGGATACCAAGTTGTGCAAGCAACTTTTGGGTTTTGGGTTCAACGAGGAACTTCAAAAACTTTTGAGCCGCTTCCCTGTTCTTTGACGCCTTAAGCATCCCAGCCTGAACTTTAACGGTCGGGTATGAGTTCTTAGGCAACTTGGCGACGATTTTGTAATTTGGCGACATGACTTTTTCGGGTGCGCTGTCAAAGGGGCAAGTGGCGTAGTATATGCCTGCGTCAACTCGTCCCATGCAAACATAGTTGACAGCCTCTTGCGCGTGCCAATGGGTGATGATTTTGCCCTTCAACTTTTCCCACAAGCCCAACTTCTGCAAAGCCTGTTGTGCGTAGTAACCGACAGAATTGAGTTTCGGGTCGGCAATGACGATGCGTCGGACAGAAGGCTTCGTCAAGTCTTCAAGGGAGTGAATCCCCGCACGGTTACGGGCAGGGACGACCAGAATGAGTTCAAAAGTGCCGAAGGTGGTCACACTCTTTGGGTCAATGAAGCCCTCTTGAACCAGTTGTTTCATTTCAAGTTCGCCCGGCGAAACGAAAATATCGGGGCGCTCTCCCTTTTCACGAATTCGCCTCACCAAAGCGACGCCGTTGTCGTAGTAGATGTTGAGTTTGATACCCGTTTGGCGTTCAAACTCGGACTTGAGCCTTTGGAACGGGACAATCATGCCACAAGGAACAAACAGCCGAAGTTCGTTTTTCGTTTGAGCGGTCACGATCTGTCCTATCAAAGCGATGCCGATAAGTGCCACCAACAATCGGCGCACAGTTCTTCCCTCCTTGAACATTTAATCATTTTGCAGCCTTCAAATGCTCATCAATCCAGAGCCAAACCAACCTTTCGGGCGTTATTCCTTGGCGGTCTGCTAAACCTTTCAAGCGCTTCCATTGATTGGCGGTAAGTCTTAATGTCAATCGCTTCTGTTCGCTTTCCTTTTGACGACGACGAAATGTGATTTCCACAGGTTCCATTTCTCGCCAGTAATCAGTAGCATCGTGGTTTTCCCAAAACTCAGCAATTTGTTCGTCAGTCCATCCGCTCATGTTCGGTAATTTTTTTTGTTTTGTCCCCTTCATTTTCATTTACGCATCACCTTCCGATAATACCGGCGCTCTCTTATCGTCATGTCTCGTGCTGTTATAATGCGTGCCTTTTTGGGAGCGATAAGACGAAAAACTATGAACAAGTAGCGCCCACTTTGAGTGCATCCAAAGGCGTAATAAATTTCGCCATGACGCCGAAAATGCGGTTTATTTTCAAATAGCACCTCCTCAACTTCGCCAGGCGTAACTTTGTGTCTCGCAATATGTTCAATGTTGCGGAAATCCCACAAAACATCTTCCACCTTCATCAACTTCACCTGCAATTCATTTCAAGCACTTTTAATCTCTACCCCTGCTCTTCCTCC
>Ga0209394_1000526_pt1 | contig 29673 bp, 35 predicted proteins | sample JNZ201metaG_FD_184122 | JGI IMG/M metagenome (GOLD analysis project Ga0209394, IMG submission 184122) | Hot spring microbial communities from Jinze hot spring, China to study Microbial Dark Matter (Phase II) - JNZ 20120812A (SPAdes) (version 3) ... | reverse complement strand
CTTCACGATCACGCTCGTGGATTCGGCCGGAAACGGACACGACGTCAGGATATGGTTCGAAAAGACCACAGCCGACTTTGGGACGGATCCATTCAGCAAGACCCAAACCTTCACGATGCGGATAGACACTGATGGTGACGGGGTAGCCGACGTGAGCGGCTTTCTCACCTTCAACGAGTTCGGGAGGGTGGTGAACGGGGGGATCTACAACACTAACACAAACGTCCTTACCATAGCTGACGGCGCCGAACTTGTGGTGCCCACATCCGGTGTTCCCAGGTTCTACGAAGCGGATAACCCCTCCAACTTCGTGGAGATGGTCTACACCTCTCCAAGGTATCTGACGGCTGTTCAAGTGTACGACTCGCTCGGTAACTCTTACACCGTCTATTACGAGTTCTTGAGGATAGGGAGTTCCACGTTGAATGGTGAAAACTTCAAGAACGCGTGGATTTGGAGGGCCTACACGGACAGTGGTGAACCCGTAACGCTCCTCGACGTGAATGGTGGGACAGGCTATCTAGCCGGTCTCATCGAATTCGACGATTCTGGAAGGCCCGTGAAGTTCCTCGGCCTGCGTGACGATTATTCGATCAGTACCGACGAGGTGAGGACTGTCCGGTTCGACACGGCGCACAACGGGGACGGTTTGGTCACCATTACAGCCGACTTGTCCGGGATCACGCAGTTTGCCGGAGAGAGCACCGTAAACATCCCCTGGCAAGACGGTAATCCCATGGGCGTGCTGACATCCTTTGCCATAAACGAGCGTGGAGAGATCATAGGAACTTTCAGCAACGGTTTGACGGACGTGCTCGGGCAGATCGCGCTCGCCCTCTTCAACAATCCTGCGGGTCTTCTCGAGGTTGGGAATTCACTTTATCTCCCATCGGCCAACAGCGGTGTTCCCAAGATAGGAACGCCAGGTAGCGGTGGAAGGGGATCCCTCATAGCCGGTGCTCTGGAGATGTCCAACGTGGATCTCGCGGAGGAGTTCACCAAGATGATCGTTGCACAGAGGGGTTACCAAGCCAACGCAAGGGTGATCACAACGGCGGACCAGATACTGAACGAGCTGGTGAACATCAAGAGATGATGGGTGGGTAGATCATGGTAAGGCTCACAAAGATGGATGGTAAGTGGTTTTACTTGAACGCGGATCTCATAGAGACTGTGGAAGCCCTTCCCGACACCACCATAACTTTGGTGAACGGAAGAAAGTACATCGTGAGAGAGCCTGTCGAGGAAGTCGTCAGGTTGGTGATAGAATACAAGAGAAAGGTATTCTGGTGGTTCAAAGAAGCGGGCGGGTGATCTTATGGACCTTGCCACCCTCTTGGGAGCGGGTCTCGTCTTAGCAGCGTTGGCGGTGGGTATAATGACGGGCGGAGGAGACCTGATGGCCTTCATAGACATACCGTCCTTCTTCATAACCGTCGTGGGATCGATCGCTGCCACCATGGTGGCAAGCCCTAAAGACAAAGCCTTCAAAATCTTCGGCATAATGATGTCTACCTTGAGAGAACCGAAGAGAGATTATTCCAACCTCATACAGACGATGGTTTCTTTCTCCGAAAAGGCGAGAAGGGAAGGGCTTCTCTCCCTCGAAGAGTACCTCGAAAACATAGAAGACCCTTTCATGAAAAAAGCACTGCAACTTGTGGTGGACGGAACGGATCCAGACCTCCTCAAGAACATGATGTTGACGGAAATGGAACTCATCGAAGAAGAGTTGGATGGTCAGAGGGCTGTCCTGGAATCGGCAGGGGCGTACGCACCCGCGTTCGGTATGATCGGAACACTCATAGGCCTCATCCAAATGCTCAAGTCCTTGAACAACCCCGAAACCTTGGGACCATCTATGGCTGTTGCCCTCATCACAACACTGTACGGGGCTATTCTGGCGAACGGCTTTTTCCTCCCCATGGCGGAGAAATTGAAGAAGAGGAAGGACATGTTGATACTCGAGAAGAGGATGATACTCGAAGCGGTGCTGTCCATACAAGCCGGAGAGAACCCAAGGATCTTGGAGGAGAAGCTTAAGTCCTATCTCCCTGAGAAGGAGAAAAGAGCGTACGAAGCAGCCTCTCAGGAGGCGGCTGCGTGATGGCGGAAAAGAAAAAGGTTGGCGAAGAAAAGAAGGGAGCACCTCACTGGATGACGACGTACGGGGACATGGTCACGTTACTCCTCACGTTCTTCGTGGCATTGTTCGCGATGTCCACGATCAGTCCAGGAAAATTCCAACAGGTGGCCGTGGGAATACGGCTGGCTCTGACGGGTAATCCCCCAAGCGTTCTGATGGGAGGAAAGAGCATAAACGAGGAACCGTTGATAACCTCAAAGACGGGTGTCTACAGAGAACTGATGAGACTTTCCGAAGAGTACAAAGGAAAGATCACGATTGAAGAGAGGGACGAAGGGACGTTGATAGTTCTGAAAGACATGGTCTTCTTCGAAACGGGTAGCGCCAGACTCACAGCCGAAGCAAAAGAGCTTCTGGCAAAAGTGGGACAAATCGTCATAGAGCACACGGTGAACGTGTTGGAGGTTTACGGTTACACGGACGACAGACCGTTACCGCCGGATTCGATCTACGTTTCAAACTGGCATTTGGGGGCAGCAAGGGCAGCGAGCGTTGTGAACTTTTTCCTGACGGAACTGAAGGAGAAGAGGGTATTGGAACGTGCCGTGGATATAAGACTTGGGAGGTTCAACGTGGAGTTGTTTTACAACCCCGACAGGTTTTATCCAGTGGGTATGGGCGACAGAGAGATCTTAAAAAAGCTCAAAACGCTTAAGGATGAATTGGAAGCGGAAAGAATACTCTTGAACGAGAAGTTGAGAAACGGCGAGATCTCCCGTCAAACTTGGGAGAGAGAGGTGGAAAGGTTGAGCAGAAGGTATTCGGAAGAGTTGGAGAGGCTGAGGAGAGAGTTCAGAAGGATAGACATCCTTATAAAACGCGAGAAGGTGTGAGGTGATCCAATGGCTGAAGAAGAAAAAAGAGAAGAAGCTCAACCTAGGAAGAGAAGGGGTATTCCTCCGATACTCCTCAACATTCTGATACCGCTCGTGGTGTCTCTGGCGGTTTATTTCTCCTTACCTATCCTCATAGGAAGCAACCAGGGAACTCAAAAAGGGGTGGAGACCGCAAGACCAACTGAAGTGAAGGCTGTCCTGATCCAACCCGGTACGAACCAGACTTTCCTCCTCAAAGGTGGAAAAGAGGTGGCGGTGATAGATTCCCTCACCTTCACCGTGGGGAGTGACACGTGCAGGGCAGCCATCGGGGAAAAGAAAGACGAGATCATGGACGCACTCGCCATGATTTTTCTAAGTAAGGAGAGGAGCGAGTTGAGCACAACGGCAGGTCAGGAACTCTTGAAGAGACAAATAAGAGAAGCCGTGAACGTCATCACTGGGTTTGTAGGCGACAGGGAGAAATTCGGCGTGCTCAAAGTTTTTCTGTACATAAAAGCGTTCGCCTCCACCGAGTGAGGTGGGAACGTGTCGGACGTTCTCAGCCAAGAGGAAATAAATCAACTCGTTGAAGCCTTGTTGCGAGGTGAGTTGAAGGAAGAAGATCTCAAAAAACAAGAAGAAAAGCGAAAGATCAAACCATATGACTTCAAGAGACCCAGCAAATTTTCCAAAGAACAGATAAGAACGTTCCAGATGATTCACGAAAATTTCGGCAGGGCGCTTTCCACCTATCTATCCGGAAGGTTGAGGACCTTCGTGAACGTCGAAATAAGCCTCGATCAAATCACCTACGAGGAATTCATCAGATCCGTCATGATACCGTCTTTCATAGTTGTCTTCAGCGGTGACGTGTTCGAGGGAAGCGCGATCTTCGAGATGAGGCTTGACCTGTTCTTCACGGTCCTCGACATACTCATGGGAGGGCCTGGCGAGAACCCTCCGAATCGCTCCCCGACGGATACGGAAATCAACATAATGAGGAGAGAAGTGCTGAACATCTTGACGCTTCTTGCCCAGGCTTGGGCGGATTTTCAGTACTTCATTCCTTCGATAGAGAACATCGAGACTAACCCTCAATTCGTTCAGATAGTACCTCCAAACGAGATTGTTCTCTTGGTGACCGCATCCGTTTCGTGGGGTGACTTCACGAGTTTCGTCAACATCTGCTGGCCCTTCCCCGTCTTAGAGCCCTACCTCGAAAAGCTCGCCAACAGGTTCTGGATGATGGGAAGGAAAACAGAAAGACTCGTCGAAAAGCAAGAAGAGCTTACGGAAGCCGTCAAAAAGACGGTGGTCACGCTGCAGGCTGTTCTCGGCGAAACAACGCTTACGCTTGGAGAGGTGTTACAACTCAGGGTTGGAGATGTGTTGAGGTTGAACACTCACGTGAGTGAGGAGATAGAGATAACGGTGGAAGGAAAAAAGAAGTTCATGGGAGTTCCCGGAAAATACAAAGGAAGTTACGCTGTGAAGGTTACCCGACTGGTCACAAATGGGGGTGAGGAATTATGAACAGCGATTTCTTCCTCTCTCAGGAAGAGATAAACAGACTGCTCGCTGAAGCCGAAGGGCTATCACAGGAAGAGAGGGAATTCGTGTTGGAACTGGAAAAGACCATATTGAAGAGAGCCTCGCAGACGTTGTCCATGATACTCGGCAAGGACGTGAGACTTTCCGTCAAGGAGTTCAGCGAAGAAAAGATGAAAGAGCTGAAGAACTCGTTGGAAGGGGAGATGATCGTCACCGTCTCAAAGCTCTCCGGAGGGTTGTCTGGGAGCACAGCCTTCCTGATCGACAGAAGAACGATGTTGGTCTTTGCGGACCTCATGATGGGAGGGACGGGAGAGGTAGGGAACGACGCTCTAGACGAGGTAAAGTTGAGCGCCCTGACGGAGCTCATGAATCAAGTGTTGGGCACTGTTTCCTCCGTTCTCTCCGAAACGCTCAGGACGAACATCGCTGTCTTCCCACCGGAACTCAGGGTGGTGAACTTCAGTGCCCAAGGTGTTGAAGTGCCGTTCTTTTCGGATGAGCAGGATGTCGTAGCCTTCAACTTGGAACTCGAAGCGGATGGGTTGGAGAGCAAGCCGATACACTTGTACGATGCGGAAGTTCTAAAGCGGATAGCTGGACAGCGTACGGGCAAGGAGAGAGAGGTGATCGAGGAGAAGAAAACAAAGGTGGCACCCGCGGAATTTCCAGACTTGAAACCCACTGTAACGTCGGAACTACCCTCCGTTCCCATGGAGAAGCTGGAACTGCTCCTCGACATACCTTTGAAAGTCACCGTGGAACTTGGAAGAACCCGCATGACCTTAAAGCAAGTTTTGGAGATGGTGCCAGGTTCCATCGTGGAACTGGACAAACTCACGGGGGAGCCCGTGGACATTCTGGTGAACGGAAAACTCGTGGCGCGGGGAGAAGTCGTGGTGATCGACGAAAACTTCGGTGTGAGGATCACTGAGATCGTGAGTCCAAAAGAAAGGCTTCAACTCCTCAAGGAACAGTGAAAAACACGTTTCGAACACTCCAGCCGAAAAGCTCCGGGTACTTCCTCTTCGAGAAGTTCTCGTCCTCCAATATTTGTTGTGGAGATATCTCTCCCCTCCTCAACCTCATCAGCTTCATGAGGTATTCTTTCATCCTTTCCAAGTCGTCTAACGCTGCGATTTCACCGTGCCCCGGCACGAAAATCTCCGCGTTCGTTTTTTTGGCGGAATCGAGCGCTTCTATCCATCTTTCGAGATCGCTATCGTGCACCACCTCGGCGTGCACACCGTTCATGAGTAAATCTCCGCAGATGAGCACCTTTGAGTCCCTTAAAAGGTACACGGAAGAATCCGGAGTGTGACCTCCAAAGTGATAGGCTTCCACCACGATGTCATCCACCTCGTATACGTGCTCTTCCTTGAACGTTTCCGTGGGAGGATGTACCTTCGCTCCCACACCAAGTTCGTTCAAGTACGATTGGTCCATCATTTTCATCTTTTCCCTGGTCAAGGCGTGTCCGATCACTCTTTCGAACGCGGCGTTACCGAAGGTGTGATCCGGATGGTAATGGGTGTTGAAGACCGCTGTGATCTCCCTTCCCATGGCTTCTCTTGCAAACTTTTTTATCTTTTCCGCCTTTTCGACGAAGAGCGTCGTGTCGAACAGGACACAACTTTTTTTACCACACACCAACACGCTGTTGGAGGTGATCCCGGTACCGATGACAAAAATGTTTTCTAGGATTTTCCTGATCATTCTTTCACCTTCTCCGGTGTAGTATAATTCTCCAAGAGTATTCTTCTATCCCATGAGGTGGTTCTCCTTGAAGAGCGCCTTTCTCTGGGGTTACTACGGGTACGGTAATTTTGGGGACGAGTTGATGTTCGAAGCTTGTACTGAGCTCTTGAAAAAATCTGGTTTTGAAACCGTGGTGGTTCCGTTACCCCAGGGAAGAGAGGTAAACGGTATCCGTCCAGTGAACAAGTTCTCGCCAGCGATCATCGAGGTCCTGAGGAAAGTGGACGTTTCTGTAGCGGGAGGCGGGGAATTACTTCAAGATGCGACGAGTTTTAGGAGCATTCTCTACTACTACTCTCTATCAAAACTTTCTTTGTTGAGTAAGAAGAAATTGATCTTTTTAGGAAACAGTCTTGGAACCTTAAAAAGAAGGCTTTCAAGATTGATGGTGAGAGACATACTTGAAAGCGAAAACACTTACTTCATAGCCAGGGACGCCGTTTCCTACAGGTATGCAAAGTTGTTCTGCAAACACACTTTCCTGGGAACGGATCCCGCGGTGCTCTCCCTCATGAACAAAGGGATAGAGGCTCGAAGGGATAAAAAAGTGGTGTTCTTCTTGAAACAACCCATGGACCTCTCCCTGGTGGTGAAAGTGCTCAAGGAAATGGGTTTTGAAGATCTACGTGTTTCAAAGGCTTTTCCGGGGGATTGCGATGCCTACCCACCTTTCTCGAGAGAAGGTGATGCGTTATCCGCCATTCTGAGTTCTTCCCTCGTGATCACGGAAAGGTTTCACCCCGCGCTTGTCGCCGCGTTTTTTGGGATCCCGTTCGTCGTGATCCAAAACCTGAAGGCGAGGAGATTCTTTGAAAGGTACTCGAGCACAAGCGATTGGTATTCGAAGAGAGATCAACTGGACATATCTTTGAGGCTCCCAAAAGTGTTGGAAATGAAGGAAAAGATGGGAGAGAAGATGAGGGAGGATGCCATCAAAATGGAAGAGATCTTCTTAAACGTGTCGAGAGGTTGATGAGGAATGAGGTTCATCATACCGTCTATCAAAAACCTGATCACGGGTTTTTTGGCGGTTGTGATGGTCGCATGGCCCAGAGAGTACCTGAAAGGCCTACTCGCCCACAAGTTGGGGGATCCAACTCCAAAGAAGGCGGGCAGGTTGACCTTCAACCCTTTCGTTCACCTGGATCCAATAGGAACAGTTTCCTTTGTGCTCTTCGAATTCGGTTGGTCTAGGCCAGTCCCTATCAGGTACTGGAAGTTGAGGAAAGGAAAGAAGGATCTTTTGAAAATATCTCTTTTGGGTCCCTTCATAAGTGTTTGTCTTTTTTTGTTTTTCGGGGTACTCGCACGAGAATTCCCTGAGGGAAGTTTCGGCCGTTTTTTCTTGTTGAAAGTGGCGAAATACAACCTCACCTACGCACTCTTCTCCCTCTTCCCCATCCCCCCACTCGATGGGAGTAAGATCCTAGTAGCCCTTCTGCCGGAGAAGTACACGGGCTGGTATGTTAAGTACGAGGTCTACGGGATCCTCTTCTTGCTCGCTTTGCTTGTGCTTTGGATAATGCCGCTTGTCATGAATCCCTTCGTCGAGGTTATAAACGACTTGGTCGACGCCATTGCGAGGTGATGGAGTTTGAAGATGGTGCTGAACTATCCAGTATCTCTGGGCGTGATCAGAAAACTGAAGGCGGGAGACGTGGTTCATTACAACGGGAAGATCGTGATCGTGGAGAAGAGTTTGATCGACACGATTTTAAATTACGAGAAATCGGAAGGTATAAAACTGTACGACCTGACGGGAGAAATTGTTGCCTTCGGTTTCTTCGAGAAGAACAAGTTAGTCTACCAAGAAGTGGATCCGGATTCTCTGACCACCGCGTTCGTGTTGGGAGTGGTAGGTGTGGTTGTCGAGAAAAATGTACCGTTTGAAGACGCGATCGTGAGGTTCGCGAGAGTGGTTTTCAGGCCAGAGGAAGAGTTCAAAGGAAAGAGGAATCTGGTTTTCAAGACCCCTGATGGTAGGAAAATAGAAGAACTCGAAGTGACAAATTTCGTCCTTCGAGTTCTTCAAGACGCCTCGGGGAAGTCTTCCCCTTGATCACAACCCGAGATCCTTTTTGAACTTCTCGTAAAGTTTCAATATCTCCTGAGCGTACCTCTTCTTCGCGCTACCACCGTTGTAGTGCTCCAACGCTGTTCTGAGGTTTCCGCACTTCTCCAACAAGTACTTCAGATAGTAGGCCCCATATCTTATGTTCAAACTGTAGTTCCAGAGGAGCTCCGTCCAGCCAGTCTCTGGTTCGTCTAATCCGAACTGCTTGGAAACGAAGATGGCTGTTTCGCGCTTAATCTGCATCATTCCTAGCTCTCCGGACAATCCCACAACGTTTCTGAAGTCGCTCTCAACGTCTATAATCGAGATGAGAAGCAAGGGGTCCAAGTCGGTTTCAAAAGATATCAGGTTGATGATCCTCCACAGGTCTTCCAAAAATTCTTCATCCGATGGAAGTTTGTAAGCAGCTCTCTTGTTTCTCACATGTTCCTTGAACCATTCTTTCACCATCAAGTCTTCGATACTTCTGTATTCGAGTCCCATCTGAGCTGGGATGTTACCTAGAAAAAGGGGGAAGGAAAAGAGCAGGGTCAATATCGTTGTTACTTTTTTCACGATCTTCCTCCTCCGTTCAATCTTTCTTAAGAACCGTTCTGGTATAATTATCGTGGTCGAATAATCCAAGGCTTCAGACACGTACCGGCTCAGATTATATCATGGAGGGGTTCCATGGAGGTTTTGTACCGCAAGTATCGCCCCAGGAAGTTCTCGGAAGTGGTTGACCAAGATCACGTGAAAAGGGCACTAACGGGGGCCATCCAGAGGGGAAGCGTCGCTCACGGTTACATATTCGCTGGACCTAGGGGAACGGGGAAGACCACGATGGCGAGGATACTGGCCAAAGCCTTGAATTGTGAGAATCGAGAAGGTGTCGAACCGTGCAACAAGTGTCGAAGCTGTCGGGAGATCGACGAAGGGACGTTCATGGACGTTGTAGAACTCGACGCTGCTTCGAACAGAGGAATAGACGAAATCCGAAGGATCAGGGATGCGGTGGGTTACAGGCCGATGGAAGGCAAGTACAAGGTGTACATTGTGGACGAGGTGCACATGTTGACAAAAGAGGCGTTCAACGCCCTTTTGAAGACCCTTGAGGAACCCCCATCTCACGTAGTCTTTGTGCTCGCCACTACGAATTTAGAAAAGGTCCCACCCACCATCATCTCCCGTTGCCAAGTGTTCGAGTTCAGGAATATACCGGACGAGTTGATAGAGCAAAGGCTTGCCGAGATCTCCAAAAACGAAGGTATAAGTATTACTCCTGATGCGCTGAGATTCATAGCAAAGAGGGCTTCTGGGGGGCTTCGAGACGCTTTAACGATGCTCGAGCAGGTGTGGAAATTTTCCGACAGTGAGATCGATTTGGAGACTGTGCAGAGGGCTTTAGGTTTGATTCCTGTTCAAGTCGTTAGAGACTACGTGAACGCCATTCTCGCTGGAGACTTGCAGAGGCTTTTCACCGTTTTGGACGAAGTTTACTACAGCGGAAAGGATTACGAAGTGTTGGTCCAAGAAGCCGTAGAAGACATTTTGGATTGTCTCGAAAGGGACAGTAACGTGTATCCCTCAACTCCTTCCACACTCGTCCAGGTTTCCAGGCAGCTGTTGAACCTTTTGAGGGAGATGAGGTTTTCTGAGGAAAAGAGGATCATCTGCAAAGTGGGATCCGCGTACATCGCCAGCAGGTTCGCACAAACGGTAGAAAGTCAACAAAAAACGAAAGAAAACTCTCAACCAAGCGCACAAGTTTCCCAAGAAGAAGCTAAGACTGGTGATAAAAAGGAGGCTGTGAACGTCGTTCAAAGTATCGAGGAGAAGAAAATCGATCGCGCTGAACGGGAGAAGAAGTACAGAGAACTTCTGGAAGAGCTCAAAGAGAAGGGGGACCTCTCCATACTCGTGGCCCTGAGCCTCTCGAGCGTCAGTTTTGAGGATTCGAAAGTGATCGTTTCTTTCGACAGCTCCAAGGGCATGCATTACGAACTCATGAAGAGACGACTGGCAGAACTGGAGGACCTCTTTTCCAAAAAGTTTGGAAAGCGAGTGGAGGTGGAATTGAGGCTTTTAGGTAAGGAGGAAACCCTTGAGAGGGTTTCGCAGAAGATCTTGAAGCTCTTCGGCCAGGAGGGATGATCCCTTGAAGAAGATCAAGAGTTTCGGTGGAAAGAGTCTGGGTGGAGGAAAGCAAGAAAAGCTTCTCAAGGATTTTGCGAAAGTGCAGGAGGAACTCCAAAAAAGGATGGAAGAGCTCGAAAGTTCCTTCTCTGAGATCGAAGTGGAAGCTTCGGTTGGGGGTGGGGCGGTGAAGATAAAGGCCACTTGCGATTACAGGGTGAAGGAGATAGAGATCGCCGAAGATTTGAAAGAAGACTTCGAAACGCTGAAGGATCTCATCGTGGCTGCCGTGAATGAGGTTATGGAGAAAGTCGAGCAGAGACGGAATGAAGAGATGGGAAAAATCACTCAACAATTCGGTATACCAGGTATCATGTGAAGAGGAGGGATAACGCATGGCAAGAGTGGCCATTAACGGTTTCGGAAGGATAGGAAGGCTCGTCTACAGGATCATCTACGAGAGGAAAAACCCAGACATCGAAGTGGTTGCCATCAACGATATCACCGACACGAAGACTCTCGCACACCTTCTCAAGTACGACTCCGTCCATCGTACTTTTCCTGGGAAAGTCGAGTACACGAAAGATTCTCTGATCATCGATGGAAAAGAGATCAAGGTCTTCTCTGAACCGGATCCTTCCAAGCTTCCTTGGAAAGACCTCGGTGTGGATTTCGTGATCGAAGCTTCCGGTGTCTTCACGGACAGGGACAAAGCCGAGCTTCACATCAAAGCCGGTGCGAAAAAGGTCATCATCACCGCTCCTGCCAAAGGTGAAGACATCACGGTTGTGATCGGTTGTAACGAGGACAAACTCAAACCAGAACATACCATCATCTCCTGTGCTTCTTGTACCACCAACTCCATAGCGCCCATAATAAAGGTGCTCTACGAGAAGTTCGGTATCGTGTATGGGCTTCTCACCACCGTCCACGCGTACACCAACGACCAGAGAGTTCTCGACCTTCCACACAGGGACCTCAGAAGGGCTAGGGCAGCCGCGTTGAACATCATACCCACCACAACTGGAGCTGCCAAGGCAGTCGCGCTCGTCGTACCAGAGGTTAAAGGTAAACTCGATGGCGTCGCCCTCAGGGTACCCGTTCCAGACGGTTCCATTTCTGACCTCACGATTGTGGTTGAAAAGGACACTTCCATAGAGGAGATCAACGCCGTCATGAAAGAAGCGACCGAAACGAAGCTCAGGGGCATCATAGGTTACACCGAAGATCCCATCGTGAGCTCCGACATCGTCGGAACGAGCTACTCCGGTATCTTCGACGCCACTCTCACGAACGTGATCAACAAGAGACTTGTGAAGGTTTGCTCTTGGTACGACAACGAGTACGGCTACAGCAACAGGGTCGTCGACACGCTCGAGCTCGTGATGAAACTGTGAGCGAAAAGGGGTGGTACCCCACCCCTTTCCACCTTCAGATCGAATCAGGGGGTGAGGTCGCATGGACAAAATGACAGTTAGAGACATCGATCTCAAAGGAAAACGAGTCATAATGAGGGTGGACTTCAACGTCCCGGTCAAGGACGGGGTTGTTCAGGACGATACCAGGATCAGGGAGGCCCTTCCTACGATAAAGTACATCCTCGAGCAAAAGGCCAAGCTCATCCTCCTCTCGCACCTCGGAAGGCCCAAGGGTGGACCGTCCCCGGAGTTTTCCCTTGCTCCTGTTGCGAAGAGGCTCTCGGAACTACTCGGGAAGGAAGTGAAGTTTGTCTCCCAAGTCGTCGGAGACGAGGTGAAGAAGGCCGTTGAAGAGCTCAAAGAGGGTGAGGTGCTCCTACTCGAGAACACCAGGTTCCACCCTGGAGAGGAGAAGAACGACCCAGAACTCGCTAAATTCTGGGCGAGTTTGGCCGATGTGCACGTCAACGACGCTTTTGGAACGGCTCACAGGGCGCACGCGTCGAACGTGGGGATCGCCCAATACATCCCGAGCGTTGCAGGTTTCTTGATGGAGAAAGAGATCAGGTTCCTCTCCAAGGTCACGTACAATCCTGAAAAACCTTACGTTGTTGTCTTGGGAGGGGCGAAGGTATCCGACAAGATCGGCGTGATCACGAACCTGATGGAGAAAGCCGACAAAATACTCATCGGTGGCGCCATGATGTTCACGTTCCTGAAGGCCCTTGGAAAACGGATAGGTTCCTCCAAGTATGAGGAGGACAAAGTGGATCTCGCAAAGGAACTCTTGGAAAGGGCCAAGGCTAAGGGCGTCGAGATGGTGCTCCCCGTCGACGCCGTGATCGCTCAGAAGATGGAAGCTGGGGCGGAGAAGAAGGTTGTGAAGGTGGACGAGGGAATCCCAGAAGGTTGGATGGGCCTCGACATAGGACCCGAAACGGTGAAGCTTTTCAAAGAGAAGCTCGCAGACGCCAAGACGGTTGTCTGGAACGGTCCCATGGGCGTGTTCGAGATCGATGACTTCGCGGAAGGGACGAAACAAGTCGCGCTCGCGATAGCTGCGTTGACGGAAAAAGGCACGATCACGGTGGTCGGGGGAGGAGACACGGCCGCTGCCGCGAACAAGTTCGGTCTTGACGACAAGTTCTCTCATGTCTCGACCGGTGGGGGAGCCTCGCTCGAGTTCCTCGAAGGAATCGAACTTCCTGGTATAGCGAGCATTCTGAACAAAAAAAAATAAAGCGTAGGTTGATCCTCGCCGGAAATTGGAAGATGCACAAAACGATCGCGGAAGCGAAGAAGTTCGTGTCGCTACTTTTGAACGAACTGCACGACATGAGAGAGTTCGAAATCGTTGTCTGTCCGCCATTCACGGCGCTCTCCGAAGTGGCCGAACTCTTGAAGGGCAGAAACATAAAGCTCGGTGCCCAGAACGTGTTCCACGAGGACCAAGGGGCCTTCACCGGTGAGGTTTCACCTCTCATGCTCAAAGAACTTGGGGTAGAGTACGTCATAGTAGGTCACTCGGAGAGAAGGAGGATCATGAAGGAAGACGACGAAACCATCAACAAAAAGATCAAAGCGGTTCTCGCAAAAGGTATGACACCCATATTCTGCGTCGGGGAGACTTTGGAAGAGAGGGAAAAGGGTCTGACCTTCTGCGTCGTGGAAAAGCAGGTGAGGGAAGGGTTCTACGGACTCAGCAAGGAACAGGCTAAAAACGTCGTTATCGCTTACGAGCCAGTTTGGGCGATAGGTACAGGGAGAGTGGCGACACCTTACCAGGCCCAGGAGGTTCACGCGTTCATCAGAAAGTTGCTGTCCGAGATGTACGACGCGGAAACGGCGAACGAGGTCAGGATACTGTACGGCGGGAGCATAAAACCGAGCAACTTCCTGGGATTGATCCTTCAAGAAGACGTCGATGGTGGATTGGTTGGAGGGGCGAGCATCACGGAAGAGTTCGTGGAACTTGCCAGGATCGTGAACGGTGTGGTAATATCTTAAAAGACCCCGCCTCGAGCGGGGTCTTTGAATGATAGAGAGGGGTGAAGGTGATGTCTCTGAAAGAAAAAATAGCAGAAGACTTGAAAGAGGCTATGAGAGAGAAGGACATTCTTCGAGTTAACACGTTGAGGATGATCATTGCCGCCATCAAAAACTACGAGGTGGAGAAGATGAGGCAGGCATCGGACGACGACGTGATGGTTGTCCTAACGAAAGAGGCGAAAAGAAGGAAAGAAGCCATTGAAGAGTACGAAAAGTACGGCAGAAGCGACTTGGCTGAAAAGGAGAAAAGGGAACTCGAGATCATCGAGTCCTACCTCCCCAAACAGCTCACGGAAGAGGAAATAAGAGAAATAGTGATGAAGACCATCGAGGAAGTTGGAGCAACGTCGATCAGAGATCTCGGCAAGGTGATGGGCGCTGTCATGCCGAAGTTGAAAGGAAAAGCAGATGGAAAGCTCGTTAACAACATTGTGAGGGAAATGTTGGAGTCCTTATGAAGTTCGACCCGGACATCATAAGGTGTGTCGAACTGGTCGACGCGGGTCCCCATCATAGACCCACCCACGCTTCCTCCCTCCTCGTGTGGTACGCAAACCCCGGCAAGAAGGTTAAAAGAGTGCTGGAGCTTGGTTCTGGAACAGGAGTTGTCGCCTTCGCGATGGCGAAAGTCTACGGCGTGGAAGTGATAGGCGTGGAGAAAGAGACAGAGTTCTTCGAACGTGCGATTCAAGGAATTCGTTTGAACGGGTTAGAGGGGAAAGTCTCCTTTCTGAACACAAGCGTGGATGAGCTCGATCTTCCACCGGAATCGTTCGACATGGTCGTTTCCAACCCCCCGCATCACCTCAAGGCTGAAAGTCCCCATCCGTTTCGCCGCAAAACCAGAACGCTGCAAAGGGTTGACATGGAGAAGTTCGTTGAAGCGACTTTCAAGTTTTTGAAGAACGGGGGAACGGCTGTGTACGTGCTCTCTCCCGAGAACCTTACGGATTGGTTGGAGAGGTTTTCGAAGTTTAGGTTGGAACCGAAAAGGCTGTGTTTCGTTCATGGTAAAATCGATAAGGTTTCGTCGCTTGTCCTGATCAAACTGAGGAAGAACGGAAAAAGGGGCCTGGTGGTCGATCCACCTGTGATACTGTCGTGATCGTGGGTATCGGCATCGACATTGTCGAGGTTTCACGGATAGGAGAAAGGCTCGCGGAGAGGATTTTAGGACCCAGGGAAAAGGAGATCTTCTCCTTAAGGGGAAGAAACGTAGAGTTCCTAGCGGGGCGGTTTGCCCTGAAAGAAGCCTTCTTCAAGGCTTTAGGGACAGGGTTGAACGGGCACTCGTTCACCGACGTGGAGTTCTTGGAAGAAAAGGGAAGGCCGGTGGTACTTTTGAGAAAAGATTTCGGTCTTTTCAACTTTGTCCACGCGAGTCTATCGCACGACGAATTCGTGGTAGCAATTGTGATCCTGGAAAAGTTGAAGGGAAACATCTTCGTGAAAGGAGACTTGGACGTTCTGCGCCAACACTTCGAAGTGGTCGGAGAAAGCGGCGAAGAGTGGGAGATAGAGACGGATCTTCCCCCATATGCGCTCAAGAGAAGGTTGGAAGAGATGAGGTGTGAGTTGACACGCTATGGAAACGTTCTGTTGGAGGTGTCCGGACATTCTGAGTGAGCTCAACGAACTGGAAGAGAGGATAGATAAGGCTATAGAAGAGGGCGATCTTGAAGGGCTCTTGAAGCTCCTGAACGAGCGTGAGGAACTCTTGAAGTCCCTTCCTGAAGAAACCCTCGAAGCCATTCAAAGAAAGGACGAAGAGAGGTTGAGGAAACTCGAAGAGATGAGAGAAGGGTTTCTTCGAGAGCTGGTTTGGATCTCCGCGGCGAGAGAATCACTCCTCAGAAACATACGTGAAGATGGGGAAACGATCGGGAGAGTTTAACCATGATAAAATAAACTGGAAACGGGAGGGTAAACGAGATGACCACCAAGGAACTGGAGAGAGACAAGAACTTGAAGGTGATCGAGTACACTTTCGACGAGGAGGAAATCAAGAGAGTCGAGGACGAAGTGGCAAGGTACTTGAACCAGCGCACGGAGATTCCTGGTTTCAGAAAAGGTAGGGTCCCAAAGCACATACTGAAGGTCAGGTTAGGAGACGTCTTCAACGAATACATCCTAGACTTTTTGACTGACAAGGTTTCCGAGAGCGTAGAAAGAGAGCATTTGATCGCGCTCCCCGTTGTCAGAGAGAGGCGATTGTCCGAAGGCAGCGCTCGCATAGTCGTGGAGCTTCACGAAGAACCAGCCGTTAAGTTGGGAGATCTTTCGAAGATAGAAGTCCAAAAGGTCAACGAAGACAAAGTGTTGGAGAGATACGTGGAGAAGAGGTTGGAAGATCTTAGGGAAAGGCACGCGCTCTTGGAGCCAAAGGAAGGACCCGCGGAAATGGGGGATCTCGTGAGGGTGAAGGTGGACATATCGAACGAAGAGGGAAAGGTCCTGACCAGTCGAGAGTACGAGTACGTGCTCAAAGAGGGTGAAGACAGGCCGTTCGTCAAGGACCTCCTTGGAAAGAAAAAGGGAGACGCCGTGGAGGTCGAAAGAGAGTTCGAAGGGAAGAAGTACAAGTACGTCATGGAAGTGAAGGAAGTTTACCGCAGGTCGCTACTTGAGATAAGTGACGAGCTCGCAAAAGCTGTTGGCAACGAGTTTGAAACCCTCGAGCAACTGAAAGAGGCACTTAGGGAAGAAGGCAAAAACATTTACGACGTCGAGATGAAAGCGAACATGAGGGAACAGCTTTCAGAGAAGTTACCGGATTTTGTGGAGATGGAGATCTCCGATAGGACGCTTTCGCTTCTTGTGGAAGAAGCGATCGAAAGGATGAAAAGAGAAGGAAAATACGACCAACTTTTGGAAAGGTACGGTGACGAAAAGAAGATCAGGGAAGACCTGGAAAGAGCCATCGTCAGGGACATAAAATTCGAAAGGGCTGTGGAAGAATTTGCCAAGGAGAAGGGAATAAATGTGACGGAGGAGGAGCTGGAGAAAGAGGCGGAAGAGATAGCACCCTTCTGGGGCGTTTCAGCTGAAAGAGCCAAAAGTATAGTCAGAAGTAGAAGAGATGTGAGGGAAGATCTCGAATGGGCGGTGTTGAAGAGGAAGGTATTGGATGCCATGCTGGAACTTGTGACCGTGAAGATCGTTGAGCCCGCCGAAGGAGGTGGAGCTGATGAAGAAGGAGAAAAAGTTGAGGGAAATGCTTGATCAATACGTTCCGATAGTTATAGAAACAACTGGTAGGTACGAGAGGGCCTACGACATCTTCTCCAGGCTCCTGAAGGACAGAATCGTCTTCCTCGGTTCTCCCATCGACGATTACGTTGCGAACCTGGTCATCGCACAGTTGCTGTTCCTGGAAGCGGAAGACCCCGACAAGGACATTTACCTCTACATAAATTCCCCTGGAGGATCCGTCACAGCGGGCCTTGCGATCTACGACACGATGCAGTACATAAAGTGCGACGTCTCAACGATCTGTGTTGGCCAAGCGGCTTCGATGGCGGCAATCCTTTTAGCAGCAGGTACGAAAGGAAAAAGGATTGCTCTTCCCAACGCGAGGATAATGCTCCATCAACCCCTCGGAGGAGCGGAAGGACCAGCCAAGGATGTGGAGATCATCACCAAGGAGCTTCTCAGGATCAAGGATCTGTTGAACAGGATACTCAGCAAACACACGGGACAACCGATAGAAAAGATAGAAAAGGACACAGACAGAGACTTCTTCATGAGTGCAGAAGAAGCAAAAGAGTACGGTATCGTCGACAAAGTGGTGAGTTCGAGATGAGAGAGGCACTTAACGTGCCTCTCTTCATTTTCCTAACGTTTTTCTCAAAAGATCTACGATCTTTTCCGCTCTTCCCCTGACCAACCTTTCGTACAAGATCGTGTAAGGGGTTAAATCCGAGCCGTGATATTCCTTGTTCAGATCCTTGTCGACGGAAACCCTGGCCCCTTCCAGGGAAAAGCCCGCGTAGAACCCTCGAGCGATGGAGTAGGAATATATCGAAGCCGCCTCAAAGTTGAAGTCTGCGCCTAATCTCCTTCCGAGTGGCCCAGCCGCCACACTTAGAGAACCACCCAACGTAACGTTGGTTTCCAGGAAAGAGTCCACCCTGTCCATCACGACCGCGATCAAGGATATGGATTGGAATCCTATCTGCGGGCCCAGACTCAATCCGTGTATCTTCACAAAGAGAGGACCGTACCAGTTGCCCGTCTCCAAGTCCTTCCTGAGCAAGATCCCTGTTCCATACTGCCCACCGAAGATCCATCCGACCTTATAGTACTTAGGCACGATGAGCAATCCCTTTGCCCTCTCGAGCAACCCTACGAAGGCACCACTGTCGGGCTGGTCGAGGAATTCTTTGAGACTCAGGTAGGCATCGTCGATCAAATCAACTGCGGCCGCCAACACGAAAACACTTGCGAAAATTAACAACAAGAGAATCGTTTTTCTCACTTTGAGTCACCTCCTGCTCTCAGATCATCTGGAAGTACTTCTGAAACACATCGATCAAGAAATCCATGAGCTTTTGTAACATCCACCCACCCAGGAACATGATGGTGAGGAATATTGCTATGATCCTCGGAGCGAACGTGAGCGTCTGCTCGTGAATCTGAGTGGCCGCTTGGAGGACGCTTATCACCAATCCCACGATCAAGCTTACGAGGAGCGGTGGCAACACTATCTCAAAAAGCAACCTCATGCCTTCGTTCATGACATCCAGGAAGACCTCCAACGTCAATTTTAACACCCCCGCAGACCTCGACCCTGAAGCGTTTTCCTCCTCGGTTTCACTTTGAAAAACTTCTGATCAAACCCTCCACCATCAGGTCCCACCCGTTCGCAAGGACAAAGACTAGTACCTTAAAAGGCAACGAAACGAACACGGGAGGTATCATTATCATCCCCATCGCAAGCAGGATACTTGCAACCACCATATCGATCACGATGAACGGTATGTACAGGACTACTCCCATCTTGAAGGCTACTTCGAGTTCTCCCAAAACGAAAGCGGGTATCAAGACCGAATTCGGTGCTTCTTCCACGCTTTGAATGTTGATGCCAGAGTTTTTTGCGAGCATGAAGACGTTGTCTTCGTTGTGGTGGTTTTTGAGTTCCTTTATCATGAAATCTCTGATCCTGGTGTTCACCCTGTTGAACATCTCCTGATAGCTGATTTCTTTCTTCGTGTACGGCAGGATGGCGTTGTTGTAGATGTCATTCCAAACTGGCTGCATGATGAGAAAAGTGAGAAACAAAGCGAGGCCAATCAAGACTTGGTTTGGCGGAGTTTGCCGCGTTCCAAGCGCGTTCCTGAAGAAGGAAAAGACCACCACGATGCGCGTGAAGGAAGTGAAGAGAACCAAGATGGAAGGCGCAAGCGCTAGAACTGTCAAGATGAGGAGGATCTCCAAAGTTGCGACCAAGTCTTCGGGGCGTTCGGTGGGTCTGATGCTTATGGATATGGACGGTGGTGGTGTGACTTGAGGAAAAGCGTTCAGGACCAACAGAAACACGAAAAACACCGAAAGAAGCTTTCTCCTCATTTTTCCCTTCTCCCCAACTTTTTGAAGAGCATGGTAGAAAAACTCTCCCTTTCCTTGAAATCCTCCAGTTTCTTTATGACCTGTCCTCCACCGTCCGTCACGAGAATGACGTAGTACTCGTCCACTATCCTCACGATAGCTATGAAGGTCTTCCTATCCAAATAACGCTTTTCGACCACCACGATGTTCGAACTTCCGGCACCACCGAACCTCCTCTGAACGAGGTAATAAACCACGAGCAAGAAAAAGAGGACCACACCGAACGCCAGGAGAAACTGAAGAACACTTGCCATTTTTCACTTGGAGACTTTTTGGAGAGCCTCCACAACCCTTGACGGCTGAAAGGGTTTGACGATGAAGTCCTTCGCCCCTGCCTTTATGGCTTCGATCACCATGGCCTGTTGTCCCATCGCGCTGCAAACGATGATCTTGGCGTTTGGATCTATCTTCATGATCTCCTTTATGGCGGTTATCCCGTCCATCTCGGGCATGGTGATGTCCATGGTGACGATATCGGGGTTGAGCTCTTTGTACTTCTCTACAGCCTCTTTTCCGTTGGCAGCCTCACCTGCCACTTCGAAACCGGCTTTGGTGATGATATCTTTGAGCATCATCCTCATGAAAGCAGCGTCATCGACTATCAAAACCCTCTTCGCCATCTCTCATGCACCCTCCTTGGCAGTAATCTCTTCGATAATCTCCTCTATGTTGAGATAGACCGTTAGGTTTCCATCCCTCTTTATCAAACCCTTGAACTTCTTGCCAAACTTGTCGGAAACGCTTAGGTGATCCACCTGCGATTCCGAAATCCTCATCACACCCCAAACTCTGTTGACCAGAAATCCCACCTCGACGTCCTTCGTCTTGACGACTATTATACTCTTCAGTTCCCTATCTTCCACATTGATTCCGAGCACCTTCCCGAGGTTCACGACAGGGATGACCCTTCCCCTCAAATTTATTACTCCTTCGACGAAGAACTTCGCCTTGGGAACGGGTCTTATCTCTGTTCTTTCTATCACCATCTCCACGCTGTCCACGTCGAACGCCATGGATTGATCCCCGAGAAGGAAACTCAGGATTTCCACTTCTTGGCTGCTGACCAACTTTCATCACCCCCATCAGACGATGCCGGAGACGTTCACGATCAAAGCGATGCTCCCGTCTCCCAATATGGCAGCCCCGCTGAACTCTCTGACGTCGGAGAACACCTTCCCAAGGGATTTTATAACGATGTCGTCCTGCCCCAAGAGTTCGTCCACGACGATCCCAAACTTTCTGTTTCCGACTCTCACAATCACCACTTCCATGGTTTCCGGTGTGGCTTCGTGGGGCACTTGGAGTATCTCCCAAAGTTCCCTGATCGGTATGACCTCTCCCCTTATGACGATGACCTTCCTGTCCTGCACTCTCTGGATCTCGCCTTTGGTTACTCTCAACGTTGTGTCCACGTTGGCTATCGGTATGGCGTACACGAACCCACTCACTTTGACGAGTAAGGCTTGGATAATCGCGAGCGTCAGCGGCAACCTTATGGTAACTTTCGTACCCCTGTTCTTTTCCGATTCTATACTCACGCTTCCGTTGAGCGATTCCACCACGTTCTTCACGACGTCCAGTCCTACTCCCCTTCCTGAAACCTCCGAGACGTCTTCTCTGGTGGAAAAGCCGGGTACGAACAGGAAGTTGAGGATCTCCTGGTCGGACAACGTAGCCGCTCTCGCCTCACTCACCAAACCTTTTTCGATGGCCTTCCTTAGCACTTTCTCTTTGTCGATACCCCTACCGTCGTCTTCCACTTCTATGACAACGTTGTTACCCTCGTGCCTTGCTGACAAAACGACAGTTCCAACGGGTGGTTTCCCTTTCGCTATTCGCTCTTCCTTTGACTCTATGCCGTGGTCGATGGCGTTTCTCAGAAGGTGCAGGATGGGTTCTCCTATCTCCTCTACAAACGTTCTATCGAGCTCGGTCTCTTCACCTTTCATGACGAAGTTGATCTCTTTGTTGAGTTGCTTGGAGAGATCCCTCACCATTCGCGGGAACCTGTTGAAAACGAAGGCGATGGGGACCATCCTTATCTTCATCACGACGTTCTGGAGGTCAAGCGTGATTCGACTGAGCTGCGTCAGCCCTTCGTCCACTTCCTTTATGTTGTACTTCTTCAACACTTCCACGATCCTGCTCCTCGCGATCACAAGTTCTCCCATCAAGTCCATGAGCGTGTCGAGTTTTTCGATGTCGACCCTCACGGTCTGAGAGGATATCTTCTTCTTCTCTCTTTTTTCTTCTTCCTTCATCTTTTCAATCTCCGGCTTTTCGACGATTTTCGCAACTTTTTCTTCGTGGACGGGTTCCACGTCTCTTATTATCACCCGATCGATGTCCGCGATGGAAGTGAGGACTTCGGAGAGCCTCTCTTTGTCCTCTCTTATGATCACAAACATTTCCACCTCGTTTTCGAACTTTTCCTCCTCGATTTCTTCGATGGAAGGATTCGTCTTGACGACTTCTCCTTTGAGCTCTTCGATCCTGTGCAGGACCAAGTAAATCCTGGCGGACTTCAACTGCGTGCCTTCCTTCAGTATCACCTTCATGTAGTAGGTTTTGTAACCTTCCGCTTTTGCCCTTTTGAGCACGTTTGCAACCTCATCCGGCAGGACAATCCTTTCAACGGTCTCCTCAACACCTTCGTTGCCCTTGCTCTTTACCTCTCCGATTTTCTCTTCGTTTCTTACTTGCGGTGCGTTGGTGAGTTCTTTCAAGGCGTCAACAAACAAATCCACGTCCTCTTCTATTTCGTCCGAACCTTCACCCACTATCTTTTCCAACGCTTTGGATATGAGATCAACGCCCTTGAAGATCCTATCCATTATATCCGAGGAGATCTTCAAAGTCCCGTTCCGGGCCCTGTCCAACACGTTCTCCATGATGTGGCAAAGTTTCGCCATCCTGTTGAAACCCATAGTACCCGCCATACCTTTGAGGGTATGGAGGACTCTGAAAGCGTCGTTCACGAGTTCCAGGTTGTCTGGATCTTCTTCGATTTTCAGGAGCGTGTCGTTCAGCTGTTGCAGGTACTCCTTGGTTTCATCGATGAAAACCCCAAGGTATTCTTCCATCACGCTATCACACTCCCTTCAGATGTCTTCTGAGAAGTTCTAGGGAAGTCATGGCGCTCCTGGTCCTTATCATGTTCCTGTCACCGCTGAAATGATACTTAACCGTTCTGTGTTCCTTTTCGAACAGGTCTATGAAGACCGTTCCAACTGGTTTTTCAGGAGAACCTCCCGTTGGCCCTGCGATTCCAGAAACGGCTACGCACACGTCAGCCTCCATCAAATTCTTCAAGCCTTCGCTCATCTCCCTCACGCAAACTTCACTCACCGCACCGAACCTTTCCAAGGTTTCCTCCCTCACCCCCAAGATCTTCTTCTTAACTTCGTTGTCGTAGGCCACCACACTTCCAACGAAGACCTCTGAAGCGCCTGGAACGTTAACGATCGTTGAGGAAAGGAGTCCACCGGTGCAAGACTCCGCGAAAGCCACCGTCTTTCCTCTCTCTTTCAAAAGCTTGACCACCACTTCTTCCAACCTCTCATCGTTCACACCGTACAGGTGATCTCCCGTCCTTTCCAAGATCTTTTCGACCATCTCGTCCAAGATGTGTCTCTTGTCCATCGTTGTCGTGAGCCTGAGCCTGACACCCTCCACGTGGTCCGCCATGGTGGCCACGGTAACGTCTCTCTGCGCGTACAGGATATCTCTGAGAACGTCTTCGAGCAAAGACTCCGGCAGGCTGTAATACTTCAAGGTGATCTGGTAAAAGGTGTTGTTCGTTTTCAAGAAATCTTTTACGGACTCAAACATGGGGATCAACTCTTGAGGTGGGCCTGGTAACAACAAAACGATCCTACCATCGACCTTTAACATTTGGCCAGGTGCCGTCCCAACAGGATTTTCTACGATTTGAGCTCCTTCTATCACCATCGCCTGCCTGTCCACACTGTCGGGAATGCGAGTGAACCTTTTCGAAAGTCTCTCCCTTATCTTTCTCACCAATTCTTCGTCCACGTAAAGCTTCCTACCAAGCGCTTCAGCCACCCCTTCGCGTGTCAGGTCGTCCATGGTGGGGCCAAGTCCACCCGTCGTCACGAGGAGGTCAACCTTTGAAAGTAGCTCTCTCACTTCTTTTACGATGTCTTCCAACACGTCCCCAACCGTCACAATCTTGATCACGCTGTATCCCAAAAGCTTGAGTTCCGAGGCAAGGTACTGGGCGTTTCTGTTGGAGATCAACCCCTCCAGCAGTTCACTCCCTACGCTCAGAATCGCGGCCTTTTTCATCTAAAAGGGCACCTCCTCGATGATATGATAACATAGGGTGACAGCTTGAAAGAACATCTCCTGAACATCCTCAAGGGAATGGGTATCAGCCCACACATAGTGAAGGGGTTTTCCGAAGTCCCCAGGGAGGAGTTCCTAGCCAAGAGGTGCTCCCTCTCTCTTGTTTACGAGGACATTGTGTTGGTTTCCTACGATGACGGAGAGGAGTTCAGTACGTCGAGTCAACCTTCCTTGATGGCCCTTTTCATGGAATGGGTGGGCATCAAGGAAGGAATGAAGGTTTTGGAGATCGGCGGGGGGACCGGTTACAACGCGGCTGTCATGGGAAAGATAGTCGGAAAAAAAGGCCTAGTCATCTCGGTGGAGTATTCGTCAAAGATCTGCGAGTTCGCTCAGGAAAACCTGAACAGACTTGGTATCGAAAACGTCGTGATGAAGTGCGGGGATGGTTACGTAGGTGCCCCCGAATTTTCCCCCTTCGACGCGGTGGTGGTGACGGTTGGGGTGGATGAGATCCCCCACACGTGGTTTGAGCAGCTCAGAGAAAGAGGCATGGTTGTAGCCCCGATCAACCTCATCTCCTCGGGCAGACAACCCGCCTTTCTCTTTGAAAAGAGGAAAGATTACCTTGTGGGACACTTCAAGCTCGATACCAGGTTCATAAAGGCTTCTGGAATGCTGGGAAACCTCGTCGAAAGGAACAGGAGCAAGCTCAAGAAAAATCATTCGCTCGAGAAAGTGTTGCCCATCCCCATGGTGCGTGCGAAGAACTTTCTAGAACTCATCCATCTGTTAACGAGACGTCTCACCATCCTCGACGGTCGTTTCTACTACGTTGGAGACGAAGGGTTTGCTTGCTTTGAAGAAGATAGCATGCTCGTCTACGGTAATCTGGACGAACTCGTTGCGTTGTTTCAGGAATGGAAAGGATGTGGGTACAGAAGTTTTGAGGAGTTGGTGTTGCACGTGGGGTATGGGACATCCTCTCACATTTATTGCACAACCTGACCGTCCCTTATCTTGATGATCCTGTGGGCCTTCTCGGCTATCCTCAGATCGTGTGTGACGACCACCACAGTTGTGTTTCCTGCAAGTTCCGCGAGCATGTTGATGATCATCTCGCCCGTTTCGTAATCGAGTGCACCGGTGGGTTCATCTGCCCACACTATTTCCGGATTGTGGATGATCGCCCTGGCTATGGCGACCCTTTGCTTTTCTCCCCCCGACAACTCTCCTGGGAACCTGTCCCACTTCTCCGCAAGTCCCACCCTTTCAAGCATTTCCATCGCTTTTTTTCGGGCTGTTCTCCTATCACAACCGAGGATGAGCAACGGCAGCTCCACGTTCTCGAGTGCTGTGAGAACCGGTACGAGGTGAAAAAATTGGAAGACGAACCCCATGTGCTTTGCCCTGAACCTCGTCCTTTCCTCCTCGGAAAGCTTGAATATGTCCACCCCGTTGATCAGCACTTCTCCCCTCGTCGGTTTGTCCACACCCGAGAGGCAGTTGAGGAGTGTGGACTTTCCAGAACCAGAAGGACCAAAGATCGCTACAAACTCCCCACGATTTATCTCCAAGTTCACGTTCCTCAACGCGATCACCCTCATGCCGTTTTTTCCGCTGTACTCCTTCCACAGTCCCTTGACGGCTATCAACTCTCCTCACTCCCCTTCCCTTATGGCTTCGTTTGGAGGCATCCTGACGGCCATGAAAGCGGGTATGGAGATGACCACGAGGGATATCCCGTATATCAAGGCGGTGAGTATCCCTATCCTACTCGTGGAGACCACTTTCGCCGGTACGTTCAAAACTTCGAAGAATTTCATCACGAGATCGTATCCGAAGATCATACCCGCTACCGTTCCTATGACACCCCCGACAACCAAGAAGGAGAGATATTCCAGGAGGAAAGAAGTGATGAGTTGCCAGGTTTTCATACCGATGGCTCTCAACATGCCGTAAACACCCATTCTCGAGAAACTGGCGCGAAGGGCGGTGAGTGAAAGTCCCGCTATTGCTGCCACGAATCCAAAACCGAAGACGTACTTTATGATCCTCATGAGCCCTTCTATACCACTGTAGAACCTTCTCACCTCTTCATCGATGTGAAAGGGGTAATCAAACCTCGACATGTAGAACTTTTTGACCTCGAAAGAGTTCTTCTCGGAAACCTTTCCCAACAGGAATTCCACCGTTCTCAGATCGCTCGGGGCGTTCCTGATGGATGAAATCACGTCTACGGGTATGATTATATCGGACTTTTCAAAGGTGGCGACGGGGACAAACCTCACCTCTTTCTGCCCTCCCATGGGCAACAGAGAGATGAGTTTGCCTTCCAAAACTTCTGGCACTTTTTCCTTGTCTTTCAACCCGACGATCACCGTATTCTCCCGAGAGATAGCCTCAAGCGTCTCTTTGGAGAATTTCAAAGACGAGTCGGTGAAGAAATTGTCGCTTACGAAAGCCACAACTTTTTCTCCCTTTTCGGTTTTGAGTGTGAAGAGCTGCACTTTGACGGGTGAGGAGAGCTTTTCGTGCTTCGGTATATCCACACCCCTGAGCAGGAACTTCATCGGATTCTTTATCACCAGGAAGTTGAAACCAAAGATTCCATCCTTCAACTTCTCGGTCACAAACTTTTCTATGTTAACTGATATCAAGTTCAGCACGGTCGTAGAGAAGATCAAGATGGAGAACGATATGACGAGCAAAACCCCTCGAGTTGGCAGTCTGCTCACGTAGGAGAAACCCATGAGGATTGGGAGGTTCCCTCTTGACAGCAATCCCGACATTATCTTCCTGGACATCGGTAGCAACGAGAAGACGAGGAGGGCCACACCGAGGAACACCAAGATTCCCTTGTTGAAGAGGGACATCATGAAGAGTTCTTCCGTCTCCAGTCTAAGCTTCATGAAGTTGTTCAGAACCAACAGGAATGTTCCCGAGGATAGGAACACCACGAAACGCCTGTAGCTGAATGAGGCGAACAAGGTCAGCAACGCGAGAGCCGATGGCCAAAGTCTGGGCACCAAAAAGAAGACCAGAGCAAGCACTAAAAGCCCGAAAGAGATGATCTTCCTGCTTCCCTTCACCTCGAAACCGTTGAGAAAAATGGTAGGGGAGTGTCTGACGATTTCTCGCGCTCTCAAGAAGAACAACGATAAGGGAAGCGCCAATCCCAACAACAGCCCCACCACGAGGGTTTTCCCAGAAATGGCGAAATCCACTCTGTCTATCGAGAAGAAGGAAAAAGAGATACCTTCTACTAAACTTTGAAATTGCATCAAAAGAAATCTTCCTATTATCGCTCCCAAAAAGATGCCTGTCAGAGAAGAAGTGAGCGCGTAGAATACACCCTCGAGAAGGAAAGAAAGGTTCACTTTGGATCTTCTCATCCCTATGATCCTGAGAACCGAAAGCACGGTTTTCCTGTCGGAAACAACGTCCTCGCAGAACATGTAGAAAACTACCAATCCAACTAGGATGGAGAGCGAGGAGAAAGCAAGCGTGAAGTAGGTTAGGGTCTTGTTGACGGAGGATTTCAAGAAGTCGTACTTCATGTTCTTCACCCTGAGCGACGTGTCGATGACGATCTTTGGATGTTCTTTGACGGGTTTTCCGTAGCTCAAGTAACACTTCGTTGGGAAATTTGCGTCGGGAAAGTCCCGGACGTTCAGAAAGACCGTTCCCGGCGAATTGACACCTTCGCCTTTGAAATTCAAGAAACCGCTCTCTCCTATCCTTTCAACCTTGAAAGAACCCCTCTTGTTGACAAAATCCAACCAAACGGTGTCACCAACTTTCACACCCAGTTTCTCCGCCAGCGATCTTCCAAGGATCACCCTTCCCTCTGGAATGGACACCTCCGCTCCCAGGAAAGCCGAGAGCTCCTCGGGTTCCACTCCTATCGCTATCACGTCCAGGGAGTCGTTGATCCTCGCATTCCCCTCTGTGACCGGTAGGACCTTACTCACCTGGTCTTTCAACCGCTCGATCTCCTCTTCGTCTATCTTTTTCGACAGCTGGAGGTTGAACACAAAAGAGGTCATTCTGGGCTCGGCGTACGCGTCCGCCACTCCGAAGTTTTCTTCCAGTTTTTTCAACTTCCATGCTTCGATGGAATCGGAAAGAGATAGAGCCCCGACCACGAGAGAGAGCGTGATGGAGAGTCCAACAATGGCAATGATCGAGGTTTTCATGTTTCCCAAAAAGTTCCTCAGGGCAACCTTCACTATCATTCCTCAATTACCCCCAGATGTTAGAATTTCTTTCGGAGGTGAACACTTTTGTCACTCTCCGGAAGAGAGATTCTGAGACTCTACGGACTCGATCTGTCTGAAGACGCCTTCACAAAACTTGATCTCTACATCGAGAGGTTGATCCATTCAAATTTAACAAACATTCGAGACGTTTCGGCTGCTTTTCACAAAAACGTTGCAGAAATTTTATTACCGTTAAAATTGGGCAACATTTCTTTGGATGGTTCCCTGCTCGACGTCGGCTCCGGAAACGGTGTACCTGGACTCGTTTTAGCGATCTGTTTTCCAAGCTTGCAAGTCACTCTCCTCGATTCCAAAGAAAAGTCTACCAAATTCTTGGAAGAAATGGTGAGAGAGCTGATGCTGGAAAACGTCGATGTGGTGAAAGAACGAGCTGAAAACTTCTCAAGGGTCGAGAGGGAGAAATTTGACCACGTTACAGCCAGGGCGGTTGCTCGGTTGAACGTGCTCTTGGAGCTTTGTTGTCCCGCCCTTAAGATTGGGGGCATTGCGTTCTTCTACAAGGGGCCCGGCTACTTCGAGGAACTTCGAGAGTCGGGAAGCGCCGCCAAGATACTCGGAGTGGAGTTGGAAAAGACGGTCGAGTACTCTTTGAAAACGGGGGAGAACAGGGTACTGGTTGTCTTCAGAAAGAAGGAACCCACACCCGAGAAGTTTCCAAGGAGGGTTGGCGTTCCATTCAAAAGACCGCTGAGATGATCGTTCTCGAAAGAGGTGTTTTCTCAGGCGAATTGAACATGGCCTTGGATTACGTTTTGGGATCTTGGGCGAGGAGGCTGGGAGAGCCCATCCTGAGGTTCTACGGATGGGAACAACCCACCCTGTCCCTGGGGCGCTTTCAGAAACTTGAAGGGATCAAGATACCGAATGGGATAGCCGTTGTGAGGAGGCCATCCGGTGGAAGGGCTGTACTCCACCATCACGAGCTCACCTACTGCCTCGCCGTTCCGACTGAACATCCTCTCGGGAAACTCTCCGTGTTGGAATTTCACAAGATCGTCCACGAGGCGATACGGAGGGCTCTGCTGGACCTCGGGTTCGACGCTGAGGTCTCGAACAAGATGGAAAGGAGTGACCCATTCTGTTTTCGCACGGTTTCAAGGTACGAGATCACCGTTGGGGGAAAGAAAGTGGTGGGTAGCGCTCAATTTCGAACAGTGGATGCCGTTGTGGAACATGGTTCGATCGTGCTCTCTTTGGATCGCGAGTTGGTTGCGGAGATATTCGGTGAAATCGTCGGAAAGGCAGGAGGGTTGTGGGAATTCAAACACGTCGGTATCGGGGATTTGGAAGAGTCGCTCGAGAGCTCTTTCGAGAGGGTCTTCGGAAAGATTAAGAGGGAAGAATCGCTGATGGAAGAAATCCTCAAAGAAGCGCACAATTTGAAGGAAATGTTCAAGGTGATCTGAGGAGGGGAAAAGTTTGGGAAAGCTCTTCATCGTCGGCACGCCGATAGGTAACCTTGAAGACATAACACTCAGAGCTCTGAGGACACTCCAGGAAGTTGACTTGATCCTTGCGGAAGATACAAGGAGAACGGTAGTCTTGT
>Ga0209394_1000525_pt1 | contig 29682 bp, 30 predicted proteins | sample JNZ201metaG_FD_184122 | JGI IMG/M metagenome (GOLD analysis project Ga0209394, IMG submission 184122) | Hot spring microbial communities from Jinze hot spring, China to study Microbial Dark Matter (Phase II) - JNZ 20120812A (SPAdes) (version 3) ... | reverse complement strand
CAATTTCCTTCCTCGATATTTCATTAGATCCCGCCATATATCGGCGTCTCCAAACATTTCCTCACATTATTTTATGTTATATCAGCCTTTTTTATCCATATAATAATTTTCCATTATAAGCCACATCCGCCTAAAAACTCGCCCGGAGATGCTGCTGAAGATAAAAACCTAATAGGCTTAACTGTATTGAGCGTCTCTTTTACGCTGAGTGGAGAGACTACCAGTAAACGCTGGCTTCCGCGTAGGCGTCCGTGTGAAGGAATATAGTAGCAGGAGACCAATTATAGCTATTGATGGAAAGGTAGGTGACTTTCTAGGTGAGTAATACTTGTCTTAGGTCTAAATGGCGAGGAACAGAGAGATTGGCAGAGCATGAGGTTTGTGGGCGTAGGTATACATGGCGGCACAGTTTATGTTCGTGGTGAAATCAAATGTAAAATATATGGGAAAAGAGGCTAGGATTGAGAAGACCAATGATTATGATCCCCGCTTAATAAGATCTCTTATTCAAGGAATTCTCCATATATTTTGACTTGGAGATAAGCATAAATGAGGTTATAGCCGATAAATTTGTTAAGATAGTGCCAGTCTCAACAAGATCCTAGGAAGATTATATGGCTGAAAAAATTGATGGATAGTGGTTTCATTGAAGTATGATGCTATATTGGTGCTTGATTTCGGCGGTCAATACTGCCATCTAATAGCTAGGAGGATTAGAGAGAATAGAGTTTACTCGGAGATAGTTCCATGCGATATTACTCCTGAAGAAATACTTAGGCTTAATGAAAGGCTGAATGTCAGGGGCTTGATTCTTTCGGGTGGACCATTAAGCGTATATAAGGGTGATGCACCAAAGCTTAACTCTATCTTAGATATGGGTTTACCAGTTTTAGGCATATGCTATGGGCATCAGCTTTTAGCATATATAGCCGGAGGAGTTGTTAAACCAGCTGATCGGGGCGAATACGGTGTGACATACGCAGTCATCGCTAAGCCAGTGGGCATCTTAGAGGGATTAGGCTTAAGGGAGAAGGTTTGGATGAACCATAGTGACGCGGTTTACAGCCTTCCGGAAGAGTATGAGATACTTGCTTACACCGAGAACTGCCCAATAGCAGCATTTAAGCATAAAAGTAAGCCTATTTTTGGGGTTCAATGGCATCCGGAAGTTACGCACACCGAGAAAGGCATGCTAGTATTAAGGAACTTCATCTTCGACATTTGCGGTTGCCAGCAAAACTGGGAGATGAGCGATTTTATTAAGAAGGCTATAGAAGAGGTGAAGGCTTCTGTTAGGAATGGGAAGGCTATTATTGCTTTAAGCGGCGGCATAGATTCGAGCACTGCGGCCGTATTAGCTATGAAGGCTATTGGGGAACGTCTAACAGCAGTCTTCGTGGATCACGGCTTCATGAGGGAGGGTGAACCAGAGTTCATTAAAGAAGTATTCGGAAAAATGGGCATGAACCTTATAGTTGTAGAGGCTAGAGAGCGATTTTATGATAGGTTGAGGGGCATTACTGATCCGGAGCTTAAAAGGAAGATAATCGGTGAAGAGTTTATTAGGGTTTTTGAGGAGGTTGCCGAGAAGGTTGGCGCAGAATATTTGATTCAGGGCACAATATATCCGGATAGGATAGAGTCCGGTTTCAGAAGGTTCTCCGATAAAATAAAGAGTCACCATAATGTGGCAGGTCTTCCCTTAAATATAAAATTTAAGGGAATAGTTGAGCCGCTTAAAGATTTATATAAGGATGAGGTTAGGGAGGTTGCTAGAAGACTGGGTTTACCTAAAGAAATAGTTTTCAGACAGCCTTTCCCAGGGCCCGGTTTAGCAGTGAGAATAGTTGGCGAGATTACGCCGGAGAAAGTTGAGATTATTCGTAAAGCAGATAAGATTGTTAGAGAGGAAATAGAGTCCGCGGGTCTACAAAGCAGACTATGGCAATATTTTGCGGTCCTAACTAATACATTGACAACCGGCATTAAGGGTGACGCTCGAGCTTACGGATATGTAGTCGCCGTAAGAATCGTTGAGAGTAAAGAAGCCATGACCGCAAGCTTCGCTAAAATCCCATATGAAATCTTGGAGAGAATATCAACGAGAATAACCAATGAGATATCAGAAGTTGTAAGAGTTGTTTACGATATAACAAATAAGCCGCCATCAACAATAGAGTGGGAATAAAATAGCATTTTATTCCCTGCATGTTTGGGTGAGAGTTGGCGGCGCCTGATCTTTGAGGGGTTATATGGCTGGATTATCACATTTAGGGGTTCGGAATTTGTTGGTTTTCAACCTCTTCATTCCATTCAATGATTTGAGTATCCCTAGAAGCTTACAGACGTGATTCTGGCATAATAGACTGCTTTATTAAGTGCATCTATAAACCATCCTATTTGGTGTTTGCCCCAATGCTTGTTGTTGCTGAGAAGCCATCTGTTGCGCGTATAATCCGGTCGGCTATAAAACCTTCCCCACCGACTGTGGCGCTAAAGGGCCATATATTAGAGCTTGATTTTCCGGAGCGTTTCTCGGTTTGGAGGAGTGTTGATCCGCGTGAACTTTTTAGGGCTCCTACTGAGTGGGTTGTTAGGGATCCAGAGGCCTATAGGAGCTTGGCTGGCGCACTTAAGGGATCTGGGATGATTGTTCTTGCGACAGATAACGATCCTGAGGGTGAGCTGATAGCTTATGAGGTGCTTTTGGTCGCTGAGAAGGTTTTGGGCGGTCTTCCGAGGTATGGGCGCATGAGGTTTAATGCCGCAACACCCAACGAGCTTAGGCATGCTTGGGAGTTTCTCGAGCCAGATTTGAGGTGGAGTTGGGTCTGGAAGGCCCTTTTCCGTCATAGCTTTGACCTAGTGACTGGTGCAGCCTACACTAGGCTTCTAACCCTCTCGAGAAGGCTTGATCCTAATGGGAGACTTATTTCTTGGGGTTCATGTCAGATGCCAACCCTCTGGTTTGTTTATCAGAGGGAGATGGAGATTAGGAACTTTAGGCCTGAGAAGTATTATGTAATATCCGCTCTTCTAGATGTGCGCGGTGTTAGGGTTAAGGTTTCAAGTGAGCCGATTAAGGATGTTAGTGCTGCGCGGGCCCTATATGCTGCGGCTAAGGGCTCTAAATATGCGGCTGTTAGGGACTTTCAGCTGAAGGATGAGGTTGAACGTAAGCCTCTACCAACAGATACAGACTCTATGCTGCAGGATCTCTCCAAGATAACTGGTTTGAGCGCTGCCAAGATTATGGCTTTGGCCGAGTCCCTCTATGGCGACGGATATATAAGCTATCCTAGAACCGAGACGGATATGTGGCTGACAACCGATCATAGGTCTATTTTGGCCATGCTCTCTCAGACTCCACTCGGCAAACATATTGATCTATCCTCTTATGGTCCTAGGGATGGGCGCAGGAATGATGGAGCGCATCCGCCAATATATCCAACAGCCTACTATTCGGGCTCAGATATTAGGGGTAAGATTTGGGAGTATATTGCTAGACGCTATCTTGCAAATGTTGTTGGTAGGGATGCGGCCCTGAAGAGATGGAGGTTGAGCGCTAATGTTGGGGGTGTGAGCATGGAGGCCTCGGGCAAATACTTTGTTGATGAGGGCTTCTACCAAATATTCCCATACTTTAAGCCTAAGGATACTCTCTGGATTCCGCAGTTAAATGTTGGCGAGAAGCTGATGGTGGTTAGGGTTGATATTGAGGAGCGGAAGACTAAGCCCCCACCGCACCTAACCGAGAGCGAGCTACTCAAGCTCTTGGAGAGACATTCGATAGGGACTGATGCAACAAGGGCCGATTACCCACAGATAATAGTTGAAAGGGGCTACGCTGAGAAGAAGGGAAGATCCTTCCACCTGAGTAGCCTAGGCGAGGCCCTAATAAATCTCTTGAGCAGCGTTGATTTTAGGCTTGTTACACCGGATACTAGGCGCTATGTTGAGCAGCTTATGGCCGAGGTTGAGATGGGGAAGATCAACATGAAGAGTGCGCTGGAGGAGGCGCTCAAAATATATGAAGAGCTCTATGAAAAGGTCTCAAGGAGCCTGAGTATACTTCCCTATAATCCCGGCGGCCCCTCTCCTCCGCCTCCGCGCAGCCCATGAGGGGTCTCGATGCTGGAAAGGTTTATGGTGAAAACTCTAAAACTCTATGAACCCCTTTTATATAAAAATGTTAAATATCCCTCGATTGAAAATTAATATTCATGGTATATTTGAGTGAACTGTTGGCAGCATCTATCCTCCTCTCCTGGGTCATATTTGTAGTCGCGGTTTTGACCAAGAGACTTTATGATTTTATGAGGCGGTGGGGGCTTGAGCATAATGTTGCCGTCTACTATAATAGGAAGATTATACATGTGTTAACTGGCGGTTTATGTGCTCTCCTCGTCCCAATATTCTTTGAGTCATTTATTCTTCCATTAGCCATAAGCCTTCTCCTATCGGCTATCCTTCTATTCTGCCATAGGGGTAATAGGCTGATGTACTGGTTCCAGACAGAGGACAACGCATATGAGGTCTCGTTCTGTATAATGTGGGGGTTAATTCTAACCCTAGGCTGGCTAATCTCTGGCGGGAACTTCTGGATAGGTGTCTTACCGATACTCTTCATGTCGATTGGAGATGCCATAACAGGCATAGTTAGAAACATGATCTATAAGAGGAGGACTAAGTCGTGGTGGGGCAACTTGGCAATGGCTCTCTTCTCGATGGTTGTTGGATCTATTGTCGGTCAGGCGGGCATACTAGCTGGCGCAGTCGCCTCGATAGTTGAGCACTTCGAATTCAAGCCAATAGACGATAATGTCCTTGTGCCAGCAACATCATTCATCATTCTCTTGCTGGCTAAAGTCCTCGCACCATGGTCGCTGTCGTTATAAAGGAGGGGGATTAGGCAAGCCCTTTTTCGAATACTTCTTAGGGCCCACTGAGACTAAATTATTGATTTAATGAATCCGCCATCAACCTGTATTACTGCACCAGTTATATAGCTCGCCCTCTCAGAAGCTAGGAAGACAACTAGGTTGGCTATTTCCTCGGGCTTAGCCAACCTCTTTAGAGGTATGCGGCTAGCCCACTCATTTAGGACGTCATTAATCGATCTGCCGGTTCTTTCAGCGTTAGCCCGCGCTAATTCCTCAACCCTCTCGGTTAGGGTCCATCCGGGACATACCGCGTTGACTAAGATTCCATACTCGGCTAACTCATTTGATAGGGATTTTGTTAGGCCTAGTATTCCAGCCCTAATAGCGTTCGATAGTATCAGGTTCTCGGCTGGCTGCTTGGCTGCGAATGAGGTCATATTTATGATCCTACCCCACCTCTGCTGCCTCATGTAGGGTATGACCGCATAGCAGCAGTTTACTATGCTCATGAAAAGCTGCTCGAAAGCGTCGTGCCAATGCTCTTCCCTAGTCTCAAGGAATAGTAGGGGTGGTGGGCCACCAGTATTATTGACTAGGATATCTATTCTCCCAAACCTGCTTATAGTGGCCTCAACGAGCCGGTTAATATCCACCTTATTTCTCAAATCGGCCCTGACCGGGAGAACCTCCGTGTTTGTTGATGAGGCAATCTCCTCGGCGGCTCTGGCTAACTCAGTTTCATTCCTAGCGCATATGGTCACCCTTGCCCCCTCCTCAGCCAACCCCCTAGCTATAGCTTTTCCTATCCCCCGGCTGGATCCGGTCACTATGGCGACCCGCCCCTTTAAGCCTAGATCCAAGATTGAACCCCTCCTTGAAAGTGAGATTATGCCTCCCCATATTTCTTAATTTCGAGTTTTCGGATTAATTGGCTATTTATAGGTAAGGTTATATTATTGTTGTAATTATTTTGCAGTTGTCTCGTGTCGATTATAGGGGGATTGAATGGAGTATGTTGATTGAGGTCCGCTGGCATGGTAGGGGCGGACAGGGAATAGTCACAGTGAGCCGCCTACTGGCCTACGCAGCCCTGATGGATGGAAAATATGTGCAAGCCTTCCCCGAGTTCGGTCCGGAACGTAGGGGCGCCCCGGTCACTGGATACACGCGAATATCCGATGAGCCAATAGTGATCCACAGCCAAATATATAATCCGCATATTGTTGTGGTGGTTGATCCGACACTCATCGGCAGCGTGGATGTCACTAAGGGTCTGGTTCCGGGCGGCCTAATGATAATCCACTCTGAGAGGAGCCCGGAAGAGGTTAAGAAGAGTTTAGGTGTGACAGACGCGAAAGTTTATACTGTTAATGCTATGAGGATAGCTCTGGACATACTTGGGAGACCAATATATAATACGGCTATGCTCGGCGCCCTCCTAAAAGCAGCGCCTCTGGCAAGCATGGACTCAATGGCCAAGGTTATCCTCGAGAGGTTTCCCGGAGCAATTGGCGAGAAGAATGTTGCCGTCATAAAGAGGGCTTATGAGGAGGCTGTTGGGGTTTGAGCGAATTCGAGAAGAAATTGGGTTGGAAGTCCCTTCCCATCGGCGGCTATCTGCTTGAGCCTGGCTCGGCACTAAAATATAAGACTGGGGATTGGAGAGCCTTTAAGCCAGTCATAGACCAGAAGAGGTGCATAAACTGCCTTTTATGCTGGATTTACTGTCCGGATGCCGCCATAATTAGGCTTGAGAAGTACGTTGATGTAAACTATGATTACTGTAAGGGCTGTGGGATATGCGCCAACGAGTGCCCAGTTAAATGCATAACCATGGTTGAGGAGAGGAGGTGAACACGTAAAATGGCTAGGTTGATGGGTTTAACTGGGAATGAAGCCATAGCATATGCAGTTAAGCAGTGTAATGTCGATGTTGTCGCAGCCTATCCAATAACCCCACAAACAATAATGGTTGAGGTTATAAGCGAATATGTCTATAATGGTGAGATAAACGCTGAATTCGTATGTGTCGAGTCGGAGCATTCGGCCATGTCAGCGTGTGTGGGCGCAAGCCTAACTGGAGCAAGAGTTTTTACGGCAACCGCAAGTCAAGGCCTAGCCCTAATGCATGAGATGCTCTATATAGCCTCGGGATTGAGGTGTCCAATAGTTATGGGCGTTGCGAATAGGGCTCTATCAGCACCCCTCAACATTCATGGAGACCACTCCGATATGATGGGCTCAAGGGACTGTGGTTGGATACAAATATATGCCGAGAACGCTCAAGAGGCCTATGATTGGGTGATTCAAGCCTTCAAGATAGCCGAGGACCCGCGGGTTTTGCTTCCAGTAAGCGTAAACATAGACGGTTTCATACTATCACATTCCATGGAGGGTGTAAATGTCCTCGATGACGATGAGGTTTCAAGGTTTCTCCCACCTAGAAGGCCCCTTATAACTATTGATCCAGCAAAGCCGATAACTGTTGGAGCCCTATGCCTCCCAGATTACTACTTTGAGATAAAGTTCCAGCAGATACAGGCATTGAGAGAAGCCTACAATGTAATACGGGAGGTCAATAAGGAGTATGAGTCCCTATCTGGACGGAAATACGGCTTCATAGAATCCTACGCGATGGAGGATGCTGAGGCGGCAATAGTCTGCTTAGGGAGCACAGCCGGGACTGCGAAGGCGGTTGCGAGGGAGCTTAGAAAGGAGGGGAAGAGGGTTGGCGTAGTAAAGCCATGGGTTTATAGACCATTCCCAGAGGATGACCTAATTAGGGCTCTCGGAGATGTTAAGGTTCTAGCAGTCCTCGATAGGGCATGCAGCTTCGGCGCGCCATTTAATGCGCTGTGTAGCGATGTCGTGGCAACACTATATAGAAATGGGAAGGACATAAAGATCTTCAACTGCCTATATGGTCTAGGTGGAAGAGACATAACCCCCAGTGACTTAAGGGTTATCTTTAATGAGGCGCTTGAGATCGCAGAGACTGGAAAGGTTAAGGAGCATATGAAGTTTGTGGGGGTGAGGGAATAGTATGGTTAGACTTCATGATTTACCGGTTGAGGAGCTCTTCACTTCTGGACATAGGTTATGTGCGGGATGCGGTGCTGGAACAATAATGAGGATGACGATGAAGGCCCTTAGAGGCCCAACCGTTGTGGTTAATGCAACCGGATGCGTTGAGGTCGCATCAACAATATACCCCTACACATCGTGGAAGGTTTCATGGGTTCACGTAGCATTCGAGAACGCCGCCGCAGTTGCCTCTGGAATAGAAGCCGCATATAAAGCCTTAATGAGGAGGGGGGCTTGGGATAAGCATGTTGACATAATAGCCATTGCTGGTGATGGCGGAACATTCGACATTGGTATCCAAGCCCTTTCAGGCGCACTTGAGAGGGGCCATGACTTCCTATACATATGCTATGATAATGAGGCTTACATGAATACTGGAATACAGCGCTCCGGCGCAACACCGCACGGCGCAGCTACGACTACAAGCCCGGCTGGGAAGAAGATTCCGGGCAAGCCGGAGTTTAAGAAGGATCTTATAGGGATATGCGTTGCTCATGGGATAGAGTATGCTGCAACTGCATCGCCAGCCTACTGGAACGATTATATAACGAAGGTTCGGAAGGCACTGGAAGTTAATGGGCCGGCTGTTATACATGTCTTTTCACCATGCCCATTAGGCATGAGATTTGATTCATCTAAGAGCATAGAGGTTGCTAGATTAGCTGTTCAGACGCGATACTGGCCAGTATATGAGGTTGAGAAGGGCAAATATAAGCTGAATATTAAGGTTCCGCAGCCTAAGCCGCTGACAGAATTCCTAAAGATGCAGGAGAGGTTTAGGCATTTATTCAGGCCGGAGTTTCAGCATGAGCTCGAGATCTTACAGAGATGGGTTGATGAGAACTGGAAGCGGATCGCAGCACTCTGTGGTGAACCCGCTTAAATCAACCCCTCCCCTTATATTTTTAGGATTTTTCTGGCAATTCCCCTCGCAACGTTCCTTCTGCTTAGGAGGTTGTAGGCTTTCTCCTCAGCGCGCTTCATAACCTCCGCCTCATCAACAGTCTTTACACGCCTATTCTCCATGAGCACCCTCCCATCAACTATAACTGTGTCAACGTCGCTTCCGCGCGCCGAGTATACAAGAGCTGCGTAAACATCGTGGATTGGCTTTAAGTGGGGCTTATTGATGTCGACCAATATTATATCTGCCTTCTTGCCAGCCTCTAGAGAACCGATTAGCCCATCAAGTCCGAGGGCTCTGGCACCATCTATTGTGGCCATCTCGACAACCTTCTTAGCTGGAAGAACCCTTGGATCACCATACCTAGCCTTCTGGAGTAGGGCTGCAAACTTCATAGTTTCAAACATGTCTAGGCTATTATTGCTTGCGGGGCCATCGGTTCCTAGGCCGACGACAACTCCAGCATCAAGTAAATCCTTAATTCTCGGTATTCCAGAGGCAAGCTTCATGTTTGAGACCGGATTATATGCGACTTTAACGCCATGCTTAGCCATGAGCACTATATCCCCATCAGATATATGAATGCAGTGCGCGGCCAGTAGCCTAGGGCCTAGGAGCCCAACCTCACCCAGCAGATCAACCTCGCTCCTCCCATGGATGCTCCTAATATTTGCCGAGTCCCGCTCAGACTCGGCTAGGTGAATATGCACGCCAACATTAAGCTCCTCAGCCCTCTCACGAACCTTTCTAAGGAGATCTAGGCTGCATGAGTATAATGCATGTGGGCCGAGCATGACAAATACCCTATCTGAGACACCATGATATTCCCTAGCTATCTTCACAGCCTCCCTAAGGAGGATCCTCCCCAAGGTCTTGTGTCCAGCATCAATTATGCCAGAGGATAGGACGCACCTTAAACCAGCCTCCATAGCGGCCCTAGCAACCATATCTTCATGGAAATACATATCTGAGAAGCATGTGGTCCCACTCCTAATCATCTCGATGCAGCTGAGTAGGGCCCCATAATAGATATCTTCCCGCCTAAGCTTAGACTCAAGGGGCCATATAGTCTCCCTCAACCAGACATCTAAAGGCTTATCCTCAGCAACCCCTCTAAACAGTGACATGGCGGCATGCGTATGGCAGTTTACTAGGCCGGGCATCGCAATCTTCCCAGATCCATCAATTATGGTGTCAGCCTCGAAGGATGGTGCCTCAATCATTCTGCCAACATAGGCCAGCAAACCATCCTTAACGGCTATAACTCCATCCCTTACCAGACCAGCCTCACCCATCGTCAAAATCATACAGCCCCTTATAACTAGGTCCACCCTCAACATAAACCCCCACCCAAAAAATAAGATACAAGGACATTAAAATATTCTAGGTGGAAGACTGCTCTCCCATGCCCACAATATGATCGGCATGCAGAAAATTACGGTAGTAGGAGAGAGGAGGCTATTCTAAAAGATAGGGAGGTATCTAATCCTCCATACGGACGCCGAACAGAGATCTAGGAACACTTTTAAGGTCATGAGAAAAAAGAGTTTAATGTGAATATTAGGAATGTGAGGGCGGGGGACGCGGACCTTTTCATCAAAATATATGCCGAATCCTATAAGGGGCTCGAGAAATACGCCTACACCGACGAGGAGGACATAAGAGAATATTTTAGGTGGCTGTTCTCTAGGGATCCTGAAGGCTTCCTTATAATTGAGATCGATGAGCCAGTAGGCTTCATAGCATGCGACACAAACTGGTTCAGCCACTTTGAGGGTGAGGTTCTAGGCGAAATCCATGAACTCTTCGTCCCACCCAAAGTATAGAGGGCATGGGATAGGGAGCACACTGCTCAATAGGGCAATCGAGTATGCTAGGAGGAGGGCAAGGAGGCTCATGGGCTTATGGGTTGGAGCCGAGAATCTCCACGCAAAAGAATTTTATAGGAAGAGGGGGTTCCACGAGACCATATCTATTGGAAAGTGGATCAGAATGGTAAGGAAAATATAACCCCTAATAAACTCAAACATGTAAATATAACTCTCGTTTTTCCCTAAACTTTTAAATATCCCGACAACCAATTATTATCTGAAATTGTCTAAGGAGCCAAGATAGACATAATGGTGGATATTTGTCCAGTATGTGGGCTTCCAAAAGACATATGCGTTTGTGGAGAGATAAGTAAGGACCAGCTAAAGATTAAGGTGCGCCTAGAAACAAGAAAGTTTAAGAGGGCAATGACCCTAGTTGAGGGCTTAGATAGTAAAGACGTAGACCTAAGCAGACTGGCACAGAAGATGAAAGCCTACTGTGCATGCGGCGGCACAGCAAAGAATGGGCAAATAATGCTCCAAGGAGATCAGAGGGAGAAAGTATACCAGTTCCTAATCCAAATGGGTTATCCAAAAGAGAATATTGAAGTGCAATAGACTTGGGAATATTGGGCGAACTGCTCAGAAAGATAAAGTGGAGCCCGCCAGATAGAAGCAAAATCCTACTCTGCCCGAGATGCGAAAGTCCAAACATCGAACTATCAAGCAAATTCGACTCTTGGCTGATGCCGAAAAGATATATATGTAGAGACTGCGGCTACACTGGACCAATAATCCTAGAGGTATATGAAAAAGAAGAGCGGAAGGGAAAAGATCCCGGCTAATCCGGTATCTCTAGATGTAACTGTCTCTTCAGAGTCTTATAGCGGTTCCTAACGGTAACCTCCGTCACACCAGCGGCGTCAGCAATCTCCTTCTGAGTCCTCTTCTCACCAGCCAGATAGGCCGCTATATAGAGGGCTGCAGCAGCCAAACCCATCGGGTCCTTACCAGCTGAAATATGCCTACGCTTAGCCTCATTCAATATTTTTAGGGCATTCGCCTGAATATGCCCAGATATCCCAGCCCTCTCAGCGATCTTTGAGAGGTATACTGCTGGATCGGCTATGGGCATAGTTAGATCCAGCTCACGCAGTAGAAGCCTATAACATCGGGCGACATCCTTCCTACTGACAAGGCTTGCTTCAGCTATCTCCTTAAGGTTTCTAGGAGTGCCAGTTAGCCTACAAGCAGCATACAGTGAGGCTGCAGCTATCGCAGCTATAGACCTACCCCTCACAAGACCCTGGTCGAGGGCCTTCCGATATATTATAGCAGCCCTCTCCTTAACCGCCGATGGAATAGCGAGCTTATCAGATAAGCGGTCAATCTCAGTCATGGCTTGGGCGAGGTTCCTATCAATTGAGGAGTGAACACGCGACCTTATCTGCCATCTCCTCAAGCGCCACATCTGAAGCTTAGTGTTCAACGGAAGCTTACGGCCCAGAGCATCCCGATCAATCCTATCAATAGCGGTCGATAAACCCTTATCATGAACTGAGAAGGATGTTGGTATACCAACGCGGCTCCGGCTCTCCTTCTCCTCCTGCGTGAATGCTCTCCACTCAGGACCCTTATCTATCGCGGTCTCCTGAACAACTAGACCACAATTACCACAAATAACCTCCCCAGAATCAGGGTCACTAATAAGGTTAGTGCTACCGCACTCAGGACACTTATCAACTATAATCATCCGTACGGGTCTTACTTCAAAATTTTCCTCTTCAGCCTCCATACGACCTTCCACCTCCCACCATATGGGAAATTCTACCTAAGCCGGGTAACTTCACAAAATACGATTCCTCATGAGAGGAGTCGGAATCGATATTAGATCATCAGACCCGTAAAAACCTCTAAGGGCCTCATTAAATATATAAGCTTTTCGCTTTTTATTAGCCTGAACGATCCCAAACTAACCCAGAAAGTAATTAATCTTTAGAAAATGCTGGAAAATCTAATCTTTTTAGGTAGTATTATGGGGAGCCATCAAACAAAAATTATAATAGCCAGTGTGTTGGCTATTATGTTCTAATTTAAAAGGGTGACGGAGTGTGTGGACGGAGAGATCCCCCATATGGATTTATAGAAATTATATTAACTGTAGTGGATGCAGAAGGTGTGAAATTGCCTGCTCCCTAAGCCATGAGGGGAAGATATGGCCTGAAGCCTCTAGGATAAGGGTTTTCATGCTTGTTCCAGGAATAGAGATCCCACATCTATGTGTTCAGTGCCATGACTATCCATGTGTTAATGCGTGTCCTGTGGGAGCCCTATCCACTAGTAGGGAGACGGGGGCTGTGCTGGTTGATAGGGAGAAGTGTATTGCGTGTGGCCGATGTATCGATGCTTGTCCGGGCAAAGTCCCCTATATTCATCCGAGAGATAATTATGCGGTTATATGCGACCTGTGTGATGGGGATCCGAAATGTGTTAAAGTCTGTAGTGAGGGTGGCTGGAATGCACTGCAGCTTATTAGGGGATTCGTTGGCTATAGTGCCAAACTATATGCGAAAACCCCGGAGGAGATAACTAAGGATTTAGCCAGAATCATATATGGCGAGGAGATAGCTGGGGAGATTTGAGATGAAGGGGTACGCTGGCAAGATTCTCGAAATAGACCTATCTTCAGGAAACATAAAGGAGACTAAAATCAGCGGGGATATTCTCAGGCAATATATTGGTGGAAGGGGGCTAGCATCTAAAATTCTCTGGGATCGCCTTGGAAGCATATGGAGCGAAGTGGACCCATTAGGTCCAGAGAATATTCTTTTGGTGCTTACTGGCCCGCTCACGGGCTTCGCTCCAGGAGGCAGAATCTGCGTTTCAGGTAAATCGCCGCAGAGCAACGGTATAGTGGGCTCAACCATTGGAGGCGAATTTCCAATAGACCTTAAATGTGCCGGTTATGATGGGATAATATTTACTGGCAAATCTGAGAAGCCAGTTTATCTACTGATTAAGGATTCAGACATAGAATTGAGGGATGCAAGCCATGTTTGGGGCAAGGGTGCGAAGGAAACAGTGTTAGCCCTAATTAAGGAGGCCAGAAAAGAATTTGAGAGTAGATATCGTGGCCGCGGCCTCCTAAAGGAGCCGTCGATGCTGTATATTGGTCCAGCTGGTGAAAGGCTATGTAGAACGGCGGTGGTTTCAGCTAAGTGGTCGCATGCGGCTGGATATGGCGGTTATGGGGCGGTTATGGGATCAAAGGGGCTTAAAGCGATTTTAGTTAAGGGGACAGGGCCTCTTCCAGAAGTGCATGATATGGAGAAAACCATGGAGTGTGTTAATAGGATTATTAGGGCTTCTCTCAGCATGGAGTTCTTTAGGCGCTGGGGCACTGGCTCCGGCGGATATGAGGTTGGCGCAGGGATAAGCTCAGAGCCGGTTATGAATTGGCAGGAAGAGTGGCATGATGAGAAGAGCTTCGGCGTCGATAAATTTGAGCCTTTCTGGGTTAAGAGGTTCTGGGGAGACTATGGCTGCGCCACAACATGCCTAAAGCTCTCCGTCATTAATTTTGGACCGTTTAAGGGCTCTATAACCGATAACCCCGACTATGAGAATCAAGCTTATCTCGGCCCAAACCTCGGCATATTTAAGCCCGAAGGAAACATTTATTTAACCGCGCTTATAGATGAGCTGGGCTTCTGCGGAATTCAGACCGGCAACCTACTGTCCTTCGCCGCGGAGCTTTATCAGAGAGGTATATTAACTAGGGAAGATTTAGGGGGCATAGATCTTAATTGGGGTGACGCCAAGGCATTCTCAGAGCTGCTGAAAATAATTGTTGAGCGAAGGGGGATAGGGGATGTCCTCGCAGAGGGAACATATAGGGCTGCTCTAAAGATTAGTGAGATGAAGGGTATGGATGTTACGAAGTATGCTGTGACATGTAAGGGCATAGCGATAGGTGCACATGGCATAAGAAGCGGAAAGGATTATCCACACTACGTGTCGTATCCATGCTCAGTTCAGGGAGGAGATCACACTTCTGTCGCCTACATACCGCTGGATCATGGAAACAGCGAGCTTAATGCAATTCTATACGATTCAAGCGTTGTATGCTGGTTTAACTTCTTCAGCAAAGAGGCGCAGGAAGCATTATGGGGGTTGATGGAGGCTGTCACAGGCTGGAAGATCACCCCAGATGAATGGTTTAATGTTATGGCGCGCAGAATACTGCATATCCAGAGGGCAACGCTCCTCCTTGGAGGACCGGACCTAAAATGGGATCCAAGGGTTCACGATGATGTTCCCCAGAGATGGTATGAACCCCTAACTAAGGGTCCTTACGGCGGGAAGGCTGTGGATAGGAATAGAATGGTTGAGTCGATAAAAGAATATTATGGGATTGTAGGCTGGGACGAGAATGGTGTGCCAAAATCTGAGGAGCTTAAGCGTCTAGGACTGGAGGATGTCGATAAAAAATTAGAGGCGGTTAGGGAATCCCTAAAAAATGATCCTAGCCGCCCCTAGGAACGAAGCCTCTGGAAATAAGAGATTCAATTATCACTATACCTACAAAACCCCCAATAATTCCTCCAATAGCATGGAGCCCAGCCCAGCCTAGAACCCCTCCCCATCTCTCTAATGCGGCTGGTGACATGAAAAAAGCCCCTATTATGGAGCCCGCTATAGCAGCCGATACAACCGACGAGAGAAGCATCAATATTACCATGAAGAACCTATTTTTGAAGATCCTCTTATATCCAGCAAGATACGTCATAAGATCGAAGGCTATGCTCGCCACAGTAAAGCCTAGAAAATGAACGCCTCCAGGATTAAATACAAAGTTTATTACTGTTGCTAATAGACCCACAGCCGATGCCGCCCCAATCCTCCTTATCCACCATACCGTGAGCGCCAAAACTGAGAAGCCTATCAGATCGCAGAGGAAAGGTAGATTTGTCATTCTAAAGAATATGGGTGATAGAAGTGAGTTTAAAATGCCCCAGAGGACGGAGAATACTATAATTAGGGTAATCTCCCGACTGCTGAAGTATGGCATACATAAACCTCCTTTAAATGAATGTTACGAAAAGATAAAACTGTAATACTGCTATATAAAATTTTAGAGCACCACCAGCCACAGGGGCTAAGAAATAAAAGTAGAATCCACTAATTTTGTCCTTGAGAAAGATCCTCCAGTGATCCATATGTCTGAAGTTAAGAGGGGTGTTGTGCGCTTTAGTGTCTCACTTCCACCAGGTCTCGTTAAAGAATTCGATAATATTTGGACGAGCATAGGCTATGAGAATCGTTCAAAGGCCATTCATGATGCAATGCGAACATTCATAAGCGAGTTTAAGTGGACTCAGATGGAGACGGAGCGTGTGGCTGGGGCCGTGCTAATCCTATATTATCTAGATAAGCCGGGCCTTTTAGAGAAGATCGTAGAGATACAGCATAAATTTAAGGATATAATATCTTCAACCACACATATACATTTAGAGGAGGATAAATGCCTAGAGATAATAGCCGTCAATGGAAAGGTTAGCGAGATAAAGAGCCTAGCGGAGAAGCTTATGGCTAAGAAGGGCGTTAAGCAGGTTAAAGTTGCCGTTATAGCGCCCTAACAACCATTCTTCGATAGTAAAGTGAATGCTTAAATACGATTAGTCGTAATTATTTTTTAGGTCAGTCGTAAAGAGGAAAAACATCTATGCCAAAGAGAATTTCCGCTACCGTCGAGGAATATCTCGAGACCATCTATAGGCTTCAGGAGCGTAGTGGTGTTGCTAGAACTAGTGATCTTGTTGTTATGCTTGAGGTTGCTCCGGGAACGGTCACTAATACCATTGATAGACTTGAGAGGGATCTCCTCGTAATCCATAAGCCCTATAAAGGTGTTCAGTTGACGGATAGGGGGCGAAAAATCGCTATTAGCGTTATTAGGAGACATAGGCTTCTAGAATGTCTCTTAGCGGACTTTTTAGGAGTTGAGTGGGAGAAGTCCCATGAGATCGCATGTAGCCTTGAACATTGGATAAGCGAGGATATCGCCAAAAAGATTGAGCGAGTCCTAAACTATCCTAAGACATGCCCCCATGGAAATCCAATCCCAACCGAGCTTGGCGAAATAATTGAGGAGGGAGCCTACCCCCTCACCATGTCTAAGGTTGGCGAGAAGGTGATCATCGCCAAGATAATTGAGGAGAAGCCGGAGTTCCTAAGATACTTTAGTAAGCTCGGAATAAGGCCGAAGAAGCAAATCGAGATCGTTGATAAAGGCCCACTAAATGACCCAATAGCCATTAAAATCGATGGTAAAGTCCAAGCCTTGAATCGGAAAGTCGCCTCGTCCATAATGATTCGTAGGATTCAAATCTAAGCACGTTAATGGAGGTAACTGGCCAATGGTGGAAGTGCCGCTGACGGATCTGAGAGAAGGTGAAACCGGCATAATCACCTCGATAAAGGCTGGATTTGGACATGGCAAGCGATGGGGTCTCCTGAAGAGACTTGTAGATATGGGGTTAACTCCAGGTACGAAGGTCACAATGGTTAAGTCCGCACCGCTTAATGGTCCTGTTGAAATTTATGTTAGGGGCTATAGGCTTGCGCTTGGCAGGGGCATGGCTAAAAGGATTACTGTGGAGGTTCAGAGGTGACCGAGAAGAGGCTTAGGATAGCCTTGGCTGGGAATGCAAATGTTGGAAAGTCGGTGATATTTAACCAGTTAACTGGGTTACATCAGCATATTGGCAATTGGCCGGGTAAAACAGTTGAGAAGGCTGAGGGAACACTCCATTTTAGGGGTTACACAATTGATGTTATTGATTTACCTGGCATATACTCCCTATCCACATTCTCGCTTGAGGAACTAATTTCTAGGGAGTATATAGCTGCTGAAAAACCGGACCTAGTGATAAATGTTGTAGATGCATCGGCTCTAGAAAGGAACCTATTCTTCACGCTACAATTAATTGAGCTTGAGGCTCCACTCATCATGGCCCTAAATCAGATCGATATGGCTGAGAAGAAGGGAATAAAAATTGATCATAAAAAGCTTGAAGAGGTTCTAGGCATTCCAGTTGTTCCAACAATCGCCGTGAGGGGGAAGGGTATATATGAGCTGCTTAATAAAGCCATCGAGACAATTGAGAAGGGGGTGCCTAGGGCTAATGTGATAAAGTATGGTGTGGAGATTGAGGAGCGAATCGAGAAATTAATTGAGGAGCTTAAGGGCGCTCAACTCAAGTATCCGGTAAGGTGGGTGGCGATAAAGCTCCTAGAGGGCGACGAGCAGGTTGAGAGGGAGATACGCAAGATAAGCCCGAGGGCCCTTAAGCTGGCGGAGAAATTGGCTAGTGAAATTGAGAGGATTCACGGTCACCCATGCCCAACCGTGATAACATCTGAGCGCTACGAGGCTGCTGGTAGAATAGCGAGGGAGGTGCAGCGGATTCTTCCGGGCATAAAGCCCCTAATAAGTGAGAGAATACATGATTTGACAACCCATAAAATTTTGGGCTACCCAATAATGGTTTTGGTGGTTCTTGGAGCTCTACAGGCAATCTTTACATTTGGCGGTTTCACCTCTGAAATATTAGGCACCCTCCTTTACAGCTATGAGCCGCTATTCGAGTCTATTCTTGGCCTAGGCCCTCTAAAAGTGATTGTTTGGGGCGGTCTCATGGAGGGTTTAATAGCGAATATAACTATAGCATTGCCATATCTCATACCATTCTACTTGATACTATACATTCTTGAGGACTCCGGATATTTGGCTCGGGCAGCCTTCCTAATGGACACAATAATGCATAAAATAGGGTTGCATGGTAAGGCCTTCATCCCAATAATGCTTGGTTACGGATGTAATGTCCCAGCATGCCTAGGATGTAGGATAATGGAGACTGAAAGAGAGAGGCTCCTCACGGGCTTTGTTGTAACGCTGATACCCTGTGCGGCTAGAACCGCCGTTATATTGGGGCTTGTCGGGTCTTTCTTAGGTATCCAGTGGGCGCTAGCGCTCTACATAATAAATCTGGCAATAGTCTTCATCCTCGGAAGAATAGCTTTTAAGATGCTGCCCGGAGAGCCGACAGCGCTAATAATGGAGATGCCTGATTACAAGATTCCACATGCAAAGACCGTCCTTAAGCAGACATGGTTTAGGCTGTGGGAGTTCCTCAAAATATCCTTTCCGCTTATAATCGCAAGCAGCACAATAATTAAGCTGATAGAGATGCTCGGCTTCCTAGACTCTATTTCTAAAGCCCTAAGCCCAATAACCGTCTGGTGGCTAGGCCTTCCGGAGATAACTGGCGTAATACTGATATTTGGTGTACTGAGGAAGGAGCTGACACTAATAATGCTCGCATCTCTTCTCGGAACAACAGACTTCCAAAGCATCCTAACACCGCTACAGATGTTTATCTTCGCCCTAGTGGTAATGCTCTATATCCCATGCGTAGCCACCATAGCTGCTTGCGTTAGAGAGTTTGGGTGGAGGAGAGCCCTAGTAATAGCGCTGGTCGAAATATTATTCGCCATCCTCGCTGGCGGGATAATCTACAGGCTTATGGCAGCATTCAATATGCTATCTGGATGAAAAAATAAATATAACACACTTATACTAATTGATTTAGGGTGAGCTAAAACGTATCCACCATGCGAGACTGTTGGCCGATACCTCCTACCAATATTCAGGTCCTACATCGCTAAGGAGCTAATTGAAAAGTATGGATTCACACAAGTGGAGGTTGCAGAAAAGCTTGGAACAACACAAGCGGCCATAAGCCAGTATCTACGCCTAAAGCGCGGGCATAAGAGTCTAGAGCGGTTTGTAAGCGTCCTACCAATGATACAGTCGGTTGCAAGCGACGTTGCACGGGAAATAGCGTCAGGAAGTATAAGCCAGGAGGATATAGCCCTAAAATTCTGTGAAGTATGTTTAACAGTGCAAAAGAAAACCCTCCGACAGAATAAAACTTAAATTTAACCTTTTGGGGATTCTTAGCCTCAGTAAACATATCCATGTTAATTTGGTGTGGTTGGTGGGCTATGACGATTAGAATTAGGGGATTCGAAGAGGAGAAGATAACAAGGGCGATAATTCGAAGGTCCATGGAGGATTGGCTCAACATAGCAGAGACGGATGTAGTGATTGTTGGGGCGGGCCCAGCCGGACTTACGGCTGCAATGTATATTGCGAGAGCTGGCCTAAAAACAGTTGTTTTTGAGAGGAGGCTCTCCTTTGGGGGCGGAATCGGCGGGGGAGGAATGCAGTTTCACAAGATCGTTGTGGAGGAACCAGCGAACAAGATTCTGGAGGAAGCTGGTTGCAGGCTAGAACCCCTTGAAGACGGCCTCTACACCCTTGATGCTGCTGAGATGATGGCTAAACTAGCTTCTAAAGCCATAGATTATGGTGCAAAGATAATTCTGGGCGTAACCGTCGATGACCTCATTTATAGGGGAGATCCACCTCGAATAATTGGGGTAGTTGTCCAGTGGACATCTGTCATAATGGCTGGGCTACACGTTGACCCCATAGGAATTAAGGCAAGGGCAGTAGTGGACTGCACAGGGCACGATGCAGAAGTCATTTCGGTCGCCTCTAGAAAAATTCCGGAGCTCAAGATAGCCATTAAGGGCGAGAAGTCTATGTGGGCTCACCGCGCCGAAGAACTTGTCCTTGAGGGCACAAGGGAGATCTGCCCAGGCCTATTCATTGCTGGCATGGCGGTTGCGGCAGTAGACCAGACGCCGCGTATGGGGCCAATATTTGGGGGTATGCTGCTAAGTGGGGCTAAGGTTGCTCAGCTCGTGATAGGTAGCCTACTTGGAAAGGGGGTGTAATGGTCATATTAGTTCCTTCTTTACGTTTTTCGTAACTATTTATCGATTTAAGTAAAATTTATATTCACGTTTCCATCATTATAAGGGACTAGGCGGACTTAGCTGACGAAGAGACCATAAATTTGGAGAGAGGCGAAGGAGAAATGCAGAAAGCAAGCGAATATTTAGAGACGTTAAGGTGTAGGATGGATAATGATAACCTCAAAAAGCTTCTTGCGATACCAGATTTTAGGGTCCATCAATTCGTTGCCGAGGCAGCCGAACTATGCAATCCAAGAGACATATTTGTCTGTAGTGACACACCCGATGAAATAGCGTACATTAAGCATATGGCGATTGCCAGCGGTGAGGAGTGCGCTGCCCTATCTACACCAGGCCATACATTCCACTTTGATGGATACTTCGATCAGGGACGGGATCGGGAGGTAACTAAGTTTCTGGTTCCTAAGGGCGACTTCCTAGATCCGGCATTAAAGCAGATTGATAGGGATGAGGGCTTGAGGGAAATTTTAGGCTTGCTTAGGAACTCGATGAGTGGGCGCACAATGATTGTAAGGTTCTTGATTCTAGGCCCGGCAAACTCAATATTCACGATCCCATGCATGGAGTGCACAGACTCATGGTATGTGGCTCACTCAGTAAGTCTCCTCTACCGCAGTGGATATGAGACATTTCTCAAAATGGGTCCGGAGACAGAGTTCTTTAAGACGCTCCATTCCGCTGGCAAATTAGATGAGAGAATGATAAGCGTAGATTATGAGAAAAAGCGCATCTACATTGATTATGTGACAAACACCGTTTATAGTGTTAACACCCAATACGCTGGGAACTCCGTTGGTTTCAAGAAGCTTGCGCTCCGCCTAGCGATTCGAAAGGCCTATCGAGAGGGTTGGCTTGCGGAGCACTTCATGATAATGGGGGTTCATGGCCCCGGAGGGCGTAAAACATATGTTGCTGGGGCATTTCCAAGCGCTTGTGGCAAGACATCAACAGCGATGCTCCCAGGGGAAACCATACTTGCCGATGATATCGCCTATGTTCGCAATATTGACGGAATCTGCCGAGCCGTGAATGCTGAGGCAGGAGTGTTGGGGATTCTCAAGAACGTTAACCCGGTTGATGATCCACTGCTCTATAAGGTGCTTACGAGTCCAAACGAAATAATATTCTCTAACGTCCTCGTTAAGGATGCTAAACCCTGGTGGCTTGGGATGGGATGCGAGCTTCCGAGTGAGGGAGTGAATTTCTCGGGGAAATGGTTTAAGGGTAAGAGGGGGCCGAATGGTAAGGAGATACCTCCAGCCAGCGAGAATGCCCGCTACACGATATCTATTAAGGCTCTGCCGAACTGCGATCCTGAATTAGACAACCCCCTAGGGGTAGAGCTAGGCGCGATAATTTATGGTGGGCGCGATTATAGGGCTTATGTGCCCATACAGCAGTCCTTTAGCTGGGAGCATGGAATTATCGCTTATGGAGCCTCCCTGGAGACCGAGACGACCTTTGCCATTACTGAGGAGCAGGGCAAATACGAGATAAATGTAATGAGTATTCAAGACTTCATCTCGATACCGCTTGGGCAGTACATTAGGCACTACCTGGAGTTTGGTAGGCGCCTTAAGAGGCAGCCCATAATCTTCGGCGCCAACTATTTCCTGCGGGACCTGAAAACCGGGTTCTTCCTAAATAATCCTAGAGATAAGCATGTCTGGATAAAGTGGATAGAGCTCCGCGTACATAGGGATGTGGGGGCAATAAAGACCCCGACAGGCCTAATCCCAAAATATGAGGATCTAGTCCGCCTCTTCAGACAGGTTCTCAACAAGGATTACTCAAGGGAAGATTATGTAAGGCAGTTCACTATACGGGTTCCGGAGAATCTGCGTAAGATTGAGCGGGTGAAAGAGTTCTGGACAAGTAAAGTTTATGATACGCCTAAAGAGCTCCTCCAGATATTGAATGAGCAGGCTGAGCGCCTAATGGAGGCTAGAGAGCGCTTCGGCAATTATATTCCGCCAGACAGGTTTGAGGAAGTAGAATAGCATGAAAACTTTAATTTCCACCTTTACCTTATATCCTCTAGTGGGGGTGCTGAATGAGCAAGCTTATCTTCACGTTAATACTTAATGATGTTCTAAGCAGAAACATGATTAAGGTTAACTTGAGTGAGAATGAGAAGGATAGGCTCTATATGGAGCTGCTGAATTATTTTGGGTTGGCTGGCGGATTAAATGTCTGCGAGGCCCTTGAGAATGCCTGGCAAGACCCATATAACCGAAGTAGGATCGAGGATTTCATAATTGCATGGCTAAAGAGAAGAGTTAGAAAAAGCATTATGAGTGGGGTGGTCTAGGCCTTAACTATGTTAAATGCGGTTGGCAGCCTTCTCTCCATAAACTGTTCTAATCTCTAGACTAAAATATTTGATTCTGAAAAGAAAATCTAAACGGCCCGTATAATGTTTAGGGATGCCGCTTGAAGATGAGGGTTTATGCGTTCCTAAGGAGGGTTGTTGCTGGAGCAATCGCACTAGTCAATCTTATACCCTCAATAGTAGTGATCTTTAATCCACTATTCTTCGTAATGTTTCTCCCGATAGGGGCCTATGCCATCCTAACACAGCTATGGATTCTCCTTAAAGATGTGCAAGATCCGTTTCATCCGGGTGAGAGCCTATATTGGCTAACCTATGCCATTAAAACTGACGAGGATAATATCCTCCTTCCAACCCTCTTTAGGTGGGGCATCATAGACCTTTCACTGTTGGCAGTTGGCTCAGTAATCTTCCTACTCGCCTTCGCCGCGTGGATAACAAATTTAGGGAAGGGTGGGGGTCTGCTTACCAGCGGTATTTATGGGCTTGTTAGGCACCCGCAATATCTGGGGCTCATTCTCCTAACCCTTGGAATAACTATCAGGTCTCTTAGGCCAATATCATTTATCGCGTGGATAATTCTCCTCTTCGGTTACTTGATTCTGGCAAGCCTAGAAGAGAGGGATCTAATCAAAAAATATGGTCAGAGGTATATAGAATATTCTGGGCGAACCGCCTTTATGATACCATTTTTAAGGCTTAACCTTCCGGAACTCTTCTCTCCAAGAAAACCATATAGATATATTGTGTTTATGGCACTGTGCGTTCTCCTTATAGTGGCTGTAATGTTCAATATGAGGAATATGGTTTTCGCATTAAGAGGCTTTTAGTTCACCAGCGTCCAGTAATACTGGAAGTAATGCTGGAAAGTTTCCGCCCTCAGCCAATTTTATTATCTCACCAGGTGATCATATTATATTTCCTCGATTCTCACTTCCCTACCGAGCTTGGCCGACTTATACGCCATATCAATTATCTGCATAACCTTTAGGCCGTCTTCGCCGGGTGTTCGTGGAGGCCTATCTTCTAGGCATGCCATGACGAAATCCTCTATTAGCAGGTTCTGGATAGAAGTCCAATCTACGCCTAAATCATATGATATTGCAACTCCTCTACCATCCTTCTCACCAAAGTATGTGAATGGGTTGAGTCTTAACCCGCCCCTAGAGCCGAAGATCAGCACTTCCTGATATGGGTTTATGTTGGCCGCCCACGTGGTCTCAAAGGATATAGATAAGCCACCCTCAAACCTAACGAATGCCGAGGAGTGCTCCTCAACATCATACCTCGTCTCCAGTCTAAGTCTTCCACCAACACCCCTAAAGGTTGTAGCGCTTACCGATACTGGTTTTAGATCTCCTAGAAGGTATAGCGCTAAGTCTATGTCGTAGCAGCCTATATCTATAAGCGCCCCACCGCCAGCCTTAGAGGAGTCCAGAAACCACTTAGACTCCTTAAGTATGTCTATTCCAGGCCTACCCCTACGGCGGATTGTTGTGAACCTAGCATAGTATATCTTACCGAGCTTACCTCCATCAATATACTGTTTTGCCATCTCAGCCTGCGGGCTTAGCCTCGACCTAGCGCTACATATGCCCAGCTTGACACCGGCCCTTTTACAAGCCTCAACCATTTTGGCAGCCTCCCTCGAGTTCATGGCCATAGGCTTCTCGCATAGAACATGTTTTCCGGCCGCCGCGGCATCACATGTTATTTCGGCGTGATTGAATGGTGGTGTAGCAACTATAACAGCGTCTAAATCCTTTAGTTCTAGGAGATCATGGTAGTCTCTAAAGCACTTTTCAATATTGAATTTTTCAGCGGCAAATTTGAGTGCATCTTCATTTATGTCGGCTAGCGCTATGGCCCTAGCATTCTTCTGAGCCATTAGAGCTTGCAGATGTGTTCTCCCTATGACGCCGACGCCGATAACGCCGAAGTTTAAGACCCTACCACTCATAAGATCCACCAACTACTTAAAGGTTTTCACCACGGCGCACTTAATGTTTTTGGCAAAAGCAATATATTAGATGATGGGAGTAATAGGAGATTGAGGTGATCACGATGTCTAAGATGAAGATCGCATTACAGCTCTGGTCTGTCCGCGAGGATTGTGCCCGCGATCTTGAGGGAACCCTAAGGGCGATTGCGGAGATGGGCTATGAGGGCGTCGAGTTTGCCGGATACTATGGGCGGAGGGCTAAGGATCTGAGGAAGATTCTTAACGACCTAGGGCTTGAAGTTGCTGGAACACATATAGGGATAGATACCCTACTAGGAGATAGGCTAAAGGAGACAGTGGAGTTCAACCGCGAACTCGAAAATAGGTTTCTCATAGTTCCCTGGCTGCCGGAGAACATGAGAAATTCTGAGGAAGCTTGGCTTAAGACCGCAAGGCTATTTAATGATATCTCCGAGCGGCTGAGGGATGAAGGTATGTTTTTAGGGTACCATAACCATGCAGTGGAGTTCCAGCCCATAAACGGGAAGATACCATGGTTCATATTCTTTGACGCCGCTAACCCAGAGATTATAATGCAGCTAGATACGGGAAATGCGATGCATGGTGGGGTGAGCCCAGAAGGAGTATTAGATATTATTAGGCGTTATCCGGGTAGGGCGAAGTCTGTTCATCTGAAAGAGTTTTCCTCAAGAGATGAGAGGGCCCTGATAGGTGAGGGTGAGATGATGTGGAAGGATTTCATCGAACTCTGCAAAACTGTTGGGGGCACAGAATGGTATATTATTGAGCATGAGACTTACGCCTATACCCCCCTAGAATGCGTAAAAAGATGTTTGGAAAACCTAAAGAGGATTGTCCAGCATTAAAAGAGCTAAAATACTGATCTTCCTAAGCCGAAAAATTTCCCCTATTAGCCCTTAGCTAACTGGATTTTTCGCTGAAGATTGAAAGGTGAGAAAAATGGGGGAGGGTAAGTGTCCTATGCTACCTCAAATGCTCCTTTAAGTCTTATGTCCTCTGATGAGCTGCCAACCATAACTTCGAAGAGCCCCGGCTCCACCACCAGATCCATATTTATGTCATAGAAGGAGAGTTCTTCTGGACCTAGAGTGAATGTTACCGTCTTCTGCTCGCCGGGTTCAAGTGTTATCCTCTTAAAGCCCTTAAGCTCCTTGATTGGTCTGGCTACGCTGGCTATTTGGTCATGTATGTAAAGTTGGACAACTTCATCGCCTCTGCGTCCACCAACATTCTTCACGTCTACTTGAACCCTCACGCTTCCATTAGGGCTTATCTTTTCCGGGTCTATTCTTAGGTTACTATATTCAAATCTCGTGTAGCTTAATCCATAGCCGAATGGAAAGAGATATTGCGTCCCCCTCAAGTCAACGTAATCATATACCCTACCAGAGGGCTTCGGATTATAGTATAGTGGAAGCTGGCCTACAGTCTTCGGGAACGTTATGGGTAGCTTCCCACCTGGATTGTAATCGCCAAATAGAACTTCAGCTATAGCGTTCCCACCTTCCTCCCCCGGATACCATGCCTCGACTACCGCATCAACATCATCTATCCACTTAGTCATCGTTATGGCGCTTCCATTTATGAGCACAACAACCGTTGGAATCCCTAGATCGCAAACCTCCCTAATCAAGTCCTCCTGAACACCTGGCAAGTCTAGGTTGCATCTATCCCTTTGTTCGCCCTCAGTTTCCGGAACGGAGTTCCCCATAAATAATATGGCTACATCTGAGCTCCTCGCCACCTTCAGGGCTTCTTCGAATCCATCCTTTGAGGTCCCAGTTAGGCTGCATCCTTCAGCATAATATACTCTTGTGGATTCAGAAGCCCTTCTCCTAATCCCCTCCAATGGTGTGACTACCCTCACACCATACCCACTATATCCTCCAAGTCTCATTACAGCTGCATTAGGTCCCAAAACAGCAATAGACCTTAAATTCTTGGCTAAGGGGAGTATTCCATTATTCTTAAGTAGCACAATTCCCTGCCTCGCCGCCTCCAATGCCAATTGCCTATGCTCCTCACAGTCGCATATTTTCTCAGCGTAGTCTGGGTCGATGTATGGGTTGTCGAATAGGCCTAACCACACCTTAGCCCTTATAACTCGTCGAGCAGCCTCATTAATCGCTTCTTCCGAGATCTCCCCCTCTTTGACTAGGTTGAGGAGGTATTCAAAGCAGTCTGACTCCGGAAGCTCCATGTCTAGTCCAGCCTCTAAAGCCCTTTTGGCCGCCTCAGCCTTTGTTCCCGCAACCCTATGATGGGTTATTAGGCCTGAAACTGAGCCGTAGTCTGAGACAACAAAGCCCTTAAATCCCCACTCCTTACGGAGTATCTCGGTTAAAAGCCACTTGTTGCATGAGCATGGAATCCCATCTATTGAATTGTAGGCCGCCATGAGCGATAGTGCTCCACCCTTTTGGATAGCCGCCTTAAAAGCTGGGAAGTAAATCTCCCTGAGTAGTCTCTCTGAGAAGTGTATTGCATTACTGTCCCTTCCACCATCACCAACAAAGTTGGCGGCGAAATGCTTTGGTGTGCATATTACCCTCTGACTTTGAACCCCCCTAATGAAGGCTATGGCCATGGCCGATGCTAGGTATGGGTCTTCGCCATAGGTCTCCTCAGTTCTTCCACATCTAGGGTCTCTGGCAATATTAATTGTTGGGGAGAGGATTTGGTGGATGCCGTGCGCCCTAGTCTCCTTACCTATTGCCACACCCACCCTCTCAACCAGCTCCGGGTTCCATGTGCTAGCTAACGCTATAGACTGCGGGAAAATGGTGCATCCCCGGGCCATGCATCCATGTAAACCTTCATCATGAATTATTACTGGTATTTTAAGTCTAGTATTTTCAATGATGAATTTTTGGATGCTATTATGTAGCTCTGCCGCCTCTCTAGGCGTGAAAGGACGCAGGATTATGCTTAGCATGCCGATATTCCTCTCCCTTTCCAGAAGAGACCTCCAATGCTCCCGAATATATGCGGCTGAGATGCTTCCAGAAACTTCTGGATCTCCAAAGAACAATGTGAATATAGTGTCCATAATTTTTCCCCTCTTCTCCGGCGGAACATCCCTGAGCATGCCGAAGAACTGCCTCCAAGGAATGAGCCACTTAGCCCTTAATTGCCCAATCTTCTCCTCCAAGCTCATCTCAGAAAGCAGCTTTTCCACCTTCTCCTCAACATCTTGATCTAAACCCGAGGGTTCCCCATTCAACTCACGAACCTCCAACCAAACACCTAAAAACATAACATGTAATACTTAAGAGTTAATGCATTTTGGGTGTCGAAAAATAAATCGGCGCCACTATTGGAGATACGGTATTAAATAAACCCACTACTCTATTATTCTCTTAAAGCTTGCCGATGCAACAGTAAACATTACCGCATCAAACATTAATATCGCGGCTAGATCCACTGGAATATTGGTTAGATCCCCTGTTATCATCAGTGATCTGACGGCATCCACGATATAGCTCATCGGATTGAAGTGCGCTATATACTGCATTATCCAGGGCATTATTGTAATGGGATATAGAGCATTACTTGTGAAGAATAATGGCATCGTCAGCGCCTGCCCTATACCCATAAACCTCTCCCTAGTCTTCATGAATGAAGCTATAAGTATTGATGTTGCTGCAAAGCCCCCGGAAGAAATAAATATTATTAGCAAAGCCAAGATAAAGTGCATGATATTGGGTGTAAATCTTACACCTATAAGTAATGCTACTGGCATAACTATTAGTGCCTGAAAGATTGCTCTGATTCCGGAGGCCATCGCCCTCCCCATAACTATTGAGTATCTTGAGGCTGGGGCGGTGAGGAGCTTTTTAAGTATGCCCGACTCCCTCTCCCAAACAATAGTTAAGCCATAGAATATTGATACAAACGTTGTCGACTGAATGAGCGCGCCAGGAGTTATATAATCTGTGTAGGGTATTCCACCGGTCGGTATCGCCCTAACATTACCCATTATTGGACCGAAGACAGCTATCCACAGGATCGGCTGGATAGCCCTAGTGTAAAGCTCCGTTCTATCATGCCTAAGCCTCCTCATCTCGAGCTCGATCATCGCAAGCATGTTTCTCATAAAGCCATTCAAGCCTAGCCCCTCCTAATCATGCTCCTAACCTGCCTAACCTCGCTAATTCTGCCGGAAGCCGCCTCAAGCCTAACTCCAGCATACCTCAAGAAGACATCATCTAGATTTGGCTTAGTTATAGACGCCTTTCTAACAAAGATATTGTTGGCTCTCAGAGACTCTATGATCTTTGGCAGCGAGTGCTCGGCATCTTGAACCACGATGTTTATCTCATTTTCGCCTAAAATTAAGTCAGTAACTCCACTCAACCCCCTAATCATCTCTAAAGCCTTCGGATTAAGCGATTGACCCTCCACCTCAATGGATATTATTTCGCCTCCAATGGAATGTTTAAGGCCTTCCGAAGTCCCTGAAGTCACTATCCTGCCCCTATTAATTATCGCTATCTCATCCGAGTATAGATCCGCCTCATCCATGTAATGCGTGTTAAAGAATATTGTTGCATCATACTCCTTCTTGAACGCCATAAGCCTCTCCCATACAGCCTTCCTAGCGGACGGATCCAGCCCTATCGTAGGCTCATCTAAAAATAGGATTTTAGGTTTGGTTAGTAGGGCGCATGCGCACTCAAGCCTCCTAATCATCCCGCCGGAATATGTCCTAACAAGGTTATTTGCAAACTCGCTTAAGCCCATATTCTCCAGCGCATCACATATGAGCTTATCTC
>Ga0209394_1000519_pt1 | contig 29862 bp, 24 predicted proteins | sample JNZ201metaG_FD_184122 | JGI IMG/M metagenome (GOLD analysis project Ga0209394, IMG submission 184122) | Hot spring microbial communities from Jinze hot spring, China to study Microbial Dark Matter (Phase II) - JNZ 20120812A (SPAdes) (version 3) ... | reverse complement strand
ATCGTCACGGAATTCGTGGATTAGTCTTCGTAGGATGAGGTAACGCATAATGAGCCGTGCTGATTGAACTCCAAACACGATGACCCGCTCTTTTTGCCCTTTTCCTCTAACAATAGCCATTCGTTTCTGTAAATCAACATCGCAAATCCGCAAGGATAACAACTCGGAAAGCCGAGCCCCTGTGTCAAAAGCCAAAACGAAGACGGCAAGGTTTCTAATCTCGTGCCACTTTAACCCGCTCGGATTTTTGAATCCTATCGCTTCAACGGTTCGGAGAAAATGTTCTTCGGTAACGGTTCGTGGGATGGGCTCGGGGATTTTTGGCGGGGGAACTTTATCCGTCGGGGTATCCGCTCTCAACCCTTCTTTCACGAGAAACCTGAAGAATGCTCTGACACTTCGGTAGTAACAATGTTGTGATGACAACTTACAGCCTCGTTTGTTTAGCCAATCAAGGAATAACCGTAGGTGTTCAGGTGGGCAAGTTAGCGGAGAGCAAGTCAAGTTCAAGTCTTCGTGACACCTGCGGAAAAATTTCAGTGAGTGGAAATGCCATTCAAGTGTTCGTTTACTGACCCCCATAACCTTTCGGCTAAACAAAAACGCATCCACAGCGGTTTCCCAAGACACATCTGCCACAAACTCACGAACCTGCATCTTAATCCCCTCCTTTGTAACCCTCTGCCTTTCGTCGGGGAAAGATGCAGGTTTACTTAGCGTTTTTCGTTTTCGTTCGCAGGCATCCCTTACAAGCAGGAGGTCGGAGGTTCAATTCCTCCACCGCCCACCACGATTGATTTGCCCAAGTTATCCTCCGATGCACTTTCAGCGTGGGAAATGTTAGTGTGCAGGATGCCAAAACAAAATGGTGGAGGGAGGAGGATTCGAACCTCCGAAGGGCCGGCGCCCACCAGGTTTACAGCCTGGCCCCTTTGGCCGCTCGGGCATCCCTCCACCTTCGGCGTCGGAAATTATAACGCAAATTCCCGGTTCTGTGAACTTCAAAGTGTCAGGTGTGATACCGCACTGTGATAAAATTGCCGTCGGGGCAACAATGATGGGCAAATGGAGTTGGCTTAAGACTTTATGGCAAAAGTGGTTGTCAAGCCCAAAAGGTCTCGCCTCTCCGCTGCGGCGATTGCATCCACTGGCTCAACGATTAGGGAACAAAGATGAGCGCATCCGAACGGAGACCTTTGAGAAACTCCTGCAAATGGGAGAATCCGCTGTCCCAATTTTCATCCAAGTCTTGACAACATCGCCTTTGCAAATTTTGACACTTGGATGGGACAACAAAGTTGCTCGCAAGTTGGCTGTTGTGGGGTTAGCAAAGTTGAAGGCGAAAGAAGCGGTTGAACTGATGATTAAGTTTCTGGACAGCGAGGACGAAGATTTTGTCAAGCATGTTGTTTGGGCGTTGGGGGAAATCGGAGACCCAAAAGCCACCACTGCTCTAATTCCGTTGCTGGGCGATTTGAAGGAGGTTAGCGAAGAGGCAGCGAAAAGCCTGCGGAAACTTGGTGCCGGTGGAGTCGTTGATGCTTTCCAACGCTTGATTTACGGGCGGGATGCTGTTGCCTTGAAAGCATTGCGCCCTTATCGGAAGCAAGCGATTGAAGCCCTAAAACGGCTTTTAGAACAGTTGCGTCCGATGTTGCCCGTCATCTTCTCCGAAGGACACCTCCCTACCGTGCCTATTTTCAGCGGTTCGCTGTATTTGACCCCAGACATTGACAAGATGACCCAATTTGCCTTCACGCTCAGCGAGGTTGAGCAAATGTCAAGGGAAAGGAGAAGGCAAGCAATCAACGCTCTTGTGAACGCTGTCTGGGCACTGGTGGAGTTTGGGGCAGTTGAGGAGTTGATGCTTGTTGAAGCGTTAGCGGAAAGGGATGACCTACCAATGTCGGTGAGGGAAGAGTTGCAAAAATCTGCTGAAAGATTAAGGCTTTTGTCAACGCTCCCAAGAATTCCCGATTTTTCAGCACCGCAAACAGAAAATTTGCCGACCTTTCCTGACTCAACTGCTTTTCCTATTGACTCTTTGCCCAAACCAGCAACTGGGGACTTAGCGGGGGAAGGTGAGTGCAATGCTGAGAAGTGAGTTGTTATAGCGAGGAGGTGATGGGGGTGTATTTTTTCAAACCCAACGAGCGGGAGCCGAAAGAAGTTTTTTCTGGCGTGACAATACGCACAATCTGGGGCGAACACATTATGCTTTCCTTCGTTCATTTTGAACCCCACGCTTTTGTCCCGCCTCATTCTCATCCCCACGAACAAATGGGCGTGCTTTTGGAGGGCGAAATTGAGTTCACCATAGGCAATGAGACGAAAATTCTGCGCAAGGGCGATTGCTGGTGGGTGCCTTCTAATGTCGTTCACTCTGTCCGAAACTTGGATAAGCCCAGTCTGGCACTTGACATCTTTCACCCCGTCCGGGACGAATACAAGTGACTTAACCGTCAATCGGTGGCATCTTTGTTTCGGTGATGAACGATGACGCAGCGGTATGATGCAGTCATCATTGGTGCGGGGCACAACGGTTTGGTGGCTGCCGCGTATTTGGCGAAAGCAGGATTGAATGTTTGCGTGCTTGAACGCAGACATGTCATTGGTGGATGCAGCGTCACCGAAACGCTTTGGGGCAACTACAAGGTTTCAACGGCTGCATATGTTTGCGGCTTGTTGCATCCAAAGGTGGTCAAAGATTTGCAACTGCATCAGCACGGTTTTGAAATCTTGAAGCGTGACCCATCTTCGTTTACCCCTTTGCCTGATGGCGGGTATTTGCTTTTGGGCAGCGACAATAAGTTCAATGCCGAGCAAATTGCCAAGTTCTCAAAACGCGATGCAGAAGCCTTTTTGCGCTACGAAGAAGCGATGGACAAAATTGCAGCGTTCATTGAGCCTTTGTTAGTGAGCGTCCCGCCGAAGTTTCCCAACTGGTCTCTATCTGACTTACCCACATACTTGCGAATTTTGTCAAGTTTCCTTCGTCTGCCCGCATCCGAGCGAGAACTTTTGTCACGGCTCTTTACGGCAAGCGCTTGGGATGTTTTGAGCGAATGGTTTGAAAGCGAACCGCTAAAAATCACGCTGGCGACAGATGGAGTTATCGGAACGGCATTACTGCCAACGGCGCCGACAACCGCGCTTGTGCTTTTTCACCATGTCATGGGCAGCATAACGGGAAAGCGAGGCGTTTGGGGTTATGTTCGCGGCGGGATGGGAGCACTTTGCGAAGCCATAGCGAATGTTGCACGAAAGCATGGGGCGACAATTTTGACGAACGCCGAAGTGAAGCAAATACTCGTTCACAACGAAACAGTCACCGGCGCCGTGTTGACTGATGGAACGGAGATTGAAAGTCGCGTTGTTTTGTCAAGTGCCGACCCGAAGCGAACTTTCCTGAAATTGATTCCGCAAGGTGTTTTGCCCGAAGATTTCGTCCGCAAAGTTCAACGAATCAAAATGACCGCTGCTTCCTTCAAAGTCAACATCGTCGCCGATGGTCTGCCCAATTTTCGGGACGCGGGACGAGGGACGGGGGGCGGGGAAATGATTTTGCGAGGGACGATTCACTTTTGCCCGTCGCTTGAGTATTTGGAGCGGGCTTACGCCGATTATGTTCGTGGTGAACCATCCCAAAAGCCAATGGTGGAAATGACCATCCCGACGGTGCTTGACAAAACGCTCGCGCCCGAAGGTAAGCACATTGTCTCGCTGTTCGTTCAATATGCACCTTACGAACCTGTTGGAGGTTGGGAGCGTTGGAAAGATGAATTTGTCAAGCGAATTCTCGCCGTCGTTGACGAATTTGCCCCGAACTTTTCTTCGCGCATTGTTCACTTGCAGGCTCTGTCCCCACAAGACTTTGAAGCCGAATTTTCGTTGACTGGCGGGAACATCTTTCACGGTGATGTGACCCCTGACCAAATGTTTGTTTTTCGCCCTATTGCAGGTTGGGCACAATACCGGGCGCCCTTGAAAGGTCTGTATTTGTGCGGTGCTGGCGCTCATCCCGGCGGCGGAGTCATTGGTGCCGCAGGACACAATGCTGCAATGGTTGTGTTGAAGGACTGGAAACAATTGCGCTCATAACGCTGCCCACTTCCACCAAACGAGCCAAGCAAGGAATGCAAGTAAAATCGTCCCAACAAAAGCAGCATGCCACGCCCATTTGTTTGGGACAATGCGAAAAACTCCAACAGCGAACAGGTAAGCCATCGCCGTGTGGGCTGGATAGAAGTATCTGGCTTGGGCTTGGAAGAAGTGGCGGTTGAATTGAACGAACTCGGCGAAAACGAGCAAAAGCAAAATGAACGGTAAAGCCTGAGCGAAAGCGAGACACCGCTGCTTTTGCTTAAAGGCGTTCATGCACGAGCGGCAACTTTCAATGCAACCTAAAGCAATTGCGACCAAAGCCACGATGCCGATGAGTGTGGCAATAAGCACCCATCCCCAATTTGGTTCAGAGCCTTCAAAAAGCCGTGCCAAACCTTTAACTGCTTCGTTCGGCTCACCATAAATCCCGAGCCATGTGAACAGCGTAATTTGCGCAACCCACATGATGTAAGTCGTCAAGGACAAAGTTCCGTAGCGAGCGTAGCGACCACCGGGCTCAAGGAAATCGCTTGGTTTGGGCGAGTCCTTGAAACCTTCCAAAAACGCCTGAATTGCCAACGGGTCACCATAAAGCATCATGTTGCGCCAAAGCCACCAACCTGCGGTGAGGGCAAAAGCGAAAAGGGTAAGGGAAAGAGGAAGCAAGCGCGAAGTAGGAGTTATGGAGCGGGTTTGCGTTGGTTGGTCCGGGGTTTTTCGTCTCTTTTTCGCCGAATCGCCTTGCTTGACGGTTTGCTTCCCCCCTTGAAGCGAAGTCAAAACAACGGCGGCAAGCGCCAACGGCAAAAGGATGATGTTACTGCTTTTCGCCAACAGGGCAATCCCGCTTAAAAGCCCAGCAATTGTTGCGTCCCATAATTGCTGACGCTGATTTCGTTCGTCAAGGCAAATGTGGCAAAGCCACAAAAGTGCTATCGCTGAAGTTGCCCCAGCAGTTGCGTCGTTGCCAGTGGATGCACACACGAGAAGATGAACGGGTAGAAACGAAGCGAAAGCCCCAGACAGGAAAGCGATTGGGAGTGCAGATTGGTCTTTGCCTTTCAGGCGCAACACTAAAAGGAAAGCGATCGCAACAACGAAAGCGCCCCACAAAGTTGAAATAAAGCGGGCTGAATAAAGCGCTCCCAAGTTTTGTCCGTCGGCTCTTAAAAACGGCGCGACGAACGGAAGCGCTGTCAAGTAGTAAAGTGGGGGTTGATGCGCTTCGTATGTGCCTTCGTATTTTCCGAGAAAGACTGGCAAACTTCCCGTCCGGTATAGGTGTTGGATGTAGGCGAAATGAGCACCTTCATCAGGAGCGCGCCATGCTGGAAATCGGAACAAGTAAGCGATAGAGGCAGTGAAATGGAAGGCGAGCAAAATTGTCAAGTAAAGGAAAACTTTGCGACGCATGGCTTCAGCCTCATCGGCTTAAGGTTAAGGCTGCAAGTGTCAAAGCGAAAACAGCCACCATCAAAACCAAGCACATCAGCAACCCCCGCCACATCAAAGCGAGGCGATTGGGGTTGGAGCGTGAACGAACTTCTGGTCGCAGCAGGTTGAACCTTGTGAGAGACCATCGTCCGCTTGCCAAAAGCCAATTTGCGCCTTGCCAATTCAATGCCTTTTCAAGTCTGGGTCGCAGCCAATAACTCCAAGTGAGTGCATTTGTCATGCTTTTGCTTCCGAAGGTCACGGCAAAGAAGCCGTAAACCCAAAGCACGATGGCAAGCGACCAACGCTCTGAATTGTCCATCGGCATGGTCGCAACCGTAGTTGACAGACCGAGCAATCCGAAGAGCACAAGGCATTCCAAAAGCACGAACCCACCTTCCATCAAACCCAAATAGACCGTGTAGCGACGAATAAGGGGAGCACAACACTGCTTACCTGTGAATATGCTCACGAACGCTTGTGGCGAGTTCTGAACCATTCGGAGCAAACCAATCGCTTTGAGAACACCGATGCCGACTCCTAAGACCACTGCTGCCAAAGCCAATCTCCCTGACACAAATGCCCATCCGCGAGCAGCAATCAAAGCGGAGAGCAAACCGATGAAACCTGCAATGCACCAGAGAGTCCCGTGAATCCATTGGTCGTAAAAGCGCCTCTCCAAAGTCTCCCAACTTTGATGCAAGACTCGCTCTTTGACCCAATTTCGTTCGGTCATTTCCGTTGCCCCCTTGCCACCGCAAAAACTTCTTTTGTGCCTTCTTGCCATAACTGCTCTATCGTTCCACGCCTTACGCCTTCCAAAATCCAACGCCCGATGTCGCTTTCCTTCGGGACGAATTTCCAATCAATGACGACATGCGTTACGCCCAAGCGTTGCCATTCTGCAATCAAGTCTTCCGCACCTCTCAGTTCCTCATATCGGATTAGGCGGTTATGACCGCTGTCCGCCCAAAGGTATCGCCGTTCAAAATAATAGCCCAACGGAAAGCCGTATGTTGCGATGACCGCTTTGCGCGGCAATGCTCGGTTGACAAATTCAGCGACCCGATAAGTTGGCTCTGCCATCCGCAAAAAATCTTCGTTAGAGACCAAACCAACGGCTACAGGCAGAGGCGTCAAAGTTGCCGATTGCCAAAGGGCGACGACCATAGTGTAAGCCAAACCGACAGAAATCGTGACACGGGTAACGACAGCCGTCAATACTCCCTCCTTTAACCACCTGCTTGTTCCCCATCCTATCAGGACTGCAAGGCAACCCAAGGCGGGAAGCAAGTATCGCAAATACTGTGCTTCCATGAACCACCAAGCATACCAACCCAACATCGCAAGTATGGGTGCGCTGACGGCGAAAGGCAAGCCTTCAAAAGCGATGGCAAAAACTGCTACGGGTGCGAGCGCTAAAGGGAGCACGCCGATTCCAAGCGTTGGCAAATCTTGGTTGTCAAACTTGCCACACTTCCATTGCATCCCACATTCCCCTTGTTGCTTGCAACTTCCAAGCCACTTGCGGGCACATTGACCAAAACGAATTTCGTTGAGTGTCAAGTTAAAAGGCATTGCAAGGAATGTCAATATGTCTCGGCTTCCTCCGAATTCTCGGTTTGAAGTCGTGTAGGTCTGAGCCATCTCTTTTGTCCAATTGCGCCCGCCGAAAATTCCGTAAGCGAACGGGAAAACAGGGTTGCCAGTCCAAAGCCAGTTCTTGACATACCAAGGCGACGAGATGAGCAAGGCGAGGGAAATCCCTAACGCTAAATGTCCCCACCTTCGCTCTCCGACGCGCTTGATTGCCCAAATCCCCAAAAGGGCTAGCAACCCAATGAGGAGCAGACCGGTGTATTTCGTGCCCGCCGCTGCTCCTGCAAAAATTCCGGCAAGAACAAGCCATCGTCCATCAGGTTGGGAATGAAACCGAGCGATTGAGAAAAGGCAAAGAAGCCCATAAGCAGTCAGAGCCAAGTCAACATACGCTGTGGTCGCTTCAAAGAAAGCGATGGGCATAGAAGCGAAAAAGACTGCAGCAATCAAACCAAGCCTAAAACTTCGCTGCTTAACCGCAGTTCCCCAGCAAAGCAAAGTCAACTGGCATACGACGAAGAAAAGCCAATGGAACAATTTGGCGACGGCAGCGCTTTTTAGATTTGTCAAGCCCAGACCGAGCAAGTAAAGCATCTGAGCCGTCATGGGAAATTGGGCATGGTGGGTGAAGGGGATGTAGTGTATGCGTCCCTCCATCCAATAAAGTTTGGGCACTGCAAGGTGATACGAAAGGCTATCCCATTCGGTTTGAAGCGTGGGCGGGACAAAGCATAAAAGCATTGCCAAAAAGTTCAAAACGACAAGCACCCAAACCCAGACTTTCTCAACCAAAGTCAAGTCCGACCAAGATTCAACGAACGGCGCGGCAAAGTGATTTTGTTTTCGCAGCCAAAACAATTCAACGAAACCGCAAGCGTAGCAGAACCCAAGCCACAAGTAAAAAACTGTCCGATGCAGCAACCCTGAAAGACCGAAAAGCAAAACCCCGCAAGCGACAATAACTGTCCCCACACCCAGCGAGAGCGTGAGCATCTCAATTCGGGAGATTCCAAAAGGGATGAGTCGGTGAACCAACATTGCGCCGACGCTCAAAATAGCCAACACGCACAAAAAGAACAGGAAAAGGTCAAAAAGCCTTTGCATTAACTCCATGTTTGCCATCACCCACGCGGATGACTTCCTCAGGTGTGACAATCAAATGAGCCTTCACATCTTTGTCGGTAATCCACTTTTCAAGGTCGTCGGCAAATTGTAGCGGATGGGCGATCGTTGCCACTTTCGTCCCTTCGTGCACGAAACCGTTGTCCTCAAGCATTTGCCATTCCCGATCTCCGAACTCTCGCCTTGTAGTGAGCCTGTTTCCAAGCCGATCAACCACGACGCTTGACAAGACCGCGAGGTCAACGGGCAGCGAGAGGGGCTGTCCGTAACGCAAGAAATTGTCAATGCTCGCTGCTGCTTTAATCGCTTTTCGCTCGGTTATTTGCAAAAGTGGGTATTTGCTGCGACGAGCCAATCTTTGCGGAAGCGAAACAGCCAAAACTTTACCGTGTTCCAAGACCAATTCCCTGACACGGCGAAGCACATGGTCAGGAGAAACGAAAATGACTTTCGCCTGCTCAAATTCTGGCTGCTGCGCAAGTAACTCGGCTGCTTGCTCCGCGCCGATGAAGTTTGGCACTCGCCCAAAGGTTTCAAGTGGGAAAGTTAGAACGCCCGCTTCTTCCATTAAATGCCAAATGCGACGGCGTAACCGTTCGCGACGGGTAAGAAGCCGAAGGAGACTGACCCTGTAACTCATGACCCGATCACCCTTAAATGTGTCAATCCCCTTCACCCCGTCGCAAATCTGCAGGCGGCTCAGTTTCAAGGAAACGCAAAAGTTTCTTAGCCTGTTCCTTAAGCAGTGCCGATTTACTCGTTCTCAAAACTTCTTGCAACATTTTCTTCGCTTCAGCATCTTGCCCTAATGCGAGGTGAGTGACTGCAAGGTAAAAGCGAGCCTCTTCCGCTTCCCTTGTGTTTGGGAAACGCTTGATAACTTCCCAAAACTCGTCAATCGCTTTGTGAGCCAATCGGGTGCGATGGGTTGAGTAGTAAAGCCCCAAGTGAAGTCGCATAGGGGCATAGTAACCTTTGCGGTTGTCAGGGTCTAATTGCAAAACTTTTTGAGCCAAAGGCAAGCCTCGCTGCCCATCTCCACGCTCAAGAAACCAAACCGCTGCTTCGTAAAGGGTAGGCAAATCGTTGGGCTTTGCTTTGAGTTGCTTTTCAACGGTATCCGTCCGCTTGCCTTTCAAAAAGGCTTTGAGAAAAGCAGCGAGGGCATCTGCGTTCAAGTGACCTACAACTAAGTCAACGACTTTCCCATTGCTATCGGCGATGACGATCACGGGTAGCGGGAACGGCTCTTCCATCTTGGGCAAAAACTCCCGCAACTTTTTAACTTCCTTCACAGCGTCCATCTTGACGACGACGAAGCGGCTAAGCAAAGGCTTCAATTGCGGGTTGTCAATGGTCTGAGCCATGTATCGTTGGCAAGTGAAACATTCAGGGTCAGCGAAGTAAGCGAGGACATATTTTCGCTCGGATTTCGCCCGCTTGAGAGCGTTTGTCCATTCGTTTTGAGCAACGACAGAAGCGACAATCGCACCGACCAAAACCGTAACGAAAAAGTTCCTCATTTCATTTTGCCCCCTTGATGGTTCAGCCTTGTCCTCAATCATTGTGACACTCGTTGTGACGGATTAGCAACGGGATGGTTACTGGCGCGTTTTCAGTTGATGGATACCCGTTTCATCAATAATGCCTGTCACGAGTTCCCACTCGGTCAAGTCGTAAAGGGTTTGGTCTTGCGGGATGGGGTAGCGAGCAACTGGTGGTGCTTCGCCTTTCATTCGTTCGCTCCATCGCATCGGCAAACGCTTTTCGGAAGTCCCAATGCTCCAAACTGGCACTCCCATTTGGTTTGCAGCAGACGCTAACCACCATGTCCCTACTTTGTGCACTAAGCCATCTTCACACCATGCATCTGAGCCGACGAACAAAAGTTCACATTGCATTAGCCAAGCAAAGGCTTGTAGGTCGGCAACAAGTGTCACTGGGACATTTGCTTTTACGAGCGCTTTCGCCAAAGCGATTCCTTCGCCACCGGGAAATGAAGCGGTGCAAACGACTTCAAACTTTTTGCCCTTTCGGCTTGCATGAATAAGTGACTGGAACACGAGGGAACTAAACGAATGGGTTAAGATTTTGCCTTCAGGAAGCCACTCAGAAGCATGAGAGATTGAGGTTTTTGTGTGGGCTTCCATGTCTGCAAGGAACTGCTCAAGTGCTGACGACAAAACTTTAAGGTTTCCCGCATACTCTCGGGTCAATTGAGCCAGATGCCACAGTGACGCCATTGCCGGGTGAGCGTTGAAAATTTGCTCCGCTGCTTTCACTAACTTTGCCGCTTTAACCCCGCTCTCAGCCATTTGTGCCAACAATTTTGCAGATTTCTTTGTCAAGGTGATGGCACTGCTTTTTCGGTCGGAACAAATTCTCTCCAACGCTTTCTGCCACTCCATCACCGCTCACCCCTTGAACAAATTTTTTGCCACGACGACAATCAATTTGGACGCACGGCATAATATCGCAGGTAGAAGGCTAAAATTCGCACTTGCGATCAAGCGCAAATACCTACAAACCTTCTCTTCCTCACCGCAAGCAAACGCAAATCTGAAGTGTTGAAAAAGGCACAGAGGCGTGGTTATAATTGGCAACGCGACTTTTGTGGCGTGATTTCACGACATAGGATGGGACACAAAATTTATGCCTTCGCTTCACTTGTTCGCGTGCGAGGTGAAGAAGCGTGTCGGAATTTATGGTGAACATAGGGTGCGAGATACATGTGGAGTTGTCAAGTCTTCGTTCAAAATTGTTTTGTCGCTGCCCTATCACTTACGGTGCGCCACCAAATACGGCGACATGCCCTGTGTGTTTGGGCTTTCCCGGTGTGTTGCCTGTTGTGAACGAAAAAGCCGTTGAAGCCGTCTTGAAGGTCGCTTTGGCGCTCAATTGCAAAATCAACCCGTTAACAAAATTTGACCGCAAAAACTACTACTACCCAGACCTGCCGAAAGGCTACCAAATTAGCCAAAAATACCTGCCCATCGGTTACGACGGTTGGTTGGAGATTGATGTCAACGGCAGAACGAAACGGGTTCGCATCGCTGATGTTCACCTTGAGGAAGACACAGCAAAGTCAATTCACGGTGAAGAAGCGGGAGACCCAATGGCGACGCTGATAGACTTCAACCGAAGCGGCGTGCCGCTTTGCGAAATCGTCACTTACCCTGATATGAACTCGCTGGAGGAACTTGAGGCTTTCATGGTTTCCCTTCGCCAACTTCTCCTTTACTTAGGTGTGTCCGAATGCCGAATGGAGAAAGGGCAATTGAGGTTTGAGGCGTCTGTGTCTCTTCGCCCCAAGGGCAGTGAGCAATTGGGCACAAGGGTTGAAATCAAGAACCTTAACAGTTTCCGTGCAGTGCTCGGTGCAGTTGAAGCGGAAATCAAAAGGCAAAAGGAAATTTTGCTCAGCGGCGGCAAAGTCGTTCAGCAAACGATGTTATGGAACGAAGCATTGAAAATCACCGAACCGATGCGAACTAAAGAAACCGCTCACGATTACCGTTATTTCCCTGAACCCGACCTTGTGCCGATAGTTGTTGACGAGGCATGGCTTAACAGGTTGAAAGCGGAGATGCCAGAACTTCCCAAACAGAGGTTTGAGAGGTTTATGAGGGAATACGAATTGGGCGAATACGAAGCGAGATTGCTGACTGCAACACCGGTGACAGCCGATTACTTTGAAGTAGCCACGAAAATTTGCAATGATCCCAAGGCAATTGCCAATTGGATGCTGGGAGATTTGCAAGGTTTGCTCAATGACGCCGGAAAAAGTTGGGACGAATGTCCGATCCCGCCCCAGCATCTGGGCGAGATGGTGAAGTTGATGCAAGAGGGAGTCATCAGTGTCAGGATCGCAAAGGAATTGCTCAAAGAGATGTTCGCGACTCAAAAATCACCGAAACAGATAGTTGAAGAGCGAGGGTTAGTGCAAATCACCGATGAGGCAGAATTGAGGCGCATCATTGAAGAAATCGTTGCTGCAAATCCCAAAGCGGTGCAGGAATTTTTGTCGGGCAACGAGAAAGTGCTTGGCTTCTTTGTCGGGCAAGTTATGAGGGCGACGAAAGGGAAGGCTAATCCGCAACTCACCAACAAGTTGGTGCGGGAGGTGCTGGAGCAAGTGAAGGTAGTATCGTCATGATGGGGAGGGGAGAATCATGACTTGGCTTGACGGAATTTGCATTTTGCTTATCCTGCTGATCGCTTCTGTCGCCAGTTGGCAAGGGACAGTGAGAAGCGGGGTAGGGGTAGTTGGATTTTACATCAGCGGTAAGTTGAGCGGCTTCTTTGCCGAACGGTTAGCGTCATCGGTGCAATGGTTCGCTTCTGCGGATGCCAACAAGGCAGTTTTGTTTGTGATTGCTTTCCTCGTTTTAGGAGCAATCACGGTTATTGCAGCATACTTCATTGACCAAGCCCTTCAGTTGTCTTTGGAGGAGGTTGACCACTTGATCGCCTTCCCGTTGGGACTGATTATCGGTGTCATTTTGGTTCACTGGTTCGTTCAAATGCTTGTTTGGATTTACGGTGCAAAATCAGGTTTTGCCCTGTTAGTCAGCAATTCACCTGTTGCGAAAGAAATGTTGACTTTTCAAGCGACGAAGGGGGCAATCGCGGCGCTGTTCCAATGGAAAGAAAGTCATTGAAGTTCGTCGTTAGATTCCTTCCGCTTTTTCTTTCCCCTCCTTTTCCTTGACGGCGGTTCGGCAGACGATACCCCTAAAAGCCTCCTCAAATTTTCAATCGCCTGCCGATAGAGGTAACTCACATAAGTGACCGAAACACCCAACAGACGAGCGATTTCCGTCATCGTCAAGTCTTCCCAGAACAAATACTCTATGACCTTGCGGTGCAGTTCGGGAAGTTTTTCCACAGCGCGGTGGATGAGATATTGTTGCTCAATGTCAACCTGCTCTCCCTCAACGATGAGTCTTTCCAAATCAGTGACGCTTTCATCTTCATCTTCAGCAGTTTGGTCAAGGGAGGAGACATGGAAAAGTTGCTCGGTTTCAAGAACTCGGCGAACGACTTCCGGTTTCAATCCGGTCTCTTTCACAAGTTCATCAGTTGTCGGTTCGCGTTTAAGCGTTTGGCGCAATTTGTTGCGTGCTCGTTCAATCTTTATCCGCGCTTCCTGAAGCCAAGCAGGTTCTGCGATGATTTTCCCTTGGTCGCGAAGGTAATGGCTTATTTCGCCGCGAATCTGATACCAAGCATAGGTGGTGAATTCAACCCCCCTATCAGGGTCGTAACCCTCTACCGCTTTGATCAAGCCGATAAGAGCGTATTGGATCAAGTCCTCCAAAGGTTCGCCTGAATCTAAGAACTGGCGTGCAATGTATTCTGCCAATGGGCGGTATTCACTGATGAGTTCTTCCCTTAATCGGTCATCTTTGGTTTTTCGGTAAAGCCGAAATTTCTCCCGTTCCTTTTCACGGTCCCTTTCAAAAGCCAATTTGGAACGCCTCCCAAAGAGAGCAACTTTCACTCTCAATTTGCCACTGGCTTCCGCTCACTTCAATACTTCGGCAAAAGTGGCAAGATACATAAAGGCTCTTTTGTGGTGGCTTCAAAAGGTTGGCTTTTTCGGGTTTGAAAAGCGAATGAGGTGAGGAATCATGTCTCAAAGAGATTGGGATAACGAGTGGGAACACTACTTTGCCGAGAAACCGAAAACCCCCAGCAAAGTCAAGCGCATCCGCGCAACTTTGAGGGGGCGTGAATTCGTTTTTGAAACTGACAGAAGCGTTTTCGCCAAAGACTATGTGGACATGGGCACGAAGCGGTTGATTGAAAAGGCTCAATTACCTGAGGAAGGAGAAGTGCTTGATTGGGGTTGCGGTTACGGGGCAATCGGAATTGCAATTGCAGCGACTCACCCAAAGTTAAGAGTCTGGATGATTGACATCAACGAAAGGGCTGTTGCTTTGGCGAAGCGAAACGCGAAACTCAACAAAGTTAAAAATGTCATTGTGCTTAAAAGCGATGGATTCAGTGCTTTGCCGAAAGACTTTAAATTTGACGCCATCATTACCAATCCCCCTATCCATGCTGGTAAGCAAGTTCTGGTGCAATTGATTCGTGAAGCCTTTGAACGACTCAAGGTTGGCGGAAGTTTCTGGTTTGTTGCACGAACCCAACACGGAGCAAAGACTCTGCAGCTCATTGCTGAGGAAATTTTCGGGAACGCCGAATGTGTGGACATTCATGGAGGTTACCGAGTGATCGGGGCGATCAAAGAGAGTTGAAAAACTGCCGTCTCCAAAACCCGACCATTGACAATTGGTTAACTTCGTGCAAATATAAAGGACGGCTGTGTTCCAAATCGCCTTTGACAATTTCCATGTGATATCGGTCACAGATGATTAAGTGAACTTATGGCACAATGCTTAACAACAAGGCGCCGACATTGGCGCAGAAACTTTTCTCGGAGGTGATTTAAGATGATGCTGCGCAGGTTAATCAAGGAGGAAGAGGGGCAAACCCTCGTTGAGTATGGTTTGTTGGTGGCGTTGATCGCTTTGGTTGTCATCGCTGCTTTGACTGTCCTTGGTCGCAAGGTCGCTAACACCTTCAACGCTATCAACCAAACCCTGCCAGAGTGAGACTTCGCTTTAAAAGGAGTAGGGCGATTGCGGCGGGAGGGCAATGAAGCCTTCCCGCCACTAACTAAACTTCGTTGAGGCAACTGCCGAAAGAAATCTCGGAGGTGATTTAAGATGATGCTGCGCAGGTTAATCAAGGAGGAAGAGGGGCAAACCCTCGTTGAGTATGGTTTGTTGGTGGCGTTGATTGCTTTGGTTGTCATTGCTGCCTTGACTGTCCTTGGTCGCAAGGTCGCCAACACCTTCAACGCTATCAACCAAACACTGCCGTAACGAAACCTTTCCGAGGGAAGTTGGGGGAAATTTTGAGGGAGGTAGCCTCCTACCTCCCTCGCTGGTGTCAACAACGCCATCACAGGTATTGAATGGAGATACGCCTGCTCTTTGGGTCTAATTTTTCAAAATTCGGAATTTCGTAGCGGTTCCCTTCCTCATCCACGAGGAATATGCGGGGGTAGCGGGCGGTGTAAATGTGCTCACTTCCCGGAACGACAAATTCTTTGATGCCTTCATCGGTCTCAACTTTCCAACGAGTATGCCCTGTCTGAGGCAGTCGCTCCACCTGCAAAATTCGCAAAATTTTTGGGATGTGGTAACGCCTCTCCAATTCCTCACGAACAATTTCACGAGAAGAAGCATCAAGTTCGTTGAAATCCACGATGATTCCGACTTCGTTGCCTTCAATGTCGTAGACGAAAAGATACCTCCACGGGTCACTTATCGGAAGTGCGCGAAGGATTTTACCCACAGGGATCGCTTGTTCGTTCCAAACAAGCACAATTTGCCCATCCTGCATTTTGAGGAACTTTGCTTCGTTGCCCTTAATGACTCTCACCTCTATGTCTGGTTCTAATTCCCAAGTGGACGGCATCTTCATTCACGCTCCAATCGTTAACACTCAATTGGATTCTCACTTAACCTCGTGAGCAACCGAGAGTTGGAGTTTATGTCCGTTCCCATTATCGCCGTTGCGGGGTGAAGTTGACAAAGTTTCACTCATGCGCATTTGAATCTCAACCAGTCGCCTGTAAATACCGTTTTCTTTCGCCATAAGTTCCTCGTGAGTGCCCTCTTCAACGATTTCTCCGTTTTCCAACACGATGAGTTTGTGGGCTTTGCGCAGAGTTGAAAGTCGGTGGGCAATGGCGATTGTCGTTCGCCCTTGTAGCAATCGCTCCAGTGCTTGCTGGATTGCGTATTCGCTTTCGCTGTCAACGGCTGAGGTTGCTTCATCCAAAATCAAAATCTTAGGGTCTCGCAGCAACGCTCTCGCAATGGAAATTCGCTGGCGCTGACCCCCTGAAAGTTTCATCCCCCGTTCGCCCACATAAGCGTCGTAAGCGTCGGGAAACTCCATTATGAACTCGTGCGCGTTCGCTGCTTTCGCTGCTTTGATTATGTCCAACATGTCAGCATCAGGTCTACCGTAAGCGATGTTTTCCTTGATTGTGCCGTGGAAAAGGTAAGGTTCCTGCAAGACCATTCCGATGTTAGCCCGCAGCGTAGCCAAGTCAATTTTGCGCAAGTCAATTCCGTCCAATTTTATGCTGCCCTCAGTCGGGTCATAAAATCTCGGGATAAGAGCAACAAGCGTGCTTTTACCAGCACCGCTTCGCCCAACGATTCCGACCATCTCACCCGGACGAATTTCCAAGTTGATGCCTTTGAGCACCAAATCGCCATTACCGGGATATGCGAACTTGACATTTTCTAAAGATATGTGCCCTTCAATCTTTTCAGGGACAATGGCATCGGGTGCATTTTGAATGTCAGGTTGGGTATCAAGAATTTCAAAAACTCGTTCCGCTGAGGCTTTAGTCCTTTGGATGACATCGTTGAGTTGGGCGAGGTTTTGGACGGGCATGTAGAAGCGTTGAAGGTAGAGGGTAAACATTGTCAAGACACCAAGACTGAGTGTTCCCTCCATCACCTGCTTGCCACCGACGAACCAAACAGCGACGAGGCTGATTGTGCTGATTAGCCCCATCGTCGGGAAGAAAGTTGACCAAATCAAAACACCTTGAAGGCTTCCACGAAGGATGCGCTCGTTTTTGACCCGAAATCGGAGAACTTCGTGTTCTTCTTGGTTGAAAACTTTCACCACGCGAATTCCGCCAAGGGTATCCGAAAGGAAGGAAGTTAAGTCTCCCCAAGCGTAACGGAGCCGACGATAAACAGGAAGCACAAAGTCCTTGTATTTGACCGTCATAACGAACAAAATTGGGGTCGGTGCTAAAGCGATCAAAGCGAGTTTCCAGTTGGTTTGGAAAAGAACGAAGCCGATGCCGAACAAAGTCAGCAGGTCAACGAAAAACTGAGGGATGCTGTGAATTAGGAAACCTTCAAGCATCCCGACATCGCCAGTGATGCGGGACATCAATTGACCTGTGCGGTGGGTGTCATAGAAACTAAGGGAAAGTCGCTGCAAATGCTGGTAAAGTTCTGAACGCATGTCGTAAAGAACTTTTTGACCAAGCCATGACATCAAATAAGTCCTTGCAAAGCCAATGACAGTGTTAACGAGGTAAACACCCAGCAGCAACGCGCTGAGTTGCCAGAGCAACTTTAGGTTCTTTTGAGGGATGGCTTTGTCCAGAAGCAACTGCATGAGTTTTGGAGGGAACAGGCTCAACCCTGTTACGAGGAGCGTGAGGATCAAACTCAAAATTGCCCAATGCCAATAAGGTCGCAAGTAACGGAACAAGCGGCGCCAAAGGCTTTGACTGCCGCCACTACTGTTGCTACTGCCACTACTGTTACTACCCACGGCAAAATCGCCTCCTTTGAATGGTCAGCAACGGCACTCACCGTTGCCATCAGACAACTTTAAACCGCAATGGTTACTGTCCGACAATGTCCAAAAAGGAAGGCTTTGACGGTATTTTTCCCCAATAATACCGCCAAAGCCTTTTTCTTGCCCACTACCGAACTCTTTTCCGAACTTTTCGTTTCGCCGTTGCTAACCATCGGCGGGAGCGTTTCAAGCGGCTTAACGAAACCGCTTTTGCCCACCGTTCCGAGGGGCTAATTATAGCCAAAAAACTTTGCATGTCAAGGGCAATTAGCGATGTTTGGAAGCGTTATGTGAGGTTCCCTGCACAGTCTTGCTTGGGAATTTCCCATACCCATATCCTTGTGCTACAAATTTAGCGGTTCACCAAAAACTCAGAGAGGGGGATTGACAGAATGAAGGCGGCTGAGCCAGTGCGCATGGTTTTGCCTAACGGTTGTGTCCTTATAGCCCAACAATTGACCAACGCACCGTTAATCAGCCTTCATGGTTTCATAAAAGGTGGAGCGATATGGGATCTGCCAGAAAAGGTCGGTAGCACCAACTTAATGGCTCAAACTTTGAGGCGAGGAACAAGAACGAAGACTGCTCAGGAAATTGATGATGCTTTGGAGAGGCGAGGGGCTGAATTGAGTTTCAGCGCAGGACACGAAGGGATTGCTATCCAATTGAGTTGCCTTCCCCAAGATTTCGCCTATTGTTCATCGCTCTTAGCAGAAATCCTTCGTTATCCGACCTTCCCCGAAGACGAACTTGAAAAGCAACGGTTAAGGCTTGTGAACGCTTTGAGGGACGCCATGACTCGTCCTGAAGAAGTTTCTTACCGCCGTTTCCTCTCCCTCGCATATTCGCCCGAACACCCGTTTCACTACCCCTCCGATGGAACACCTGAGAGCGTGGAAGTTCTCTCTCGGGAAGATATATTGGAAGCGTATCAGAAAGCGTTCAATCCAGCACGAACCATTTTCGCTGTCGTTGGAGACATGGAGCCACAAAGGATGCTCGATACTTTAGCGGAGTTGATTTCGGATTGGGGAACCGATAGCCCTGAAGAAGTTGTTTTTCCACCTGCCTCACTTCCCGAGAATACACAACGCGATTATGCAAATCTGCCAGATAAATTGCAAGCGTGGATCGCTATGGGACATAAGGGTCTGAGGCGCAACGACGAGCGTTTCTACGCAGCCAACATTATGGCAACGATTTTGGGCGCTGGTTGGGGTAGACTGTTCACCCAAATCCGAGACAATCAGGGTTTGGCTTACGCAGTTGGCGCTTCGCTTCAAGCAGGGTTAGGCGAAGGTCCGTTCATCGTCAGGATGGGAGTTAACCCAAAGGACATAGATCGGGCAATTGACAATGCGATTGCTGAACTGAACAAAATCCGAACTGAACCGCCGAGCGAGGATGAAGTGGCGGACGCAAAAAGTTACCTGCTTGGGCGATTGGTCTTGAGCATGGAAACGACGGGCGGCATAGCAGCGATGCTCGTCTCCTGTGAACTTTACGGGCTTGGTTTAGATTATCCCAAGCGGGCGAAGAGTTTCTATGAACCGATAACTGACGAGCAAGTCAGGCAAATTGCTGAAGAAATCCTCCACCCAGACAAAATGGCTATCGCGATTGCTGGACCGTAAGCCTTAATCACTCTGCACTGTCCACTCTTGTGGACGAGTCGTGCCGTATTTGCGCCACTTGACATGCCCGTCACCATAAATTGAGTTGAAGCCTTCCATATGGCGATTGGAAACCTTTGAATAACTGGCATTGGGGCTTGGGCTGTTGCAATTGGGCCAAATGTCAGTTGTCAACTCCGATCTGATCCTTCGCATGTCATAGCCGTGGGCGTCAACCCCAAAACTTTGCTGCGAGGCAAGTGCCCAACCGTCAATGATGTGAATTGTCCCTGCTGCATCTTCTATTGAGGCTTCGTGGATTGGCTGATAGTAGTATTGAGAGGCAAAACCGTTCTTCGGTCCATGAACAGAAAAGTCAAAACTGACCCACGCTGCTTGCCACTGAGGGATGTTATTGTAGGAATACGACAGTTCGTTGATCACGCAACCAACCGAATAGTTCGTTCCATCGGCGCAAATAGGACCACCGTGAATGGTGTGGTTGGGCATGTTGTAAGTCATACCCACCATACCGATATACCAACTCGGGCAATTAGTTGGACCAGGACCATTGCGACTTACAAATTGAACTTGTGTCGGTCCCCGCTCCCCTGACGGACAAGCAAAGACCTGACTGTTTTTGATGTATGGGAACATGATAGTTGGCCAGCCGTAGTAAATCCCTTGTGAGAGCACAGATTCAGGCAAGATAAAACCATCGTAGTCCTGAGCATACATGCCCATCCCAGTGGAAATTTGCTTGAAGTTACTCATGCAACTTGCCTGTCGCGCCTTTTCCCGAACTCGGCTGAACACTGGGAACAGGATCGCTGCCAGAATGGCAATTATCGCTATCACCACGAGTAGTTCAATAAGCGTGAAAGCGAGGCGAAAAGAGGTTCTCACCTTGCGGGTGCAACCCCAATTCATCTCTGTTTCCCTCCTTCCAAAGTCTTTCCGATTTGCCGAACCGCTATTATTATGGCAACCCCGCAACGAGAGTGCTTTATGCTTTGGTTAGGGCAAAATTAACTTTAGGTTAAGGCTCAATCCAAAATGAACTGCAGCGCACATTTTGGCAAACTTTAAAAGGCACAAACTTTTTGAGTGGTGATGAGTGAATGCACAACCGATTGGGGATTTTGCTGGCAGTTGTCCTTATTGTTGCCTTAATGGCTTGCCTTTTGTGGTTGTCTCCTTACTTGCCTTTCGTCTCGCCGATAGACCAAGCCTTGAGAAAAGTCCATAGCGGACGAGAGCCAAAGGAAAGGTTAGCGGCATTGCTTGAACTGCAAAAGATTGTCAAGGAGAAAACTTTAAGTCCAGAGCAACGAGAGCGAATGATCCAAGGGCTTCTCAAAGTTGCTGATGCTGACACTGACGAACGAATTCGCAGTTTGTCTTTGAGCCTATTGCTGCTTTTGGGTGCAAAGGGGAAGGAATTTCAAAATGTGCTTATCAACGCGCTTCGCCGCTCCCCGCAGGAGGCGTCTTTGGCTGTTAAACTTTTGCCTCAAATCGCTGATGAAGCCACATGGCTCTCGTTGATGGACAGTTTTGAGCGTGAAAGCGATCCAACCGTGCAAGATAGGCTCACCCGAGTTCTTTGCAAAATGCCTACGGAGATCTGGCCAGAACTTTGCAAAAGGCTTGGCAAAAACCCTCAGCGCTGGCAACCAGTGGCTGACAAACTCCCTTCACCAACAATGTCGTTCCGTTCAAATTTAGTGCAATTGGCGTTGAGCAAAGACCTTGACACTTGTAAAGGTGCTCTGATGTTGCTTGTTAAGTTCCCGCCCTCGCCGAACGATGCGGAGAAGTTAAAGCCGCTGGCAATTTCGCAAGATGCAACCGTTCGGGCTTTAGTTTTCAGCATTTGGGCTCAGTCTCCTTCAAGGTCTCTCATTGCAGAATTGCGAAAGGGTCTGAACGAAAGCCCAGAAATTGCATATTTCGCCAGTGCAGCGTTGCTGAAGTTAGGCTCCCTGAAACCCGAGGAAGGTCGGAAACTACTTCGGAAACCTTACGCTCCACTGAGAGCACAAGGTGCGTTGGCTTTAGCGACTTCGCAAAATGACAGCGATCTTTTGGTCTTGGAGAAAGCGTTGAAAGACCCCGACCCTGAGGTTGTCAAAAACGCAACAGTTGCTTTGGTTGCAAAGGGGGAGCGAGGGCTTAAGATTGTGCTTCAAGTCTACGAGCACGAAAAAGTGCCTGAACGGCGTGCTGCGATGCTTATGGGAATGTCTGGAGTTTCACACCCAAAAGTTGTGGCAGCATTGGTGAGAGCATTGAGGTTTGGGGATTGGAGGGAACGAGGTGTTGCACTGACCAGAATTGCCTTTCACAAAGACAAAATTCTCCCCACTTTACAGCAACTTGCTCAATCTAACGACAAGCATGACCGTCTGGCGGTCATTGACGCTTTAAATGCTATCAAAACACCCGATGCTTTAAAATTGCTGCTCAAAATTGCTCGTTCTGATCCAGATGAGCAAGTCAGGTGTGAGGCTCTAATTGTTCTCAGCAATTGCGGGGTCAAGGAAGCAATGCCGCTTTTGGTGGATTTGATAGAAAAGGGAGAACCGTTAATTGCAGCCACAGCGGCAGTAGGGCTGACAAGATACGGCGAGGACGGAAGGAAATTGCTTCGTCAAATGCTCAAATCGGAACGAGAAATAACTCGCCGAGCAGCAGCACGGGCATTAGCAACCCTCAATGACCGTACTGCCCTTGATTTTCTGAGGGAGCAAGTAAATACCGCAAATATCCCGCAACGCATAGCAACCTTGCAATTGATGGCTCGTGCGGGTGATGAAAAAGCCTTGAGGGAGTTAATCGGATTCCTATCCCATGAGGATCCGTTGATTCGGCTGCGTGCCCGGTTGTCACTTTATGCAGTTGGCAGAATAGCAATCCCTTCATTGATTCAAGCCTTGGATAACCCAGACAGCATGTTAAGGGCAGAGGCTGCATTGGTGTTGGGTGCGTTAAGGGCAGACATAGCAAGGGAAAAACTTGCCTCTTTGCTCAAAGACGAAGACCCACGAGTCAGAGAAGCAGCACGCCAAGCCCTAAACCGGTTAGAGGGGAATGAACCGTGATTGATCAGCGACAAAAGTTTGTTGACAGCCAACACCAGTAACGGTTCGGTGCAAAAATTTGGTTGCGAATTCAAGTTTGACAGCACCTCGTTTCGTGCATCGTTGTAGACATCTTGCTCAACACCCGTAATTTGCCCATCATCTCGTTATTGCGCGAAAGGTTTAAGCAAGGCTTTCTTTTCGGGAGCAAGCAGTGGCGGGATGCCTTGAAGTTGGACATAAAAGTCTTCAAGAATTCCGACAGATGGTCGCTGAAAGCGGATGGAGAAAATTTCGTCACGCTCAAATTTATCCCGTTTGATGATGAATTGATGTGCCTGAACGATGTTGTCCCTCTCCTCCAACACTCGCCCTCGTTCATCACACACGATGGCTTTAACCCCTTCGGTTTCGCTATCACCTGAAACTTTAATGCCAAACTCCCTAACACCTGAAGGGACAAGAAAGTAGAACTCGCCGACTGTTCCGAGGAAGTGGAAAACGCCATCACTTGCGAACATACAAAACCTGTGTGTGCATGACTTCATCGTCACAGTTGCGCGACCTGCCTCACAGACGATGCGATACGCTCCAGTCTCGTCGGCAACGAATTCGTTTTTAGTTTCACCAACGAATTCCTTCTCCGTAATCGTTTTACCAGAAGGCGCAATCATCTTGACATTTGCCGATTGCGCTGCAGCCTTTCCAACAGGTTGAACGCTCAAGGTGAAAGAAACTTGCTCACCTTTTTGAGCCCAAACCAAAAACTCTGCGCGACCGCGCAACCTCGCGTCGGATGAAACACCGTGCGGGAATTTGGCTTCGGGGAACAAAGGCTCAAACTTTGTCAAGTCGCTCAAAACGAAGGGCGGAAACACTTTAAACCTTTGAGACGGGAACCATTGGTTGAGCAAATCTCGTGTGAGTTTGTATTCGCTTTTTCTCCCGCCACGCACAAGAGTTATCGTGCCATTGATTTCGCTTAACTCCAACCCGCCAGCGAAGTCAAGGTAAGCAATTGGCAATCGCTCAATTTCATCGTTCACGACGCAATCAACGAACTCAACGCCTCCAATCGGCTCAAAGTTTCCACGAACGCTTGCAAAGACAATGGGTGCTTGAGTTGGCTGTTTGGTCGCTGCCTTATTGACCCTACACTTGACAAATCTAACTTTAAGGTCCTGCGCAGGTTTTTGAGCAATGTAAATGCCAGCCCCTTCGCTCCCCTCAAAAACGCATTCAAAGAACTCAATGAAGCCTTTAACCACTGCATCCTTACTGTTACCGGCGGATATGCTCACACCGCGCTTGTTGCCAATCGCTTTACAGCCTTCAAGGCGAATTGAGATAGGGTGGGAAGTTGAGTTCAAGTTGTGAAGGTAAAAAGCGAAACCATCGCCAGCATTGTTTTGAGAGATGCAGTTTCGCATCACGATGTTTGAGAGCCTTTCCGTCGGTTCGTTCGGCTCAAAATCAATGCCAGCCATCGGTGGAGTCCCACCAGTGTCGCGCATCACCACATTCTCCATAAGCACATTTTCGGCACTAATGACGCTTATGCCTTGTCTGTAGTTGTCAATACAGGTGACATCCTTGATGTGAATGTTTGAGCATGGGACACCTCGCTTTGCCACCCCAAGATAGATACCGTCACCTCCGCTGCTTGCAAGTGTCAAGCCATAAACGCGGACATTGTCACAACTTCTTATGCTGAGCACATGCCGCCATTCAGCCTTCTCGTAAGGGGGTTTCGTGTAGTCAAGTTTTCGCATTCGCAAAGTCGCACCGTAGCCGATGAGTGTGATGTTCCTTTGAAGCGCTGCGAGGAAGAGGCAATCGCCCTTGCCCAGAAAAGCGCCCTGCTTGGCTTCAACGACGACCCCCTTTTCAAACACGATTTCCTGATTGCTTCTCAGGTTGATTGTCCTGCTGATAATCCAAGGGGCACCGACATTGTCAATGATGAGTTTCGGGACGCCAGAATCAATTGCCGCTTGAAGCGCTTCTGTCGCATCTTCAGGGTCAAATCCCCACCAAGAAGCATAAGCAACTTTGCGTTCGCCTCGCTTTACTTCTTCAATCATCCGCTGGTCTGACGGGATTTTACCTTGAACCTCCTGTAAATTGCTCGGGGACACTGACAGAAAAAAGAAGACGGGCACGACGACAAGGACAGAAGTCACAAATATCGCCCTCATATCTATCACCATCGTTTTAAGCCTTTGGATTGGGCTCAGTTGCTTTCCTCAGGGTCAACCAGTGATGGGACTTGAATTTGTGCGTGAATGTCATGCAGCGCAATGACATCAACCTCTCGCGTCACAGCGACACTTTGCAATGCAATTAGCAAAGCCCGCGCCGTGTCCAAACTGGTGATGCACGGGATTCCATGCTCAACTGCCGCTCTGCGGATTATCAGGTCATCGCGTTGTGATAATCGCGATGCAGAGGGAGTATTGATAACCAAGTGGACTTGTTTGCGGGTTAGTAAGTTCAAAAGGTTTGGTTCGCCTTCTTCAATCTTGCGGACAACTTCACACTCAATCCCGTGTTGGCGGAGAAAGTTTGCTGTCCCTTTCGTCGCAAACAACTTGAATCCCAATTCGGCGAAACCCTTAACGATTGGTAGAGCCTCGGGTTTGTCCCTATCAGCGACGGTCACAAGCAATTTCCCTCCGAGTGGGACATTGTATCCCGCAGCGACCAAAGCCTTGTAAAGCGCTTTCGGGAACTCTCGGTCAATTCCCATGACCTCGCCCGTGCTTTTCATCTCGGGACCAAGTTCAATTTCAACTTTGAACAATTTGCCCATTGAAAACACTGGGGCTTTGACACCGACGAATTCCGGTTCGGGCAACAAACCACCTTGCCAACCCAACTGCCGCAAACTCATCCCCATGATGCACTTCGTTGCGATGTTGACCATTTCAACGCCCGTCAACTTGCTCATGTAAGGCACAGTGCGCGACGCTCGTGGGTTTATCTCCAACACATACACATCATCGCCCAAAACAACGAACTGAATGTTGATAAGTCCACGCACCTTCAAGGCTTTAGCGATTGCTTGGGTGTAATCCACGATGCGCTGCTTTGCGATTTCCGAAAGCGTTTGCGGCGGACAAACGGCGATGCTGTCACCGCTGTGGACACCAGCGCGCTCAATGTGTTCCATGATGCCCGGAATCAAACATTCCTCACCATCGCAGATTGCATCCACTTCAGCCTCCGTGCCAGCAAGATACTTGTCAACGAGGATGGGGCGGTCAGGCGCAACGCTGACGACATACTCAAGATAGGTGAGCATTTCGCTCTCGTTGTAAACTATGTCCATTGCTCGTCCGCCAAGCACATAACTTGGTCGCACCAAGACGGGGTAGCCAATTTCACGGGCAACTTTTATCGCTTCCTCAATACTTGTAACCGCTTTGCCGGGAGGGTAGGGGATGTTCAAAGAGTTGAGCAACCAAGCCGTTCTATCGCGGTCCTCGGCGATGTCAATGCTGTCAAAATCTGTGCCCAAAATGGTCACGCCAGCCTTGTGTAAGCCTTCGGCGAGGTTCAATGGGGTTTGACCTCCAAACTGGACAATGACGCCAATGGGTTTCTCGTTCTCAACAATGTGCAGGATGTCTTCAAGAGTCAGCGGTTCAAAATAAAGCCGATCGGATGTGTCAAAGTCCGTTGAAACGGTCTCAGGGTTGCAGTTGACCATGATGGCATCGTATCCGAGTTCCTGCAATGCCCAAACACAGTGAACACTGCAGTAATCAAACTCAATACCTTGCCCAATACGAATGGGTCCTGAACCGAGCACGATGACTTTCGGTCGCTCACTGGGGATCGCTTCATTTTCGCCGTCAGGTTCATAGGTGGAGTAAAAATAGGGAGTTTCCGCTTCAAACTCAGCAGCGCAAGTGTCAACCATTTTGTAAACGGGCCGTATGTTCCAAATCTTGCGCATTTGCCGAACCCGTTCCTCCGCTTCTGTCAACGATCGTGACCCTCTTCCCCCATCTTTCGTTCCAAGGCACTCTGCGATGTAGCGATCGGAAAAGCCCATGCGCTTGGCTTGCCAAATCAACTCTTTCGTCAATCCGTTCCATCCTGCTGCGGAGAGTTTAAACTCCATTTCTACGATGTTCCTGAGTTTCTGCAGGAACCAAGGGTCAATTTGGGAAAGTTCATGGATTTCACGGACAGTCATGCCTCGTCTGAGGGCTTCAGCGATAGCGAACAGTCTAAGATCGTTTGGCGTCCTGAGCAGTTCTTCAATTTCAATGTCCGATTTTCCGGCAACTTCACGATGGAACAGCCCCATCGTCCCTACTTCCCATCCCCTCACCGCTTTTAAAATCGCTTCTTCAAAACTGCGACCTATTGCCATTACCTCCCCTGTGCTTTTCATCTGCGTGCCTATTGTCCGGTCAGCGGTTGGAAACTTATCAAAAGGCCACCGAGGGACTTTGACAACCACATAGTCAATGGATGGTTCAAAGCAAGCCAGCGTTTTCTTCGTAACAGCGTTTGGAATTTCGTCAAGCCTCAATCCAATGGCAATTTTTGCCGCGACGCGAGCAATCGGATAACCGGTTGCTTTTGACGCCAACGCCGAAGAGCGAGAAACTCGTGGGTTGACTTCAATGACATAGTAGCGCAACGAATTGGTGTCAAGGGCAAATTGGATGTTACAACCACCCTGAACGCCGAGTGCTCGGATGATTTTTAACGCTGCACTCCTAAGCATTTGATACTCAACATCTGTCAAAGTTTGAGTGGGCGCAACGACGATGCTTTCTCCAGTGTGAACTCCCATCGGGTCAAAGTTCTCCATAGCACAAACGGTGATGCAGTTATCTGCGCCGTCCCGCATAACCTCATACTCAATCTCCTTCCAACCGAGCACACATTGCTCAACGAGCACCTGCCCAATCATGCTTAGGGCTAAACCGCGTTGAACGATTTGGCGCAATTCGTCTTCGTTGTTTGCAATTCCTCCACCTGTCCCGCCAAGCGTGTATGCTGGTCGGATGATGACTGGGTAACCAACGCGGTTGGCAAAAGCAATTGCATCTTCAACTGATGTGACCGCCTCGCTTTCCGGAATGGGTTCCCCGATCTGTTGCATCAATTGCCTGAAAAGTTCGCGGTCTTCAGCGTTTTGAATTGCCGTCAAGGGAGTTCCCAAAAGTTCTACCCCGTATCTGTCCAAAACGCCTTCCATCGCAAGTTGCGTTGCCAAGTTCAAACCTGTCTGACCGCCAAGTGTGGGGATTATACCGTCAGGTCGCTCCTTGGCGATAATGCGCTCAAGGAACTCAACGGTCAACGGTTCAATGTAAACTCGGTCAGCCATGTTTGGGTCGGTCATGATGGTTGCTGGGTTGGAGTTAACCAAAACGACCTCCAACCCTTCCTCCCTCAGTGCTCGGCAGGCTTGCGAACCTGAATAGTCAAACTCCGCAGCCTGCCCAATGACGATCGGACCTGAACCAATCACCATCACCTTGCGCAAATCTTTGCGCTTGGGCATATGTTCAAATCACCTCATTGCAGAAGTTTTTGCCCGTTACATCATCGCTACCTTACTTTTTGCTCCCATCCCCTCATCACTGGGTTGCGGCCTTCACTTCATCCAAGGTTCGTAAAGACACACCAATGAAATAGCCTTTCTCCATCTCAATTTCCCAGACCCGCTTGTAAACGGCGTCGGCAATCCTATCAGCTTTTCGGTTCCACTCCCGGTAGGGGAGCAAAACCTCAATCCATGCGTCATCGGCTTCCGAGCGACCAGTTGGCTCTATTTGGAGAATCTGGGCTTTTGGCTCTAAACTCCGAATGAAAGCACACATCTCATCTATCAACTGACGCAATTCAGCTTTTGTCTTCTTGAGCCTCATCAGCGGCACACCTCCTTTGCGTGTTGAACAAATTGTTCTGCCTTGCGCAATGCTCTTTCAGCAGATTTAACTGTGACGAACTCAGGTTTATACATGGCGTCGTCCCGTAATTCGTAAAGTTCTCCCATCCAATGCCCAAACCCTTCTGGACAAAGTCTGCGTCTCTTGACGCATTCTAACCCAAACGCGGTGCGCAAATCCCCATGCTTCCAGCGGTGTTGTCTAATGCCGATATAGTGCAGCATTGCGATTGCTGCCCAAAAGACCGCATAGTAACAAGCGATGGCGCACATATCGCTCATTTCTGCTGCCAACAAAATCTTCGCTGCCTTCAAAAACTGCTCCGCTTTTGCCAACATCGTTTTTGCACCCACCACGCTTCATCCTGAAGTTCCCTTGTCAACTGCAAAAATTGCTTTCATGATTGAGACATCACTTACCACGATGCTTTCTCATCACCTGCACAAACTCGTCAAAGATGTAGCCGTTGTCCCAAGGTCCGGGTGATGCTTCTGGATGGTATTGCACCGAGAAGATGCTGAGTTCAGGGTGGGCTAAACCTTCAACGGTGAAATCGTTCAAGTTGATGTGGGTGACGATACCCCCTGTTCCTTCCAGCGATTTTTCGTCCACTGCATAGCCGTGATTTTGGGTCGTGATGTAGACGCGACCGGTTCTCAGGTCCTTGACAGGGTGGTTACTACCTCGGTGTCCGAACTTGAGTTTGAAAGTCCGTCCACCTAAAGCCCAACCTAAAATTTGATGCCCCAAGCATATACCGAATAGCGGAACTTTACCGAACAACTCGCGAGCGGTTCGGATTGAGTAACGCAAAAGTGCTGGGTCACCCGGTCCATTGGAGAACAAAACACCATCCGGTTCCCAAGCGAGAATTTCTTGAGCGGTCGCTTTTGCAGGTGCAACAATCACCTCGCAACCTCTTCTTTGCAGCGAGCGCAAAATGTTGAATTTTGTGCCCAAGTCAACGGCAACGACTCGCAAGCGTTCGCCTTTGGGAAAAATTCGTTCCAGCGGCTTCAACCCTCCATCCCACAAGTGAAATTGCTTTGTTGAGACAATTTGCACATAGTCCAACTCGTCGTATCTCGGCGAACGCTTTAGCAGGTCAAAGAGTTCGTCGGCAGTTTTGTTCACACCCAATGCCCCCATCATAACCCCGTAAATCCGCAACTTTCGGACAAGTCTGCGAGTGTCAATTTCAGCGATTCCGGGAATGCGATGGTCAGCAAGAAATTCGTGGAGCGATTTCTGAGCCCGAAAGTTACTCGGCTCAGTGCAAAGTTCGCGAACAACGAACCCAGAAACTTGAATGCGCGATGATTCGTAATCGTCTGGGTTTATGCCGTAGTTGCCAATGAGCGGGTATGTCATCACAACTATTTGTCCTGCATAGGACGGGTCAGTCAAAACTTCCTGATAGCCCGTCATGCCAGTATTGAAAACGACTTCACCGACAGCAACACCGGGATAGCCGAACCCGATGCCCTCGTAAACTGAACCGTCCTCAAGCACAAGCGTCGCTTTTGGATGCGTCATTCATATGGCACCTCCAACCGAAGGTTTGGGATGCGTTGA
>Ga0209394_1000517_pt1 | contig 29918 bp, 23 predicted proteins | sample JNZ201metaG_FD_184122 | JGI IMG/M metagenome (GOLD analysis project Ga0209394, IMG submission 184122) | Hot spring microbial communities from Jinze hot spring, China to study Microbial Dark Matter (Phase II) - JNZ 20120812A (SPAdes) (version 3) ... | reverse complement strand
CCACCCTTTACGCGTTCAATTTCGTGACTTGTGCGTTTGTCGCCTTTTCATATGGGCGTGTGAAACACGCCCATTTTTCTGGCGCATTTCATGCGCCCTGCGCGGATGGCTTAACAGCCGTCCATACACTCAACTGCGTAACTCCAATTTCCACAGCGGCTTGATGCGCTCAATTTGGTAGCCCAAGCCAGTGCCAATGAGTGTGTGCGTCTTTAGGAAGCCGTCACGCCGCTCAACAATGTCGGGGTGAACTTGCCTTTCCGCTTCCGATGCCGATGGGAAGAATTGCCTGCTGTTAGCTTCAACTCCCATGACTGGGTAGATGCGTGCAGCCATGCCGACTGAGTGCAGCAATGCAATTGATGGGTTGGTCAAATCCTGAACTGCGTAAGGTATGCCATCGCTTGCAGCCTTTGCCACCATGAGCATGCACATTGAATGCCCCTTGCAGGTCTTCAGCGCGATGCCATTTGCTCCAAGCTGCTTCCCAAGTTCATACATCTCAAAGTCGGTCAAACTCTCATCCATGAACACGGGCTTGATGCTTGCCAGCTTGTGCATGTCAAACGGGTGCGAGCGCAAGTCACGATGCGTTGGCTGCTCAATGTAAAGCAGGCTGTCAAATGCTTCCTTGCTTGCCTCCCTCAACTTGATGAGCAGCTCAACCATATACTCTGGCGTCTCACACATCTCGTTTGTGTCTGCGGTCATGAAGATGCGTTCCTTGCCGCGCCTGCGATTGCATTCAATGCCAATCCTGTGGACATCAAGCAACCGTTGCAAGTCCCAATACATGTCGTTGCCCCTCAACTTTACCTTGAGGCAGTGGACACCGTCAAGCTCAATCCATTCCTCAAGGCAGTTGGGCAAGCCATCCTTCGGGTCGGACTCGTCAACTTCAGCTCTCGTCAGCTTGTCCAAGCCGCCGACGAGGTGGAATACGGGGACTTGTGGCGCATACGACGGTCGGATGTAATCGGAGATGTATTTTCCCTCAAAGCCGTCGCCAAGGTAGTAGCTCAGGTCTTGCATGCATTCCTTTCCGTAGCCGAGGTATGAATCAATGCCGTTGCAGTTTCCGAAGGCGTCATGCAATGCTGCATCAATTGCGCTCGCCGAAACGAGTGCCGCAAGGAATGGCATCTCCTCTTGCAATCCCATTTGTTGGCTGACTCGCTTAGCGATGTTTTTAAGTTCGCCCTCCGTCTCAAGGAAGATGTCAATCGGGTGCGCATAGCGATTAAAACTCTCAACCGTGCGCGCATACTCAATGCTCACGCGCTTCATCGCTTCTTCACGCGTTTCATGTTCAACGATGCTGCTCGGCCATGCCCAAAAGTCGGCAAGGAATATTCCGCCCCAACCATCGGCTACATTGCCGCGCCTGTTTTCAACCCTTGCTCGGCAGCGCAGCAGCAAAGCCTCTGCCATGACCACACCGCCAAATTTCAAAGGCGTCCTTGCGCGCTCCTTCGTAAAGTGCGTTTCAACTTCAAGGACTCGTATGTCGGACGGGAATTCTCCTTTGCGCAGCTGAAGCATATTGCATCACCCCTGAAAGTTTCAGCATCAAATTTGTCACGCATAGGCTGCTTGTTAAAGGTTGCACTCCCAATCCATTCAATCGGGCTCAAGTCATACTATGCCCCAAGCTGGTGGAAAACTTTACTTATGACGGCGCATTGCATGTGTCTGAGTTTGGGTTTCAAATTCCGAGGAGCTCATGCGGGGTGAAGTCTGATGCTTGATTTGCGCCTGATAAGGGAGCGCCCTGAATGGGTGAAGGAACGCATACGCTTGAAGGGCGACAATGTTGATGCGGAGATTGACCGCATACTTGAGCTTGACAGGGAAAGGCGTGAGGTCATTGCTGAAGTTGAGGCGCTGAAGCACGAGCGAAACATCGTCTCTGACGAAATAGCGAGGAGGAAGCGGCTTGGCGAGCCAGTTGAGGAGCTCATTGAGAAAATGCGCGATGTGAGCGATCGCATAAAGGTGCTTGATGCGAAGCTCTCGGAGAATGAGCGTGAGCTCAATTCACTCCTACTGCTCATCCCAAACCTGCCGCACGAGAGCGTTCCAATTGGCGAGGATGAGAGCGGCAATGTTGAGGTGATGCGCTGGGGTGAGCCGAGGCAATTTGACTTTGAACCGAAGCCGCATTGGGATATCGCACAACGGCTCGGGATAATTGACTTTGAGCGCGGCGTAAAGCTGTCTGGCTCACGGTTCTATGTGCTCACTGGGCTCGGCGCAAGGCTTGAGAGGGCACTCATATCGTTCATGATTGACCTGCATGTTGAGAGGCATGGCTATACCGAAATCTTTCCGCCGTTCATGGTTCGGCGCGATTGCATGGTTGGAACAGGGCAGCTGCCCAAGTTTGAGATTGAGGCATATGTTTGTGAGCGTGATGACCTTTGGCTCATACCGACTGCCGAAGTGCCAGTCACAAACCTTCACAGGGATGAGATACTTGACCGTGAGATGCTTCCGCTAAAATATGTTGCATACTCGGCTTGCTTCAGGCGTGAGGCTGGCGCAGCTGGCAAGGATACGAGGGGCATAATACGAGTTCACCAGTTCAACAAGGTTGAGTTGGTCAAATTCGTTGAGCCTGAACGCTCATATGAGGAGCTTGAGAGCTTGGTCAGGGACGCAGTTGAAGTGCTTGAATTGCTCGGCTTGCCATACAGGGTTGTTGAGATATGCACTGGTGACTTGGGCTTTGCAGCGAGCAAGAAGTATGACCCAGAAGTTTGGATGCCCGGGCAAGGCAGGTATGTTGAGGTCTCATCATGCAGCAACTTTGAGGACTTTCAAGCGCGCAGGGCTAATATACGATATCGCCCAGCGAAGGGAGCAAAGCCGAGGTATGTGCATACGCTGAATGGTTCTGGGTTGGCTGTCGGAAGGACGCTTGCTGCGCTCCTTGAAAACTACCAGCAGGAAGACGGCTCCGTCATCATCCCGGAGGTGCTCCGCCCATACATGGGCGGCATTGATAAGATTGAGCCGCAAAGCAGGCGCTGATTGGCAGATTTGACATTGCCTTCCCTTTTGCACCTCAAAAGTGACTTGGGCGGCAATCGGCAATGCGCACACAACACGCTGGCGAACCAATAGCAATCGTCATTCGTGAATTCCCAATGCATACTGAGCGCTTCGTTTTGCGCGAGCTCTTTGCCATGCTTGAGCTCGGCTTCAAATTGCGCATCTACGCCATGAGGAGGGGCAAAGTGCACAAGGATGATGAGTTGGCACAGCGCGTAGCGCCATATGTCGTTGAGCTTCCGAGCGCGCATTCATTGGCATCACTTTGCTCATTCTCCCGTCTGCTCAGGTGTGACTTGGGGGTCATTCTCAAACTCTCATCGTTTGTGCTTGTTTCGCCCATAGCCGAGGAAAGCCGCATACCGCTTTGGAGGCGTCTGCGATGGCTGCGTTGGCATTTAGTCCACCTCGGTAGGGCGTTTTGGTTGGCTTCGGATTTGGAAAGGCATGGCATTGCGCGATGCCATGCGCACTTCGGGCATGTAACTGCGAGCATTGCAATGGCTGCAACGATGCTCTCTGGGAGGCTATTCTCATTCACGGCGCACGCATACGACATTTATGCTGAGCCGATTGCCATGCGAAAAAAGAGCGCCAATGCGCACACAGTCATCACATGCACGAGAGCCAACTTGGAGCACATCAAAAGCGTGTATCCCGAAGCTGCCAACAAAGTCCGTCTCGTCTATCATGGCTTGTTGCGCACCGAGATAGCCAAGTTTGGTGAGTGTGTTAGGGGAGGGGATGCCCGTCAGCGCCGCTTATTGCTCTTCGTCGGGAGGCTTGTCCCGAAGAAGGGCGTTGATGTGCTCATCAGAGCATTGGCGAGATTGCGCTGTAAAGCGAGGTGCACCATAGTCGGTGACGGTCCAATGCGCCAAAGGTTGGAAAGGCTCGCAGTGCAACTTGGTGTGGATGATTGCGTCACATTCATTGGCAGCATTGAGCATACCGATGTTGCCAAGTATTATGCGAGCGCCAGCGCTTTGGTTGTCCCGAGCATAATCGCAAGTGATGGCGATAGGGATGGCTTACCAAATGTGATCCTTGAGGCTGCCGCCTCATCGTTGCCGATTGTCGCATCTAACATAAGCGGCATACCGGAGTTCGTTGAGGATGGCAGGACTGGTCTCCTCGTTCCAGCTGGTGATGAGGAGGTGCTCGCTGAGGCGATTGACAAGCTGCTTTCAAATGATGAGCTTGCAAAGGCGCTCGCCGATGGGGCTTACAGAAAACTGCTATCGGATTTTGTCGCCGAGGAGAAAGCGCTGGAGCTCGTGAGGTTGCTTTCAAGCTGATTCAGCACTTCAAAGGTGTGCTCTCGGCGGGAAATGAATCTGTCGCAATTGGATGGCTCGGCTCCGCCGAGCCGAATGATTGAGCCAAAGGTTGGTTCGGCACAAATCATTTTGTGGGGGCGATTGTGGAGATGTCGGATGACGGTGCAACTCTCATTGAGGAAACGAGGGAAGTTGTGGATAGACGGAGGGGCATTGCAAAGTATGCGGCCGTTGTCAGCGGCTTTAGGGCGCTCAACCCGATACTCGGCATCTTGCGCGAGGTCATTATGGCGCAGCTTCTCGGAGTCAAAGCTGGCGCTGACATTTACCGCTTCGTCGTTGATAGGGTGCTCGTTGAGCTATACACGAAGGTTGAGAAATTGCTTCAGCCGACATTCCTGCCGCTGTTTGTTGCGCGCCAGACGCTTGAAAGCGATGCGGCGGCATTTCGCTTTGCGAATGTCATGGGAACATTGCTTGCACTCGTTTTGGCTGCGATAGCATTTGCGGGCGCACTGTGGGCTGATAAGTTCACCGCCATCATGCTCCATTACCTGCACGAGAATGTTGAGGACTTTCGCCTCGCTGTGCTTGCTTTGCGCTTTGTGTTTCCGTTCCTCGTCTTCTACTGCCTGTCAAACTTGCTTGAGCTGATCTTGCAATCGTATGCTAACTTCACATTGCCGGCGCTTGCAGAGACGATTCGGCGCTTGTGCGTCGTGGTTGGCTTTGGAATCGTAGCCTTGATATCTCGCCATCCAACGCAAAGCGAAATTGTCATCACTGCCATACTTGGAGCTATATGCGGTATCATGCTCAGGTTGCTCGTGCAGCTGCCCGGTCTCAAGGGCAGGGTGAAATACATAAGACCGTCGTTGCAGCTTTCCAACCCCGATTTGATCAAAGCGGGCATTTTGATGCTCCCGCTAATCGCCGGAGTGCTATTTGCGCTTGCTCGCAGCTGGGGCGAGACGCTGATTGCCGGCAGAATCGGTGAGGGTGTCCTTGCAGCGCTCGGATACGCGCGCAAGCTGCTTGATCAACCCTGGCAAATAATCGCCTACGCCGTTAGCGTTGTCATATACCCGTTCATATCGGAGCTGAGCGCGAAGAGGGAACGCAATGAGCTCGCCGAATCACTCCTCAGCGTCTTTCGCATCATGGTTTTCGTTTTCGTCCCAACGACGATCATCATGATGGCGCTTGGTGGTTCTTTGGCACGCGGCTTGCTCGGCTTCAAAGGCGAGGACTTAAAGCTCGTCCTATCGGCGCTCCTTTTCTACCTGCCCGGCTTGACCGTCTTTGCGCTTGAAGAGCCAACTCTAAAGTGGTTCTATGCGCTCGGAAACACGCTTGTCCCGACGCTGCTCGGTATACTTTCAGACTTTGTCTTCTTCGCTGTGCTGCTAACTGGCGTCTATGCATTTGGGGCTGGCTTGCCGGCATTTGCGCTTGCGCTCGTCATCTCAAAGGCGCTGAAGATGCTCATCGTATATGCCATATTGCATTCATGGCTCGGCGGCTTACCGTGGGGCAAGCTGAAGCAATTTGCAATTCACATGGGGATAACATCGCTTGCGCTCTTGCTTTTCATGATGACCATCCACATGCTCACGCCACCTTATGAGGCGAGGAGGCTCCTTCACCTTTTAATCGCCGTTGTGGGGAGCCTACTTGGCTATGCCTTTTTCGGCGTCTCTGCATGGGTGCTGCGCATGCCTGAGGCAATAACCGTCGGTAACTTCCTTTTAGATGCCGCACGCAAGCGCCTTAGAAAGGTGTTCGCCCTGTCGCGCTGATGATAGCTATCTGCCACCACAAGCCAACCCATTTTTGGCGGGACTGTTGCCATGCGCCCTTCAATAACACATGTCCTTGAAGCGACGGTTGGCGGCACAAGACGCCACTTGATTGACTTGATGCGTCACTTGGACAAAAGGCGCTTTAACCTGTCGGTCATTTGCTCAACGCTGCGTGACAGGCGCTTCGTTCACGATATAGCTCTGATGCGCTCCGCAGGGGTGAGGGTCTTTGTCGTTCAAATGGAGAGGCGCATATCACCACATGCCGATTTCATCTCGCTCATCAAAGTGTGCGCGATGCTCAAGCGCCTGCGCCCGCAAATAGTCCATGCGCACAGCAGCAAGGCTGGTGTGATTGCTCGCCTTGCAGGGCGAATCGTTGGCGTGCCAATTATCATTTATACACCGCATGCATTTGCGTTTTTGATGCACGAGGGCAAGTTCATGCGTAAGGCGCTCATTTGCGCTGAGCGTTTCCTTGCGAAGTTAACCGATGCCATCATCGCCGTTTCGGATGGCGAGAGGCAGCTCGCCGTTAAGGAGCGCATTGCTCCGCCAAAAAAGATTCACCTGATTGAAAACGGCATTGACTTCTCGCCGTTGAAGCATCACCCAAAGCATCGCTTGCATTGGCGCAGCAGGTGGGGAATACCAATGAGCGCATCGGTCATCGGGTGCGTCGCTGATTTCAGGATGCAAAAGGGGCATAGGTATCTCATCGCCGCAATGCCAATGGTGCTCTCTCAGGTGAGGGATGCATACCTTGTGCTTGTCGGGAGAGGCGAACTTGAATGGCAGTTGCGCTCGCTCGCCGTCAAGATGGGAATTGCCGAGCGCGTCATCTTTGAGGGCGATGTGCGCGACGATTGGTCCGTCTACAGCGCCTTTGATGTCTATGCTCTCGCGTCGTTGTATGAGGGCATGCCTTACACGCCGATTGAGGCGCTCGCATTCGGCTTGCCCGTCGTGTTGAGCAATGTCGTTGGCAACAGGGATGTGTTTGAGGCATGCGCAGCTGAGTGCGGTGATGCATTCATCATCGGCAGGCTTGTTGAGCCAAAGTCCAGTGAGGCTTTGGCGCAAGCCATCGTTTGCCTGCTGCGTGATTGCGAAATGAGTGCCGAGCAATTGCGCAGCTTGAGGAGGAAGGCAGTCATAGCGCGCTTTTCAATTGCGAGGATGGTTGAGCGCACTGAGCAGCTCTATGAGGAGTTGCTCTCATGCGTGGTGAAGTGACATTGCGTGCGTCTGGCACAATTGAAGTTCACGACTTGGGAAGGCATGTGCCATACATTGAGTGCCTATCGCTTCAGGAACGCTTGCTCAGCTTGCGCTCGCACGACCTTGTGGCAGACAAGCTCCTTTTGCTTGAACATGAGCCGACGATAACGATTGGGCGCAGCGGCTCGGTTGATGATTTGCTCTGTGCGCCCGATGAGCTCACCCCTCTCGGCATCAAGTTGGTTGAGTGCAATCGTGGTGGCAGGGCTATGCTTCATCTTCCGGGGCAAGTTGTGGCATACGCCATAGTGCACTTGCGCAAGCGCAAAATTGATGTGATGCAGTTTGTGCGCTCACTTGAGCTTGCCCTAATAAGGGTGCTCGCAAAGTGGCGCATAAATGCGGCTATGATTGACGCGCATCACGGAGTTTGGGTCTTTACCGATGGCAGGTGGATGAAGCTCGGGTTTGTCGGAATCGCCATCAAACGCTGGGTGACGATGCACGGGATCGCTTTGAATGTGTCGGTTGACTTGAGCCTGTTTGGCTTGCTCAAGCCGTGCGGGCTTTCTCCATCTTCGGTCACGGACATGGTCAGCATATTGCAAACTGATGTTGACATTGATGGGGTGAAGCGTGAGCTTGCGCTGCAAGTCGCATCAGCGTTAAATGTCCAGCCGATGTTTGTCAGCGGTGGCTTTGAAGAGTTGTGCTCCGAAGCGCGCAGCCGGATGGAGGATTGCGAGGCGGCATTTCGGGCAGCTGAGATTTGGCAGCGCAGCTTTCGGTGAGCAATTGGCAACTCAAATGTGGTGGCGAGGTGGCGAAGCGATGCATTCCGAGGCAAGCGAAGTTGAGAGCAAAGGCGGATGGCACAGCTTTCTGGTGCTCGTCTATGACCTAACGCTTTTCTCCTTTTGCATCCTGTATTTGCTCTCCGGGTTGAAAGTGCCCATGTCCGAGCAGCTCGCCATGCTTGTTGTGAGCGTTGTAGCAGCCGTATTGTCGTTTCGCTGGATGAAGCTCGGTGACAGGTTGTTGGATGCGTCATCCCGTTGGCTGTGTGCGCTTGCATGTGCTCTCATCTACTGGCAAGCAAGATGGGTTCTTTTGCCCGAGAGCGTTGTCCCGGCGCGTGAGGGTGTGCCTTGGCAGATTCCTTGGGCGAGCTTGATTTTGTGTCTGCGGGCCATTTTATTCGCATTTGCATTCCCAAGCGCAGTTCGCTCCCCGCTTACAGCGGTCCAATCATCCAGTGAGCCTTCAAGCGCCACAGGCGTTCAGTCGGTTGAACTTCAAATGCGCTTGGCACTCGTCATCACATGTGCGCTTATTACCTCATATGCCGTTTTTGCGTTCTTGCTTCTCAACGCACGCTATCCGGCTGACATGCGCATCGGCTACACCATTTCTGTGCTCACAAAGACATGGGAGATGACAGCTCTGCTGCTCATGGGCAGCCATCATCCGACTGGCGTTGTTCGCCGTGACATAGCCATGTGGGTGCTCGCCATCACAGTTTTGGTGAGGATTGCAATCTGCTCCATTTACAGGTGAGGTGAGTGAGATGGCGCATGAGGTTGTTGGGCAGTTGCTTGCTGAGGGACTGCGCTTCGGCATCGTTGTCAGCCGATTTAACGAACTCGTGACGAGGCGCCTTTTGAGCGGTGCGCTTGATGCGCTAAAGAGGCACGGTGCAAGGGATGAGGATATAACCATCGTTTGGGTGCCCGGCTCTTTTGAGATACCGCTAATTGCGCGCAAGCTCGCCGAGGGCGGGAAATACAACGCCATCATATGCCTCGGATGCATCATACGGGGTGATACGCCCCACTTTGAATATGTGGCATCGGAGACGGCTAAGGGGATTGCACAAGTTGCGTTGACGACCGGTGTTCCAACCATCTTTGGCGTTGTGACAGCTGACGACCTTCACCAAGCACTTGAGCGTGCTGGCGGCAAACAGGGCAATAGGGGTGCCGATGCTGCGTTGGCTGCAATTGAGATGGCAAATGTTTTGCGCTCGCTCTAAGCCAACGGTGTGAGCGCATCATTCATTGTTGCTCATTTGCTGCTGTGTTGAGGCTTGTCCATGAAGCAATTTCATTCGCTGGAAAACATATGACGCAAAGCGCCATGAGTGGCTTGCTACGAATTCACCAAAGTGATGGGGTGAAATGCGATGGTGCCAGTTACAGTTGAAGGTGAGGCGAGGGCGAGGATTGCCATCGCTGGCAACCCATCTGATGGCTACTTTGGCAAGGTGATAGCTTGCACGATAACGAATTTCAAAGCGACGGTGCGTGTATGTGAGAGCGATGCCGTTGAGCTTGTGATGCACCCAAAGTTTGACCCAACCAAGTTTAAGAGCTTGGACGAGCTTGAGGCGGTCGCCGTAAGAGATGGCTACTATGGCGGGCTTAGGTTGCTCTTTGCCGGTTGCAAGCGCTTCAGCCAATACTGCCGTGAGCACAACATAAAGCTGAGGGATGGCGGATTTCGGGTTGAATATGAGACGACGATACCGAGGCAAGTTGGCTTAGGTGGTTCAAGCGCGATCATTGTGGCGCTGTTTCGTGCGCTGATGAAGTTCTTCAACCTGACGGAGGAGCACATACCCAAGCCGGTGCTCCCCAACATAGTTTTGAGCGTTGAGCGTGACGAGCTTGAGATAACGGCTGGCTTGCAAGATCGCGTCGCTCAGGTTTACGATGGTTTGGTGTTCATGGATTTCTCTCGTGAGCTGATGGAGCGCTATGGTCATGGGAGATATGAAAACTTGGATGTGTCGCTACTCCCGCCGATGTTCATTGCGTGGGTCAGCGTGCCATCGTTTTCCGGCAGGGTGCACAGCGGCTTGCGCTTCCGATACGAGCATGGCGATGAGAGCGTCATTGATGCCGTTAGGCAATGGATTGAGATTGCCGAGGAGGCTCGTGAGGCGCTATTGCAGCGTGACTATGAGCGTCTCGGTAAGCTCATGAATCGCAACTTTGACATCAGGCGCAGCATTCTCGGTGATGAGGCAATCGGCAGGGAGAACATTGAGATGATTGAGCTCGGAAGGAGGCTTGGTGCGCCAACGAAGTTCCCCGGCTCGGGTGGTTCGGTCATCGGCATCTACTGGGACGATGAGCACCTTGAGCGCCTGAGGAGGGCATATACCGAAGCAGGTTACTCATTTGATGTCGTGAAACCCTACACCAATGTTTCAAATCGGTAATGGCATGCCTGTGTAGCAGCTTGCGTCATCATGAGGTCGCTCGTTGGCGCCTTCATCATGTTTCGTTTGAGGGCGCTTAAAGTGACATGCTCAACCCGACTTGCATGGTGATGAGGATGGCAGCGGTATCATTCCGCATTCGCAAGCTGGCATTTATCGGCATCGTCATTGCAATGGCGCTTTTGCCCGTCGGGCATGTGGTTGGCAATGAATGGCAATATCATTTTGGGAGAGCCATCTTCCCGATTGCTTCGGTGAGCGTCACCTTGAAGGATGAGGCATTAGGCAGAGATGTGCCCGTGCGCGTCACCATGCCGCAGGCTGATGGCAAGCACCCCGTCATAGTTTGGTCGCATGGCGCATTTGGTTCAAAGGATGGCTATCAGCCGCTTGTCAGCGTATGGGCAAGCAGCGGTTATGTGATAATTCAACCGACGCATTCGGACTCATTAGCTCTTATGCCAGTTGAGGAGCGGCGCAAGGTCGTTGAAGCAATTTCGCAGGGGAAGTTCCCGTTCTCAGTCCTCAAGAACTGGAGGGAGCGTGCGAGGGATATTTCTTTGGTGCTTGATTCACTTGCGCGGCTTTGCGAACTTGTGCCCGAATTGAAAGGGCGCATGGATGATGGCTGCATCGGCGTTGGCGGGCATTCATTTGGCGCATTTACAACCCAACTTGTGGCTGGGGCTTCAGCGCGCTTACTGGGCGGTGAACGAGTCATCCTTTCCGACGAGCGTCCAAAGGCTTTTATAGCCATCTCGCCGACCGGCATTGGTGGTGTTGGCATCGGCGGGTTGTTTGACAAAAGCTCCTTTGAGAATATCAAGCGCCCGATGTTGCTGATTACGGGGAGCAATGATTTTGGAAGGGGTTTCCTGCCGGCTGAGTGGCGCAAGGCAGCATTTGAGCTCCTCCCCGAGGGCGATAAATATTTGCTCTGGATTGATGGGGCATATCATGACTTCGGTGGGATAAGCGGCATGCCAGCGGCAGCAAGGCAGTGGTTCATGCCAAAGTTTATGGGCAGATACAATGAACGCCACCTTGAGATTGTTCGCAGCATGACGCTCGCCTTCTGGGATGCGTATTTGAAGGGCGGGGCGGAGGCGAAGGAGTTCATCGCATCCAAGATGATTGAGCGCGCCGGTGGGGTTGAATTAAGCAAGCGGTGAAATGCAGCGTGCCTTTTGTGCCGTGGTCAAAGAGCCGCATGATCACGAACGGGGGTGGTGAGCAGTGAGGGGATTAATAGTGTCGCTCGGAATTATTGCACCCGCATCACTTTGCGCCTCAGCGGTGCTTGGCGCGCCGTTCGTTGCTGAGCGCAACGGCAATGTCTTCATCTGGCAAGAAGCGGAGTTGTTTAACGACAAGGGTGGTTGGACCGTGGACACGCAGTTCATCATGCATGTCGGCTCTGCATACTTGCTCTCTGTTGGGCTCGGCAAGCCTGTGGCTGACGCAAAGACGACGGTTAAGATACCGAGGACTGGCTCATATCGCCTTTGGGTGCGTTGCAAGAATTGGGTGCCGGAGCATTCCCCAGGCAGGTTCGGTGTCATCGTTGCTGGAAAACAATCCTCAACTGAGTTTGGCACTGTGCCAACGGATGAGTGGGTTTGGCAGGATGGCGGCATCTTTGAGCTTGAGCGTGGCGATGTGCAGATTATCATTCACGACTTGACCGGATGGTATAGCCGATGCGATGCCATATTGCTCACAACCGACTTGGCATTCAAGCCGCCGGATAAAACTGAGGATGTGCACAAGCTCAAAGCGGAGCTGTTTGGTGAGCCTGCACCGAAGGAATTGGGCGAGTTTGATGTCGTCGTGATTGGTGGCGGCGTTGGTGGCAGCTGTGCGGCAATTGCGGCTGCGAGGCTCGGCTGCAAAGTTGCGCTCATACAGGACAGACCAGTCCTTGGAGGAAATGCGAGCTCGGAAATACGAGTTGGGATTGAGGGCGCAACCGGCGGTGGGCATCGTTATGCGCGTGAGTCCGGCATCGTTGAGGAAATAAGGGAGGCTTCGCTTCAGCATGGGAGCGTTGATGCTGGGATACTCTCGCTGATGAAGCGTGAGCCCAACTTGACACTCTTCCTCGGCATGCGCGCTGTTGAGGCGATCATGGAGAGCAAGAGCAGGATTGCAGCGGCTAAGTGCGTTGATGTCGTGACGATGCAGCCATTCATCGTCAAAGGAAAGTTGTTCATTGACTGCAGCGGTGATGGTGACTTTGCGGCGAGTGCCGGCGCTGAATTCCGCATGGGCAGGGAGGGTAGAGACGAATACGGTGAGAGCATGGCTCCGGAAAAGCCAGACAAGTTAACGCTCGGCAGCTCACTGCTTTATGTTGCGAGGGATGTCGGAAAGCCGGTTGAGTTTGTTGCGCCACCTTGGGCTTACAAGTTCCCGAATGAAGCCTCATTGGCGCATCGCAACCATGACAACTTTTGGTCGGGTCACTGGTGGATTGAATACGGCGGAACATTGGACACGATACGGGATGCCGAAAAAATACGCGACGAGCTTTTGCGTATACTGTTCGGCGTTTGGGATCACATCAAAAACCACTGCGTCCACAGCCAAAGGGCAAGGAACTACGACTTGGTTTGGGTTGGGCATGTTGCCGGAAAGCGTGAATCAAGGCGCTTCATCGGCGACTATGTGCTCAAGCAGAGCGACCTTGAAAATGCGGTGCTGTTTGAAGATAGAGTCGCATACGGCGGTTGGACGATAGACCTTCATCCGCCACTCGGCATCTTTGACAGGGGCACGCCATCAATACACAAGCAAGTGCCACTTTACAGCATTCCATTTCGCTGCCTTTACTCACGCAACATTGAAAACCTGATGTTTGCCGGAAGGCATATAAGCGCATCACATGTGGCATTTGGCTCAACAAGGGTAATGGCGACAATCGGCACTATGGGGCAAGCCGTCGGAACTGCTGCATACCTGTGCTTGAAGCACAATGCTGCGCCGAGGGAAATAGGGCAGCGCCACATAAAGGAGTTGCAACAGTTGCTCCTCAAGCATGACGCATACATCATCGGTGTGCGCAACGAAGACCCGAATGACTTGGCATTAAAGGCGAGAGCAAATGCATCAAGCTACTTGCGCTTTGAGACATTTGATGGCAGGCGAGTTAAAAGTGCCGGGTTGCATCGCCTTGACCATGCGCGCGCACAGCAATTTATCGTCAGTGGTGCAAGGCTTGAGGCGGTGTATGTTTGGTTGCGCAATGAGCTTGATAAGCCGGTTGAGGTCGTTGCGCGATTGCGTGAGGCAAAGGAGTTTGGTGACTTCACATCACAGGTTGATTTGGCAACCGCTAAGGCGACAGTCCCGGAGAAGGGCGATCATTGGGTGAGATTTGATTTTGGCGTTGATGTAAAGCCGCAGGGGCATTACTGGATTTGGCTTCCGCCAGCTGAGGGGCTGAGTTGGCATTTGGCTGACAAAGTGCCACCAGTGGGTTGGTGTCGCGCCTACAGGTCAAAGGGCAACGGCGAAGTTTGGAACAGGATGCCGGGCAACTACGCGATTGACATTGTGCCGCAAGTCAGCATTGACTGGGGTGACTTGTTCCATCCGATGAGCGCAATCAACGGGTATGCGCGCCCGACGGAGGTTGTGAAGGGACAGTGGCAACCGAATCAGTGGCGCTCTGACCCAACGCAACCTATGCCGCAATGGCTTGAACTTGACTTCGGGAAGCCGGTGACATTCAACACCGTCCACATCACCTTTGACACAGACCTGGATGAAAGACACAGGAGGAGCTTGCGCGTGCCAGAGTGCGTCCGTGATTATGAGTTGCAGTGGTTTGATGATGTCGGAAATCAGTGGCGAACGATCCTCAGGGTGATGGACAACCACAGCCGAAAGAGGGTGCATAAATTTGAGCCGGTGACATCAACAAAGCTCCGCATACTCGTGCACGCCACAAATGGGGACAAATCGGCGAGGATTTATGAGGCGCGAGTTTACAATGAGCAGAATTGACCCATGAGCGCCCGGCAAATCCAACCTGAATGTGCACGAGATGGTTGGAAGGTGTGGGTGGTTCGCCGAATTTGACAACCAGCACTTGATGACAGAGCGCACAACAGATTGCAATTGCATTGCAGTGGGAGTGAGAGCATTTGATCCAAACCGCTATAACAGCTTGGATGCCCGTTGCAATTGCATCAGCGCGCGGTTGAAGGGGAGGCTTTACCTCACTGCTTCTTATCCCGCTGCGGTTGTGCCGTGAGGCTTGATGGGCGCTGTGCTTGTTTGTATAGCGAAGTTGGCGCGAAAGGGGCGAGTGCTATGTGGGATGGTGAGCTGACCGAGGTTGTGAAGTTGAGGGCTTTTGAGCTCGGCGCTGATTTAGTCGGGATAGCATCAACTGAGCGATATGAGCATGCTCCGGAAATGATGCGTCCTCAGGCGCTTTTGCCGACGGCGAAGGCGGTGATTGTCGTTGCAATTCATCACCCGGATGCGTGCGTTGAGCTTGGTGGTGAGCCGACACCACACGACATCGGACCTTACAACATCCAAGGCGTAATGAACAGCCGTCTTGATCACATCTCATTTGAGCTTGGTCGGTTCATTGAAGGTTTAGGGTATGATGCGCTGCCATTAGCCTCAACGAACATATGGCGGTATCGCCGATACAAATCAAACGAGACCGAGTTTGCTCCCGACCTGTCAAACATACACGCTGCAGTTGCAGCCGGCTTGGGCGAGTTCGGTAAAAGCGGCTTGTTGCTCACGCCAGAATTTGGACCGCGACAAAGGTTATGCTGTGTCATCACCAGTGCGCCGTTGAAGCCAGACGAACTTTACTCGGGTCAGAGGCTGTGCGATGACTGCAACCTTTGTGTCAGGGCATGTCCGATGGATGTTTTCACAAAGGAGTGTGGCGAGGCTGTCGTGCGCATTGGCGAAAGGGAGTTCAAATACATCGCCAAGAACAAATGGCGTTGCGCGTGGTGTGAGCACTTCGGATTGAGCATTGACCTGCCGAAGCCGGAGAGGATTGATGAGGGCGTGATTCTGAGGATGCTTGATGAGCATGGTGTTCGTGGCGGCGCAATGGGCTACTGCCTGCGGTTCTGCATGCCACCACACCTTCGCCATATGGATAAAGCCTTCACACGCGTTTGGCGCAGGAAGCGAATGGGCATCGGCGAGCGCCATAACGCATCGGTGAGGAATTTGAACCTGCTCATGGAGCTCAAGTCATTGTCATTCAAGTCTGGTGCGCAACTGCTTGCCGTAGCCGATGCTCAAGCGTGCGCGCAGAATGGCATCAACTTGAATGAACATCTTCCCGGGGCACAATCGCTCCTGCTGTTTTCAATGCGCTACCCAAAAGCCTGCGTGACAGACGACGGCAAATTGGACGCGCCGACTTCAATGGCGCTCTCAATTCGTTCAGGTTGGCTTGAACTTGACTTGGCGCGCTTGCTTGAGAGGCGCGGTTACTCGGCATTGCCATGTAGCGGGGTTGATGTTGAGCGGGCTGGAGATGCAGTTGGTTTGGTGGGACAAGTTGGTGATATGGGTGGTGCAATGAGGCAAGCCAGTCGGTGCATACTGACGGATGCGCCATTGCCGAGTGGCTGTTGGATGAGTGCTGTTGACGGGCTTTGGAGGGTAAACAGCGGTGATTTGACCGAGGCGCTCGTCGCTTTCGCTAAGGAGCGCGGTGCGGATTTAATTGGGATCGCCGACGCTAAGGATGTTAATGAGCTGGCGAGGCAACTGAGGCAAGTCATTGATGAGAGGATGCTCGGTGAATATGTGGTTGATGTTGGCAGGATGCACGGTGAGGTTGTCCCAAGGATTGTGCGCACAGACGCGAAGGTGAAGGGTGCAAGTGATTGGCTCAATGACGCTTCATCCGTCATCGTGCTCGGCGTGCGTTATCCGAGCGCCAATCTGCGCTATGCTGCAATGCCTCCGGCTGAGGCTGTTGGTCCGTATGGATTTGTGAGCTACCAATCCGTTTACGAGCTGCACTTGCTTGCGCTTGATGTTGCGCTTTGGCTTGAGGCGAATGGCTTTGATGTGAAGATTGCCCCAGACATATTTGGCATTGGCATACCGACGGCGAGCCCAAGGGGTTTCCTGCCGGATGCGACATCAAATGCGCTTCTTGGGGCGCTCTCCGGGGTTGGGTGGCTCGGTTGGCATGGCGCTCTCATCACAAGGCGATATGGGGTGGCGCAGAGGTTGATCTGTGTGGTCACAAATGCGCCGCTCAAATCATCACCGCAGTTGAGCGAGCCATCGCCGTGTGATGATTGCACAAAGCCGTGCGTTGATGCCTGTCCAGCTGGTGCGCTCCTGAAGGAGGCAACAGAGATTGTGCTTCAAAGGACAGGCTCAGCGGCACAAGTTGTGTGGCATGTTGGGAAGCTCCTCGGGCGAAGATGCGAGTGCGCAAAGCGCTATGGGCTCGTCGGTGAGGAAGGACCATCATTCATGGGCGATATGACGAATGTTGAGTTGCCCGATGGTGAGCCAACGATTGAGGAGATTGCCGAGTTGGTGAAGCATCGCGACCCAATACAGAAGCATTGGATTTGCATCATTGAGCGCTGCCTTCAGGCATGCCAATTAAGCGGTGCGTGGAGTGAAAGTTAAGGTTTGGTGATGAGCATGAGCTTTGCTCAATCACTGTTTGATATTTCTGGCAGGGTTGCGGTTGTGACTGGTGGTGCAGGTGTGCTATGTAGCGAGATGTGCATTGCGCTTGCAAGGTGCGGCGCATGTGTGGCAGTGATTGACATTTCGGATGATGCCGCGAATGAGCTTGTTAGGCGAATTCATGCCGATGGCATGAAGGCAATAGCCGTGCATGCGGATGTCACTTGTAAAGATGAGCTTGAACGAGCCCGTGAACGCATACTTGACGAGTTTGGGCGAGTTGACATCCTCGTCAACGGTGCAGGTGGGAATGTGCCGCAAGCCACAGCCACTGATGAGATATCGTTTTTTGACCTGCCAGAGGAGGCGCTTCGCGCCGTCGTTGACTTGAACTTTTTTGGCACGCTGCTTTCTTGCCAGGTCTTTGGGCGAACATTCGCAGAGCAAGGCGAGGGCGTTGTAGTCAACATCTCATCGGTGAACGCCATCAGACCGCTAACGAGGGTATCGGCGTATGCGGCTGCGAAGGCTGCTGTTGTCAATTTCACAAAGTGGCTTGCAGTGCACATGGCTCAAAACTATTCGCCAAGAATTCGTGTGAACACGATTGCGCCCGGCTTCTTTATCACGAGGCAAAATCGCTACTTGCTCATTGATGAATCCGGAAGGTTGACCGAGCGTGCAAAGACAATTCTCGCACACACACCGTTGGGGCGGTTTGGTGAGCCGAGGGATTTGATTGGCGCTCTCATTTGGCTCTGCTCTGATGCGTCATCGTTTGTCACCGGCGCGGTCGTTGTGGTGGACGGTGGATTTACCGCCTTTAGCGGTGTGTGAAGCCGTTGGCAAGTATGTGGGCATTTCTGCGGTTGTGTGTGGCGTGTCAAAATTGGGGTGGCTTGAAATGAGTTACGAAATCGGCATGAAAGCACTCAGGCTTGAATTTGCCGAGAGGGTTGCCCACACGGAGTATTGCTCCAACTATGCCCTCGTCCGCAAGGTGACCGGGCTTGACCCCACAAAGGATGAAAACGCGTGGCGGGCATTTTACGATGCATGGCAATATGACTTGATTTGGCTCACTAATGACGGTCCAGTTGGCTGGGAAAAGCGCGGCAGGGTCACCGACATGGGGCATGCGGAATTCCTTGAAGGTGGCATTGACAAGCGCGAGACTGTCCATTGTCCATTTAAGGATGTTGAGGAAGTGCTCTCCTTTGACGCCGTCAAAGAGTATGGATTGCCAGATTTTGACGGGCTCGTGAGGTATTACGAAAACTGGCATGCGCAAACTCAAGCGGCTTACCCAAATCAAGTTTGTCCCGGCGGGTATTACAAGACGATCGTTTCCGGAGCAATTCAAGCCTTCGGATGGGAAATGCTCCTGCTTGCAGCTGCTGACAGGGAGAGGTTTGACAGCGTCCTTGAAAGCTTCTTTCAACTTTCACTGCACCATTACCGTGCGTGGGCAAAGACATCCATAAAGGTCTTCATCTGTCACGATGACATGGTTTGGACGCAGGGTCCATTCATGCATCCCGATTTTTACCGCGGGTCAATCTTCCCAAGATACAGGAAGCTTTGGGAAGTTTTGCACGAATCCGGCATAATTGTGCTATTTTGCTCCGATGGCGATTGGACGATGTTCGTTGATGACATTGCTGAAGCCGGTGCTGACGGCTTTATCTTTGAGCCGTTGATACCGCTTGAGTATGTTGTTGAGCGTTATGGGAAAACGCATATTATCGTCGGGAGTAAGGTTGACTGTCGCACATTGACATTTGGCACAGCCGAGGACATCAAGCGAGAAATTGACGAAACATTAAAGATTGCCAAAAATTGCCCCGGCTTCGTTTTCGCGGTCGGAAATCACATCCCAAGCAATGTCCCCGTTGAAAATGCCGAGTTTTATTTTGATTACCTCGCTCGCAATTGGTGGAGATAATCGCTTGGCTTTGTGGGAATTCCATCAGCCGATGGCTTGTGGCAAGCCACGAAACGAATTGAAATGGCGTTGTTTTACGGTGATTTTGAGCTTTTCCGGTGGCGAATTTCCCCAATTTTGTGGCCGGTTAGATCCATAAAACGCAGTTAAAGTCCAGCCTCTTCAATGACTGCGGGGACATACTTGTCCCAACCAAGCGGCATTATGTGAACTCCTTGGCACATATCCTTCATTTGCCTGATGAGCCTTCCGGCAATTTCAACGCTCTTTTTCGGTCTATCTTCCCTTGAGACCGATGCGAGTTCGTTTATCAATTCGTCCGGCACAGTGACCCCAGCGACATTCTCGTTCATGTAGCGAGCCATAGCTGGCGATTTCAGGAGCACTATCCCGAGCATTATTGGCACGCCAAACTTGCCCGCTTTCTCCATAAAGCGCTCAAAAACTTTTACATCATAGACTGCCTGAGTCTGGAAAAATTGCGCGCCAGCTTCAATCTTTTTCTCCATCTTTATGAGCTGCAATTCAATGGGCTCGTATCCCGGGCTGACTACAGCTCCGAGGAAGAAATTTGGCTTTCCATCAAGTTCGTTACCCATCATATCACGCCCTTCTGTCAGCCCCTTTGCCACTTTAAGCAGTTGCACAGAATCCAAGTCAAACACTGGCTTTGCTTGCGGGTGATCACCAAGCGTTACATGGTCGCCAGTCAGGCATAGCACATTTTCAATTCCGAGAACAGCTGCGCTCAATAAGTCGGATTGTAGGGCGATTCTGTTCCTATCTCGGCATGTCACTTGGAGAATTGGCTCAAGACCGCGCTGCTTAAGCAGGTAGCATGTGACGAGGGAACCAAGCCGCATCACGGAACTTTGCTGGTCTGTGACATTGAATGCATCCACGCGGTCACGCAACTCTTCAGCCTCTTTCAAGACCGGCTCAATGTTTGTTCCCTTTGGCGGACCAACTTCGGAAGTGATGACGAACTCACCCTTTGCAAATTTTTCCGAAATTTTGCCCATATTCTCCGCCTCCTTTCACTGAGCAGTGCAGTTTGGTGAATACCTCACTCCGCTTCAGATTGCCATTGGCTATATGCCCTTTTTCTCAAGTGCCCAAAGGCGAGAATTGCGCAATTCGGCACTCGGCATATACTTTTGAAAGTCCTTTGGCGGGACATAGCGCTTCAATATATCAAGTCTGCCAATGCGCTTTAGACGTTCGTAGATGAGATACCACCCGCAGTCAAGCTGTGGGTCTACCTCACATTTGCCGTTGTTAGTTCCACCGCATGCCCCGTTTAACAGCGACTTTGCGCACAATGTTACTGGACAAAGCCCGCCGGTCAGATAAAGCAAGCAATCGCCGCATTGATTGCACCTTTCGGTTGATTGCCAAACTCCCGGAGCACCCCTCATTGGCAGCGTGTTGAAGGCTGGATATGCTGGCTTATCTACGGTGTTGGCAATGGCTTGCACGCCCACGCCACAGGATAGCACAAGTATGCAGGTGGCTTCATCAATTTCGCTTATGTGCCGTGCAAGGTGTAAGCCAGACAATGCCTTGTTGCACAGGAATTCAATTGCCACAAGCCCTGTCACCCTTTTCCCGGCGTCTTCAATTCTTGCCTTCATTTCCAGCGCCTTTGGCTCTCCGCCAACTTCAGCCCCAACTGGGCAACCGTTACATGCGACGATGAACACACCAGCCTCACCGTCAAGGAATGAAAGCACCTCTTCAATCGGCTTTGGCTCAACAATTAGCATCACTCACACCCCCGCATGCAGTGCCATTTAGCTTCATCACCCGCATTCGCAGTGCTTTGTAGGTTCCGACCATGGTCAGCATACTTGTAGGGGCGGGTGAAACCCGCCAGTTTTTCGGGCGCATTTCATGCGCCCCTACTTTTTGCGCAACTCCTATGCATCGGTGGATAACTTCAAACATGCCTCCTTGACTGCCGCAACATACTCGCCCATACGCTCGCTTAGAGCCGGCGAAATTTCGCGCGATGGCTTGATTGACCCAGCTTGAATTCCGATTAGTAGCACCTTTTCTGGGCATTTTCCGAGCAATTGCGCTGAGTGCAATGTTTGCCAAATGTCAAACTCATGCAGTGATAATGGTGCTGCACGATTCATCATCGCTTCCTTGGCAGCCATATGCGAGATGTTGAGCGACACTTCCACCATCTCTCCCGGCTGCAAATCGGCGTCAATTGCATCAACAATAATGAGCGCCTTGGCGTCCGCAATCAACGGGAGTAGGGAAATCCCGAGCGTGCCTCCATCAATGACCTCCACTTCGTCCGGCAACCTTTCCCGAAAAAGCTCATTAACGACATGCACGCCAATTCCGTCATCCCCCATGAGAACATTTCCGATGCCAAGCACCAATACCTTAGGCAAAAACCTTTACCTCCCCGATTGGCATGCCCTTCAAATTTGTCATGTGGACTGCACATGCAAGGCAAGGGTCAAATGAGCGGACTATTCTGACAATTTCTTCCGGATTTTCCCAATCCCTCACCTTTGCCCCAATCAAAGCAGCTTCAATTGCGCCATGTTGTCCATTGTCATCCATCGGCGAGCCATTCCAAGTTGTCGGCGATATGATGCTGTAGTTAGCGATCACGCTGTTTTCAATTCGCACATGATGCATGAGACAACCCCTTGGAGCGTCAACAATTCCAATGCCCTCAGCATCGCTTGGGAGCTCATATGGCACAAAAGTTGGCTCATCTGGGCTCAGCTTTAGCACCCACTCGCAAAGCGCCTCAGCTATCACCTTCGCCTCAATTGCTCTGGCTATATGGCGTCCCATGACAGAAAACATCTCATCAATGCCGATTGAGAGTTCGCTCATGACGGCTTTCAGTTCTTTCCTGACACTTTCGTTGCCAGAGGCATAGTTCACAAGCAGGCGTGCAAGCGGACCGACTTCGTGAGTTAACCCCTTGTATCGTGGCGCTTTGATGAATGAATATGCGCCCTCTTTCTGTGGGTTTGGCGTGCCATCGTCATCATACCATGAGTAGCGGATTGCCTCGCATATTTGGCTCAGGTCAAGTTCCTCATGTTTTAGCGACTTGTTGGTTGTGCCCTGCACAAGAAGCCTTTTACGCCTCGCGTAATCGGGCTTGCTGCCGTCCAAGTCAAAAAAGCCAAAAGTTATGAAATTACCGCAACCAGCCCCGATGCCAAAGTAATCGCTATAGGCTTTTGCCACCCTGAGCACATCGGGCAGGTATGCATTCACGACAAAGTCGTAAAGTTCCCTTGCACGCCAATAAAAAGACACCATTTTCTCGGTTGTAGGGCGACTCGTGACACCGCCTGGGACTATGCCGGCTTGTATCGGTGTCCTCCCGCCAAAAAGGGCGAGCATATCGTGTGCTTTGCGGCGCATTTCAAGTGCCTGAATGTAGTGGAGCACTAAAGCCTTGTTGTCGTCGTCATTCAGTCTGTAATCACCCACATATCTTGGCAAAAATGGCGCCAACTCGCCACGGGATGCAAATTGCCTCAATGCCTCAAAATCATTCTCGGGATAACTCGCTGCCCTCACGACATCGGCATAGTCAAGGCTGCACAGGTGGTAAAAATGCAGGATGTGGTTGTGGACATATTCCGAGCCGAGGATCAGGTTTCGCAATATGAGCCCATTTTCCGGTATTTTGTCCGATATTCCGAATGCCGCATCCAAGCATAGCGCCGATGCAGTCCCGTGTGGCACCGGGCAAACACCGCAAACCCTTTGTGTAATCCTTGCAGCGTCCCTTGGGTCTCTACCGCGCAAAATTAGCTCAATGCCGCGATAAAGCACCCCCGAACTTCTCGCATCAACGATAGTGCCACTGCTATCAAGCGTTACCTCAATCTTCATATGCCCCTCAATCCTCGTCATCGGGTCAATGACTATCTTGGGCATTTGCCTCATCCCCCTTCATTGGCAGCATCTTAATTTTTTCCCATGCTACACGCCGTCAACTTAAGGTCAGTTTGCCGGTTGCCTCATCCAATTTGAGTTTCGGTAAACGCTCCTCAAAAAATCGCTCATACAGTGGCGACATGACATCCGGAAAGCCCGGCTCACAGCACCCAATGCACGGGTGACCGTTGTCTATGCACCAGTTAATCCCGCCATTCCACTTTCGGTATGGGCAGTCAGAAAATGTGACATAGCCCTTACATCCGACCTCATATAGGCATCCTTCATCGCTGAGCTTGTGCGCCATCCGACCGGTGTCAAAATAGCCCCTTCTTGGGCAATTATCATGTATTAGCTTGCCATAAAAGAGCTTCAAACGCCCGAGTTCATCAAGTTCTTCAGCCTTTGGCAGCCCATAAAGCATGATGTGCGCGCATGTCCCAACAAACCAATCCGGGTGCGCCGGGCAGCCGGGAACACGAACAAAGGGCGTATCAATGCCATTTAAGCGCATAAATTCAACGATGCTCATTGCGCCAGTTGGATTTGGTCTTCCTGATGGTATGCCGCCGAAGGATGCACAAGTGCCAAGCGCAACTACCGCCATAGCATTGCCTGCGAGTTCTTTCGCCAATTCCGTCAGTGGCGTCGGTTTCCCATCCCTTTCACCGATTGTGCAGAATAGCCCATTATTTGCCGTCGGTATCGCACCCTCCATAACGAGCAAATAGCCGTTTGGAAAACTCCCCTTCGTCTCCCTAATGATTTCCATGGCAATCTCGCCAGAACCAGCCATAATTGTCATGTGGAAGCGCAGATTGATGTGCTTTCCCGGAAGAAGTTCCTCAAGGAGCAAGTTGGCAATTGATGGTCGGACGGAGTTGAGCACGGATATGCTGCACCCCGTGCAAGTTGCCCCTTGCAGCCAAATGACAGGGATTTCAACGACCTTTTCCATAGTCAACGCCACCTCCGCTGGTTGGGTGGATACAGCATGTCAAGCTCAGGGTGCACTTATTGCCCCCGATGCTTTCGCTCCCTCTCCAAGTCGTCAATGAATTGCGAGACCTTGGTTTGCCATCTTTCAAATTCGCCCTCAACATCCAACGGCAAAGCGCGCCTGTAAAAGATGGCGATGTGCAACTCCGTGATGATCTCACGAAACCTTTGTTCAATTTGCGGCGGCAGTCTGCCAAGCAATTGCCCCCACCTTGTTTCCTCCGTCGCCAAGTATGCCATAACCGCCAAGCGTGCCGCATCAAAAAGGGTGTTGAATGCGTTGCGATAATGCGTCTCGCGCTCTACCAAGTCAGTTGCTCTAATGGCATTGCCAATGTAAGCGCGGGCGACTTCTGAGACTCTTTTTGCCTCATCAAATGTTGGCGGCGGCATGTCCTTTATTGCCTCCCAAACCAAATCGGCATCGCCAAAGAGCACCTTGCCAAAGGACTTGACTGCCACACCAATGTAACCAACTGGCTCACCAACTTGAACTGGAACAATGTCCACACTCAATGGGCAATTGGCTGCCGCATCGCAGTAGACTTTCATGTCTTTCTTTCGCCTCGTCAGGATGAGGAGGTCAATGTCGTTTGCAAGGTCTGGTGCGTAAACTGAGGAGCCAAATTGAACGATTGCGACGATGTCAGGGTCAGCTTTAAGCAAAGCCTCAGTCAAGCGTGACAGGCACTCGGAAACAGTCGCCAATTTTTCGTGTCCCACTGATGCCATCGGTTCTCACCAACATCTGTGGTGTAACCTCTCACATCATGTTACAAACTTCTCCGTCGCTCCCTCTCCAAGTCGTCAATGAATTGCGAGACCTTGGTTTGCCATCTTTCAAATTCGCCCTCAACATCCAACGGCAAAGCGCGCCTGTAAAAGATGGCGATGTGCAACTCCGTGATGATCTCACGAAACCTTTGTTCAATTTGCGGCGGCAGTCTGCCAAGCAATTGCCCCCACCTTGTTTCCTCCGTCGCCAAGTATGCCATAACCGCCAAGCGTGCCGCATCAAAAAGGGTGTTGAATGCGTTGCGATAATGCGTCTCGCGCTCTACCAAGTCAGTTGCTCTAATGGCATTGCCAATGTAAGCGCGGGCGACTTCTGAGACTCTTTTTGCCTCATCAAATGTTGGCGGCGGCATGTCCTTTATTGCCTCCCAAACCAAATCGGCATCGCCAAAGAGCACCTTGCCAAAGGACTTGACTGCCACACCAATGTAACCAACTGGCTCACCAACTTGAACTGGAACAATGTCCACACTCAATGGGCAATTGGCTGCCGCATCGCAGTAGACTTTCATGTCTTTCTTTCGCCTCGTCAGGATGAGGAGGTCAATGTCGTTTGCAAGGTCTGGTGCGTAAACTGAGGAGCCAAATTGAACGATTGCGACGATGTCAGGGTCAGCTTTAAGCAAAGCCTCAGTCAAGAATGATAGCCATTCTGAGTTGGCAGACAACCCTTCGCCCTTTATCGGCATCACAGTGGCTTCACCACTTTTGCCTGCACGGCGTCGCTCAACACCCAGCCTCATTCACATGCCATAGGCTGATAACGCTGGCGCATCAACACAGCCGTGCAAGCTAATTTTCGCCCATGCCTGATAAGATACGGCTACAGTTTCGCGCGCAGGGCGATAGCAATCATCCAAATTCATACGATGTAGGCATTGCGCGAAAAAGTATGCTCCATCTTCCACTGCCGATTTTATCGGCATTGCGGCTCGCTGTGGAATCTCGCAGCTATCGCTACCCTCAGAATATACCTACCACCTTCCCCTCCTCATCAATGTCCACATCCATGAACGCCGGTCGTGATGGCAATCCGGGCATAGTTTGCATTTCACCCGCAATCGGGTAAAGGAAGCCAGCACCAACTGATGCCCTTATATCACGAATCGGGAAGATATAGCCGCTGGGGACATTCTTCCAATTCGGGTCATGCGAGATTGAAAGGTGTGTCTTTGCCATGTTGATTGGGAAACGGTCCCAACCAAACTTAGTATATAGCTCAATCTTGCGCATTGCCAGTGACGAGAACTCAACATCCTCGGCGTTGTAAATTTCGCGAGCCAAGATGCGTATCTTTTCCTCAATTGACAGATCGTCCGGGTATAGCAGGCGCATTTGTGCCGGCTTCTCATCAAGCACCCTGACGACCTCCTTTGCCAGGTCAATTGCGCCCTCACCACCCTTTGCCCAACACTCGGAAACTGCAAAGCCATCTGCACCAGCCTCAAGCGCCTTTCTGCGCACGACTTCAATTTCGCTCTCATGGTCGCTTGTGAACCTGTTGAGCGCAACAACTGCAGGTATGCCGAGCTTCTTTGCTATGCCAATGTGCCATGCCAGATTCTCGCAACCCCTTTCAACCGCCTCCGGATTTTCTCGCTCAGCAAGCTCTTTGATTGATTCGTATGATTGCCCCGGACGAAACTCAAATGCGCCACCGTGCAGCTTGAGTGCCCTTATTGATGCGACGATGACAGCGAGGTCAACCTTCAATCCGCTTAAACGGCACTTGACATCAACGAGCTTCTCAAAGCCGCAGTCAGCGCCGAATCCGCTCTCTGTAACAACATAGTCGGCAAGCTTGAGTGCAACCATGTCGGCAAGGACTGAATTATTTCCATGGGCAACATTCGCGAATGGGAAGCCGTGAATGATTACCGGATGATGCTCAAGTGACTGGCAAAGGTTTGGCTTGATTGAGTCCTTCATCAAAGCCGTCATTGCGCCGGCTACTTTCAAGTCCTCTGCGGTTACTGGCTTGCCGTCGTATGTGAAGCCGATGACTATCCTGCCAAGACGCTGTCGCAAGTCTTTGAGGCTTGTTGTGAGTGAGTGTATTGCTGCAGTCTCAGTTGCAACCGTTATGTCGTAGCCTGTCTGCCTTGGATAGCCATTCGCTCTACCACCCAAGCCAATTACAACTTGCCTTAACGCTCTATCGTTCAAGTCAACGCACCTTGTCCATGTGACCTCAAGCGGGTCAATGCCGAGCTTGTTGCCATGAAGTATGTGCGCATCAATCGCTGCAGCAAGCAAGTTGTGAGCTGCTTCAACCGCTGGTATGTCACCAGTGAACATCAGGTTGATTTCAACCATTGGGAGAACTTGTGCATAGCCGCTGCCAGTTGCGCCACCCTTAATTCCGAATGTCGGTCCCTTTGATGGCTCTCGCATCGTGTTGCACACCTTTTTGCCAAGGCGATGAAGCGCCATGCCCAAACCAAGAGCTGTGACAGTTTTACCTTCACCGAGCGGTGTTGGAGTTATCGCCGTTACGGAGATCAACTTCCCATTCGGTCTGTCGGCGAGCCGCTCAAGCACCGACAAGTTAATCTTTGCAATATACTTGCCGTGAAGCTCTATCTCGTCCTCTTCCAGACCGAGTTGGCGAGCTATCTCAACAATCGGCTTCATCTCGGCGCGGTAGGCGATCTCAATGTCACTGAGCATCATCCACCCTTCACCTCCACGAGCTGGTTTGGTGGTTTGAAGCATCGTCATGTTGTGGAGCAATCTGCTGCCAAATGCATCACGATGTAGCAACGCTTTTGCCAGCTTCAAACACTTGCAGCGCTTGCACATTTGGCATCTCTTGTAGGGATGGGCGGGAGTCCACACAAGATTGATCTGCTGACCGAAAAACGCGGAGGCTATGGGGTATACAACATGTTGAGTTTAAAGCCGCCATTATCAACTACATGTTGTATCCAACTCATGCATCGGCAGCTAAGCTGGTGGCTTCCAGAGATAGGCATTTGGGTTGGGGTTACGATTTTGCGAGGCATTCACACGGCTAAGCTGATTGCGTTACGAGAGTGCCTCATCAAATTAAGCTGTTTCATTTACCCCGAGCGCATGAAGCGCTATATTGTCATTAGCCTGTAAAAGCCTCAGCAGCGGATGGGCGTCAACCGTGGGCAGCCTTGCTGAAGCAGTGTTGACATTCTGCCGATGAAAAGCAGTGCGCAAAAATAAGCCGTGCAAAGATAGAGGCTGACTTGGACGGAATGGGCAGGGTGGTAAAGCCATCTCATTTAATCGCGCATGGCATGGAGGTGGGCACACATGGTCAAACTCTCCTTCATTAGCGATGAAGCCTCTCAGGACTTCGCCACAGCCATTCAGATTGCGAAGGAGTTCAACCTGCACGGTCTTGAAGTGCGCTCAGTTTGGGAGAAGGCGCCTCATGAGCTTACGGATGACGAAGTCAGGCGCATTGCCACAATGCTGAATGAGGCATCACTCAAATGCCCGTGCATTGCATCCCCATTCTTCAAATGCGATTTCGGTGACGAGGAGCAATACAAGCAACACATGCAGATACTCAGGCGATGCATTGATATTGCGCACCAACTCGGAACCGAGCTAATTAGGGTGTTCACATTTTGGCGCAAGGAAGGATGGCAACCATCTTGGGAGGCAATAGCTGACATGTTCACAGAACCGATAAAGTTGGCAGAGGATGAGGGAGTCATCTTGGGCATTGAAAATGAGCCATCAACAAATGCCACCAACGCGTCCAAGGTCGCCGAGTTGCTATCCATCATAAACCATCCACGAGTGAAGGCAGTTTGGGATCCCGGGAACGATGTCTTTGACCCAGATAGGGAAGTGCCATACCCAGATGGATACGAACGCATCAAGGACTTCATAATCCACATTCATTTGAAGGACGGAGTTTGGGTTGCCGATGAGGGTAGGTTTGAGGCGGTCAAGCTCGGTGAGGGCGAAGTTGATTATGTCGGTCAGTTCAAAGCGCTTAAAAGGGACGGCTACAATGGTTGGCTATCGCTTGAAACGCATTATCGCCCGAAGGTTGCGCTCCCAGAGGATATCGTCCAAATGCCCAAGGGTAGCCAATTCTCATTCATGGGCGATGTGGCTACAAGGGAATGCCTGCAGAACTTGCTCAAGCTGCTTCATGAGGCAGGTGTTGAAGTCAAATGAGCCAAGGACAGGCAATACCGATAGTTGATTGCAACACTGTCGTCGGGTTCTGGACAAGGAGGCAAGTTGATACATCGGTGGATGCCCTTCTCAAGGTGATGGAACGATACGGAGTTGCAAGGGCACTCTGCGTTTCAACGACCGCCATCTTTTACGACTACAGGCAGGGCAACGAAGAGACACTGTCAATTGCGCGCCAAACAAACTTCCGCCTTTTTCCAGTGGCGACTGTTGACCCAAGGGAATATGTTGGCTGCTTCAACGAGATTGAGTTAAGGGCAAGACAGGGCTGGAGGCTATTTCGCTTCTTCCCGGACTTGCAAGGGTGGTCAGTTAAGTATGCACCGTTTAGGGACATTGTCCAGTTGCTGGGTGACTTGAAATTGCCGTTCATGATATCAGCACACGCACCCGGAATCGCAACTGAGGTGGCTGAACTTGTGAGCGAGGTTCAAGCACCGGTGATACTCACGGCGGTCAATTACAACAACTTGAGCGAACTCATCTCGGTGATGAAGCATGTCAAGCACATCTACATTGAGACGCACAAACTCTTCTCAGTTGGCGCATACGAGATCCTGAAGGAACATGTGGGTGTTGAGCGCATAGTCTTCGGTTCATTTGCGCCAGTGCAGTATTTCGCCAGCTCATACTTGCCGCTCATCCATTCCTCACTCACCGATGATGAGAAGCGCAAAATACTGTGCGAGAATATCAGGTTGATGTTGGGCGCAAAAACGGAGAGGGTAGAGCAAACTCAGTTGCAATCGCACCATAGTGGGATTGAAAGCTGAAGCCAATATCAACGCCGTCCGCCCAATCTGGTTGCAATCGCACCATAGTGGGATTGAAAG
>Ga0209394_1000515_pt1 | contig 29987 bp, 27 predicted proteins | sample JNZ201metaG_FD_184122 | JGI IMG/M metagenome (GOLD analysis project Ga0209394, IMG submission 184122) | Hot spring microbial communities from Jinze hot spring, China to study Microbial Dark Matter (Phase II) - JNZ 20120812A (SPAdes) (version 3) ... | reverse complement strand
TATCTCCGAATTTCCATAAGGGAATAGGAGTAGGGGCATTGACCAGCCCAGTGCGGTTAAGGTTAGTAAGCTAACACACCGCACGAAGAATCCTCGCATTTCAATGCGGGGAGGAGGTCAACTCCTTTAAGAAATATGGCCCCTACTGAACATTCAGTAGAGGCCATCAGCTCGAAAGTTTCAAGCGGTTTGGGGTGAGCCTCATCACCCTTTATTCAACTCTCATTTTTATTCTACCCTGGCAGGCTTCCTATGTCGACTTATGGTCAATATGGTTAGTTCGACCTTTTGTAGTGAATTGTCAAATCAAAACATCGCCGAAAGTTCTTTGTACAATTCGTCGGTTATTTTTTCTTTAACTTCTATTGCTTTCAAATTCTCCTTCAGCTGCTCAAGAGAACTCACACCAAGTATCACGCTGCTAACGTTGGGATTTTTCAAACACCACGCAATAGACAGTTGGGACATAGTTACTCCAAGACTATCGGCAATCTCCTTTAATTTTTTCAGCTTCCTTGTGGTTTCTTCTTCAAATATCCCACGTTCCTCAAGTAGCTTTCTCAACCACGGCCATTTGTCGAGTCTTGAACCTTGTGGGATTCCTTCTAAGTACTTTCCGGATAGTATACCGGAGGCAAGTGGGCTGTAGGTTGTCGTACCCATTCCGTATTTTTCATACAGCGTAGCGTACTCTTTTTCCACCCTGTCTTTTACGATGAGATTATACTGCGGCTGCTCTACGATAGGTGGCATACAGTTGAGTTCTTTTGCTACTTGGTGAGCCTTCTCAATTTCTTCTGCGCTCCATTCACTCGTTCCCCAATACAACGCCAATCCACTCCGGCATATTTGATCCATTGTCCAAACAATCTCTTCCATGGGAACTTCTGGATCTGGTCTGTGGCAATATAATAAATCGACGTAGTCAAGTTGCAAGCGTTTCAATGAATTCCACGTACCTTCTAAAAGATGTTTTCTCGAGAGCCCTTTTTGATTTGGTCCATCTCCACCCCAAAAGATCTTTGTGGAAATCACAAGATCTTCTCTACGATACTCTTTCAGTATCATACCCAACATCGATTCGGCAATACCACTTGCGTAAGCCTCAGCAGTGTCGATGAAGTTTACACCATTTTCGACAGCATACCTGACCACCGCTCGTGTCGCGTTGAGATCAAGTTGATTTCCAAACGTTAACCAACTTCCCAAAGAAAGCTCGCTAATTTTTAATCCCCATTTACCCACTTTCCTATAATTCACAACGGCCACCCCCGCTTGTACGAATGTGTATACACACCCATTAGCCTATGTTGTAGTGCTTGAATATCCTCTTCTTAACGTTCCATGTACACTTTACCCCACCTGCAAATCTGACCATGTCACCGGCTCCAAAGTTCACAACAGTACCGTCGTCGAGCTTGACTTCAACTTCACCTTCGACAACGTAGAACTGCTCCGGTTCATCGTAGTACCAGTCGAATACGCTCTCCTCCTTACTCCATGTTGGCCACCCTTTAGCTTGTTCGATCTCCTGCGGAGTTGGTTTCCATATCTTGACCTTCTCCACGTTACTCACCTCCTGGTTGAAAACTTCAGGTACGTACCCGAAATTTGATTCGTTATGCAAACATATTATAACACAAACATTAAAACTTTCACCATTCTTGTTTGCGCTAAATGGCTCGCAGTTTTCGTATCGAGTAAAAGAGATGTAGAATTTGTATGAGTTTTCACAGTGCAGGAGGGAGTTGCTGTGAGAGTACTAGTAACAGGATTTGAGCCGTTCGGTGAAGATAAGATCAATCCGAGTGGTGAGATTGTTAAGAAGCTTGCGAAAGATAGTAACTTTCTCAAAAAGCATTCGAGCCACGAATTCGTTTTCAAAGTATTACCCGTCAGCTACGAAAGGAGTATTGCAATATTAGAGGAAATCTATTCCGGCGGTCAATTTGATTTCTCACTCCACTTAGGCCAGGCTGGCGGTACAACAACGGTTACTCTCGAGCGCGTGGCGGTGAACCTTATGGATTCGGAGCATCCGGATAATGATAACGTGACTAAATTAGAAGAGGTGATAATCCCCGAAGCTGCAGACGCTTTGCTAACAAAAATAAATGTAAAAGCTCTTGTTCAATACCTCAATAAAAACAAAATCCCCGCGGTAATTTCTTACACCGCGGGTCAGTACATTTGCAACGAGGTATATTACTATTCACTTAGCAGGTCGCACAAGACTAGTAATCCTAAACAGTGTTTGTTTGTCCATCTGCCGTTCGTACCTGAACAGGTTGCTTGGAGGTACCCCAAAAATAGGAATACACCGTCAATGTGTTTTGAACTCCAATACAAAGCTGTACGCAAAATCTTAACCTGGTACTTGGAAAACTGTCTGTGAGTGTCAGATTGTCACATTCCTTCTATTAACTCTAAAAACATCTCTATATCCCTTTTGTCCACCGAAAACTTTTGTGAGTTAAGGCTTTCAACAATGTACTTTAAGTACCCCTTTGCCGTGTTCTCCCACGTGTACCTACGGGCAAGCTCTAAGGAGCGCTCTTTTAGAAATTTCTTAAGTGCCACCAGAAGTTTGTCTGCAATGTCGTTTGGATCCTCGGGATCTATCAGAAGTCCCTCACCATTTGCCAAGATTTCAGAGGGTCCGCCATTTTTCGTTGCTACAACCTTTAAGCCACATGCAGCTGCTTCTACAATGGCAAGACCAAACGGTTCGTACAAAGCAGGAAGTACGAAAATAGAGTCGCGCTTTGAAGCTACTCTGTAAAGGCTTGCCAAGGATAGTTGATCTGTGATGTTCAGGAAAAAGACGCTTCTGTTTAGTTCACCTCGGACTTCAGTAAGAATTTGCCTGACAATCATGGCAGATTCGGTTTCGTTTTTGAAGGCCCACTCCTCAACGTCCTGTATTCCACGCAAGACAATAAGTAAGTTTGCGCTGTTTCGCAGCTTTTCGTTGCCGATAAAGGCGCGAACTACTGATATGTGATTCTTCTTTTTGTCAACCCTGCTGGACATTATGATAAATGGAAGTTTTTGACGGCAGACCGGAGCTTTTGAAAGCTTTTCGACAAGATATTTCTCTACTACTTCATCAAAGGGACCTGGAGATGTTGTGAATATCTTTTGATTTATCCCAGGAGGGATGAGTTTGAACTTGTGAAGATACGGCAAATGATTGTAATCCGGATGGGAATACTGTTGATTCATTTCCTGAGAGGTGCTGCAAGCAACGAACAATGCGTATTTTATTGCCATGTTTTCGGCATAAATTCTGACACTGAACCTGTATTTCTTTTCAAGTTCCTCCGGAGAAGTTCCACTGGCTAAAAGTTTATCCTTCTTCCACGCACCAAGTGAATGACCCGTGAATGAAAACGGTATTCCTGTCTTTTCTAAAAACAGCACGCCCGCCATCCCACCGTCTGCGTAGTGAGTGGTCACAAAGTCAGGAAATTCTCCTTGCGATTCGTAAAATCTGCAGATGTTTTCAACGTACTCTGGTATATGAGGCCAAAGATCTTCTTTTCTCAGGAATTTTTCACCACCAAACGGAATGCGCACGATCCTCACGTTTGGTGCGTCGGGGTAATAGTCAAACGGTTCGGAGAACTCTGGCCATTCGGAGTCTACGATGAGTCGTGTGATAATATCAACCTTAATACCCAGTTCACCCATTGCTTTCGCGAGTTCCTTGACGTAAACAAGTTGTCCGCCGAAATCTGGATGCTCTGTTAGGTGACTGTCATGACGATCAAAATTGCCTTGAGGATTGAAGAAGGCGATTTTCTTGATTTCCAGATCTGCCATCAGATTTCCTCCCTAAGTATCGAGTTTTACCTCGACATCAGCACCTATTTGCGATAGAACCTGCGCGGCTACTTTACTTCCCGTGCAACAAGCTTCAAATAAACTTTGACCTTTCAAAATGCCGTAGTAAAGACCTGCCCAAAATCCATCGCCTGCACCAGTAGCGTCAACAACGTTCGTCGCAAAAGTTGGAATGCGCCGGATATCTCCGTTCTCGGATACAAACGCGCCGTACGGCCCGGCAGTCAGCACAACTTTTTTCACTCCACACTGATGAAATTTATCCAGGTAGTATCGAACTTTATCCTCGAGGCTTCCATTGTATTGGCCAAACAAAGCAATTGCATCATCTATGGATGGTTTGATTATCTCGGCTCTTTCAAGAACGAACCGAATAGTTTCCATATCGATACGCCCACATGGAAATAGTTTTTCTCTACAATTTGGATCAAATCCCAGTATTATTCCATGCTTGCCCAGCCTTTCCAAAATGTCAAGCGCAACTTCTCTTATCGGAGAAACTGTAAAAGGCCAACAACTAAAGTGCACGATCTTTACACCGCTGAAAACGTCATCATTTGGAGATTTGAGAAACCTATCTGCACCACGTATAACAAAGAAATCAGGAGTCAGTTTTGTCCGCTGCACGAACACTATGGTTGTTCCATTGAGGTCATCGTACTGGATATGTGAAACATCCACCCCTCTTTTTGACAGATTATTTACGATCCGCTTCCCAATTGGATCGTTGCCGACCCTTGCAAGTACTCTTGTAGGAACTCCCAGTTGAGCAAGAAATTTGGCGATGTTTCCAGGAGAACCGCCAACACGAAGTATGAAATTTTCCGCGCTTTCAAAAGGTTCTTCCGTGATTAGATCTGCAAGTAATTCACCAACGAAAAGTATCATGGATTATTCCCCTTTCAACATTCAGAAAAATCGTATCCTGTGTGGCATATGATTTTTAACCCTTTACCGCACCAGCACTCAAACCGGAAATGATTCTGTTTTGGAAGATCAAGACCAAAACGACCAGGGGGGCTGTCACTATAACTGCGGCAGCCATGAGTTGTCCCCATGGCTGTTCATATTGACTCCTACCTGCGAAAAGGGCGATTGCAACAGGTACAGTGTAGTATTCAGGTTTTTGCATGAACGTGAATGCGAACAAAAATTCATTCCAAGCAGCTATAAAAGTCAACAACCCTGTTGCAACAAGTCCAGGCGCAGACATTGGAAAAACTATCTGAAATAACGTCCGCAGACGCGAACAACCATCGATTGCAGCTGCTTCCTCCACGTCCTTTGGCAAGTCGCGGAAGAAATTTTGTAATATCCAGGTGGTCAACGGTAAGGTAATTGCGACGTACGGAAGGATTAATCCTTGGTATGTGTTAATAAACCCAAGTTTTCTGAGAATTACAAACAACGAACCGAGTATTGATATCTGCGGGAACATACTCACGGAAAGTATCAGGGCCATTACGAGCGCTTTCCCACGCATATGAAGTCTAGCGATTGCATAACCTGCGAACGACCCAAAGATTAGCGTAATAACGGTTGTAACACCAGCTACTATAATACTATTCCAGATATTAACATGGAACGGTCTTTCCTGGAATACTTTTATGTAATTCGAAAAGGTTGGAGATTTTGGCCAAAACGTTGGGTGTGGATCGAAAAGTTCAATATTTGGTTTCAACGAAGAAATTACAGCCCAATAAAAGGGAAAAATGCACCAAACAAGAACAAAGATTACAGCTGTTGTTAAAAGTACCCTGTGTAATACTCGTTTCGTGGTCATTCCCATTGTTTTCACCCCTTGTGCGGTACCATTTTCAATCAAGTTTCAACCGGAGTGATTTTATGTAAATAATCGCGAAGATCGATATTAAGGCGAAGATAATCACGGAAAGTGCGGAACCATATCCAAACCAAGCTCCTGTGAACGCACGATCCATCAGAAGCACGCGATTGTAAACAGCCAACGTTTCTGTATTTACGCTTCCTCGGGTCATTATGAACACCACATCGAACACGCGCAACGCGTCTAGTGTTCTGAAGATGAGTGCCACTGCAATGGTAGAACTTAGCATAGGCAACGTTATTTTAGTAAAGCGTTGCCATACGTTGGCTCCGTCTATTCTTGCGGCTTCGTAAAGCTCCTCTGGAATGAGTTGAAGACCGGCCAATATTAGAAGGGCCATGAAAGGAGTCGTCTTCCACACATCTACAGCAATGATAGCCCACATAGCTGTATTGGGAGAACCCAATATGGGAAAACCAGGTTCTATTACCCCAAGTCGTTCTAAAATTTTAGTTATGATACCGGATTGATCGTTAAACATCCACTTCCACATTTGTGAGGATATGGCCGTTGGAATTGCCCATGGAATTAACATAGCAGCCCTAACTGCTCCCCGGAATTTGAAAGGTTGATTAACGATGATAGCTATCAGGAGCCCTAGTGCAGTTTCTAAAGCTACTGACACAACTGTAAAGAATATTGTATTCTTCAACGCTGCTATGAAACGCGGGTCGTGGATGAACAGCTCGACGTAATTTCTAAAGCCGACAAACTTTCTCGGAAAATTCGGGTTCAAACCAAACTCGAAGAAGCCGTCGTAAAAGGTTTTAAAGAGAGGGAAAAATGCAATCACTGATATAACAAAAAGTGCAGGGAAAACCATCCACCAAGCTACGACCGTTTCCCTCGTCTTCGCTTTCAACTCTAACACCCCCGTTCCTGCTTTAGAACAAACCGGGGACGTGAGTCCCCGGTTTACTGTCGAATATTGAGATTACTTACCGAGAACTTTGTTCAATTCTTTAGCCATTTCTTCTATAGCTTTCTGGGCCGTCATTTGTTGTGTCAATGCTGCATGAATGTATTTTTGCATTACGTCCGAAAGTTCGCTGTACTTAGCTGTTCTCGGTCGTGGTTCAGCATTGATGAAAACTCCGTACAATTCCACCATGAACGGTGCAGCCTTCTTGAGTTGCGCATCCTTGTAAACAGCTTCCCTTGTTGGGTTTTGACCGGCGTTGACGGCTTTATATAGTTGTTCATCGTAACTCGTTAAGAACTTAATCAATTTCTTTGCAGCTTCTTTTTCCTCAGGCGTTGCATTCTTGTTTATACCAAGCATCCATCCACCAAGTGTTGCGGCTGACCTTCCAGCCGGACCTGCTGGAAGTGGGGCCACTCCAACCTTACCGGCAACCTTAGATTCCTTTGGATCGTTCAAAAGTGACCATGCGTACGGCCAGTTCCTCATGAACACTGCCTGGCCATTTTGGAAGACCCTTCTTGCCTCCTCTTCCATGTACGTTGTAACTGCTCTTGGCGAAACATTCTCCTTGTATATTAAATCAACCATGAACTGCAGAGCTTTAACAGCGGCGGGGGTGTTGATTACCACGTTACCAGCTTCGTCGAGAACATCGCCACCGAAGGAGATCAAATATTCCATGAAGTCACAAACAAGTCCTTCGTAGCGTGCTCCCTGCCAAACAAAACCATACATATTCTTCTCTTTTGCGGTGATTGTCTTTGCTATCTTCACAAGTTCGTCCCAAGTTTTCGGCGGATTCTTGAACCCGTACTTTTCAAGGAGGTCCTTTCGGTAATAAAGAAGGCCAGCATCGGTAAACCAAGGAATTGCAACTATCCGCCCGTTCACTGTTGCCGATTTCACAGTACCTGGCAAGAACTTGTCGAGTTCAAAGTAAGCACGATCGTTTGTCAAGTCCTCAAGATATGGTGCGAATTCTGCAGGCCAAATGACATCAAGCATTAAAACTGTCGGTTCTTTTTCTCCTGCTGCCAGGTATGTAACGTAAAGGTCGTGTCTTTCGGTAGACGAGTTTGGCATTGGCATGACAGATACCTTGATATCGGGGTTGGCCTTCATAAACCTGTCAAGTTGGGCATAGAGAACTTCGAGCTCCTTACCAACCGCACCAGCTGTCATGGTGATAGTTACCCTTTTTTGGGCGAAGCTAAATACCGTAAGAGCGACCATCAGAATAACAAGTAGTAACTTCTTCATAATGCCACCTCCCTCATCAGTGGTGTGGTTCCAAATAAGGTGCATATGTTTGAATTTCAAATTAAATATATCACGGCGAAGTATTTGTTAACAACATATGATTCGCAATGTAAAAACTAGAATTTTTAAGTTTTTCAGAGTTTTAGACTTTTATAGGCTTTTTCCGGACATTTTTGATTGTATCGAATCAAATAATGAAATCACAAACGGGTTCTGAGAGATGATAGAATAATTTCGAAGTTCGAATATAATGTTGGAATTTGGAATCGTAACTCATCGACAAAGAAACTGTGAGCGAAGTTTTGGAGGTGTTGAGGTATGACGGTGGAACTACCTGTGAAGAAGTTATCAGATTATGCAAGATTTTCGCAAGAGGATGTTGAACGAATTTTAGAACTTGGAAGAGAGTTGAAGGGTCTTCGAGTTGTTCATGTGAATGCTACCGCTTATGGCGGAGGCGTTGCGGAATTGTTGATGACCATTGTTCCACTGATGAGGGATGCCGGACTCAATGTGCGCTGGGAAGTTTTGGAGGCTCCCATGGAATTTTTCAACGTCACAAAAAAGCTCCACAATGCACTACAGGGTGCCGATACCGAAATCACGGACGAAGAATGGGCTTTGTACGAAAAAGTAAACGAAGAGAATGCGAAAAAATTAAACCTTGATGCGGATGTAGTTATAATTCATGACCCTCAACCTGCTTGGATTCCAAACTACCTTTCCAAAGGAACCTTTATTTGGAGGTGCCACATAGACACAAGCACGCCGAATCTAAAGGTTTGGGACAAACTTACCTCAAGAATGGAAATGTACAAAAAGGCTTTATTCCATTTGATGGATTACGTGAGGGCACCGTTTGACCAAATCGCCGTGGAGTTTCCACCAAGCATAGATCCCCTTAGTCCAAAGAATAGGGACTTGACAGAAGATGAACTCAAAGCCGTTGCGACACGTTACGGTATCAACACTTCCAAGCCTTTGATTACTGTGGTTGCGAGGTTTGATCCTTGGAAGGACCTCTTCTCCGCAATAGATGTTTATAGGGTTGTTAAATCAAGGGAAGATGTTCAACTTGCGATTGTTTCGGCTATGGCAAAAGATGATCCCGAAGGTTGGATATTCTTTGAAGATGTTCTTAGGTACGCCGGTACTGACAAGGATATACTTTTTCTAACAGACTTAAAAGGTGTAGGGCACGTTGAGGTTAACGCAATTCAGCGACTTTCGACCATGGGGTTGCACACCGCTACGCGTGAGGGTTTTGGACTTGTTATCAGTGAGATGATGTGGAAAGAACATCCTGTTGTTGCAAGACCGGTAGGTGGTGTTAAAATACAAATTGATGACGGTGTCAATGGGTTCCTAAGGTACAATGTTTTGGAGTTAGCGGAAGCTATCCTACTGTTACTGGAAAACCCAGCACTATTATCGGAAATGGGCAAAAGGGCTAAGGAAAAAGTACGAAGTACATACCTATCTACTGCGAACGTCAGACGATACCTGGAGGTTATAAAGTCCGTTGTGAGCTGACAAAACCGCTGAATTTGGAGGGAGATTCTCGATTGAAGAACGAGGCAAAATTACTTTTACACATCTTGAGAAGGAAGAGGGTTAAAAGAAAGGAACTTGAAGAGCTGCTGGACGTTACTCCCTCCACCATGACTTATTTGGTCGACAAATTGAGAGATTATCTTGGTATCGAAGAGGAGACTTCCGGTGTTGGGAAGCCCCCTCAGTTTTTGACCATATCCAAAAATGCCTGGAGAATACTTTCCATCTCAGTTGGAAGGGAAAAAATAAGGGCTGTTATATACAATGGACACGGAGAAGAACAGGAAAGTTACGTTCAGCGTGTACGAAGTGAACATCTTTCCGGCGAAGTAATTAACGATTTACTTTTGTCCATTTTGGAAAAATTTTACGACTACGATGCGCTGGGAATAGCGTTTTCAGGTTTGGTAGTGGGCGACAAAGTTCATTCAAAGATCCTGAAATTGGACGGGTACGATCCAGTCCGGGGCTTGAGACTTAAGTCAAGAGACGTACCTTACGTTGTTATTTCTGATGTAGAAGCCATTGCAGCGTACGAATCAAAGACAACAGGTAAGGACAGAGTTTTCGTTTTAAATTATGGAACAGGGCTCGGTGCATGTTATTATGAACACCACGCATTGTTTACGAGAGACGAGTTCAAGAATATACCTTTTGGACATATGTACGCTGGGGGAGATGAAAAGTGCTACTGCGGTAACGTGGGTTGTCTGGAAACCGTTGCCAGCGATTATGTGGCTGTTAAGAACTACCTGAAACGGGAAATTTCCTTCGTTGAGTTTATTGAGAACGAGGAACAATTTGCTGATGAACTGAGAACTGTCAGGTCGATGTACAAATCCAATTCGAAAAAATACGATCAACTGCACGAACAAATTTTTGGTTACCTTTCAATGTTTGTTGGCAACACGGCGATTCTGCTTGGAGTAGACGAGATAACACTTTATGGTGAGGGGGTCTCTGAACACTTTTGCAATAGACTCCAAGCAAAGGTTCGTGAAAGATTTGGTCGAGATCTTGTAAAAATTCGGAACGGTAATGCGAGTGATGCTGTGGAACGCGGGGTATCGTTGGAAGCGGCAATTGCACTGGTGAGGTCGCGCTTTGGAAAATGATGAGTTCGTAAGGTGGGGTGGAAGACTTGTACATAGTTCTCATAGGCGGTGGAACTGGTTCGGGCAAGACAACGGTGGCAAGGAAAATAATGGAGGAACTGGGCAGTGAAAAATGTGAGATGCTTCCAATGGACAATTATTACAAAGATATGTCCCATGTTCCTTTAGAAGAGCGGAAAAAGTACAATTACGACCATCCTGATATGATAGAACACACATTGATTGTGAAGCACGTCAAGGAGCTACTTTCTGGGAAACCTATTGACCTGCCTGAATATGATTTTGCTCAATACACACGAACAGGTACAACGACGAAAATCTATCCAAAACCTATTCTTTTAATAGAAGGGATATTCGCACTTTATTACGATGAATTGCGTGCCTTGGCCGACCTGAAAATTTTCGTTGATACTGAAAGTGACGAAAGATTCATACATCGATTGCAGAGAGATATCTTTGAGCGTGGCAGAACGATAGAATCTGTTATCAAGCAGTACCTGACAACGGTTAAACCTATGCACGATGCGTATGTTGAACCAACGAAGAAACACGCGGACATAATTATCCCGCGAGGAGGGTACAATGAGAAGGCAATCAATGTAGTGGTGGAGTTCATTCAAAGCTTGACCAGCTCACCATAAAATGAAAATGCAGGGGAAAAATCCCCTGCACGATTTTGGTACCATTTATTATTTTCGTTCCACTCTTGGGTTATCATCGTACGACGTTATTCGTCCTTTTAGAACTTGCTGGATGTACTCAACAACAACATCCGCCATGACAAAGTAAGTGTTGTAGCCCTTCTGACCTTTGAACATCGAATAGCCATCCCCACCGGCTGCCATATAGTCGTTTGTAACGACCTTATAAACTTTTTCGGGATCAATCGGTTTTCCTCCAATGCGCACCTCGACGAGCTTGCCACTTTCGCTTTTGTAAGTACATCCTGCAATCTGCATAAACGCCCCCTGGCCAGCGGGGATACTTGCGGCGTATTCGAATACTTTGATGAGGTCAGCACCTTTCATTTCAAGAACGTACAGTGTATTGCCAAACGGCAAAACTGTGAGCACATCTCTTATTGTAATGTTACCAGGTTTGATTGATGCACGAATTCCACCACCATTTGTTAAAGCTAGGTCAGCACCTGTCTTCCAAAGCATAGCATCGGTTATCAGGTTTGCCAAGTTCGTTGTTTTCGAACGAACGTTCGCTCTTTCACCATCAAGTAAAATTTCCGTTACTCCGATGACCGTGTCGAGTTTTGCACCACCGAGTTTCTTGAAATAATCAAGAGGGTTTCGAACGTACAAAGCCTCATTTGTAACAACCTGATAGATGTTTTTGCCGGTGGCGTCTTTGCCAACAACTTTTGATTGCACCACGGGAATCGATTGCCAAGAGATCTTTGCTATCTTATCCCCCTCGACTTCGATATCCACCCTTCCTAAAACTTTGCCCCACTCGAATGCTTGAACTATTGGAACACCGTTTACAACTAAAGGTTTATCCATATTTGTATGACTGTGTCCATCGATTATTAAATCGATTCCCGAAACTTCTTTTGCCAATTGATCAGCTGTTGTGTAAAATTCGGAGTATCCTTGCCCTACACCAAGATGCGTCAGTGCTATCACAATGTGAACTTGTTTTTTCAACTCCGGTATCAAGTCTTTGGCGACTTGAATTACGTTTTTAAACTCAAGATCTTCGCTGTTCGGTCCTTCGAGAATGCGCGTGTGTTCAGTTGTAAATCCCACTATGGCAATCTTCACACCACTGAGTTCTTTGATGATGTAGGGGGTGAAGAATGGTTTGCCATCCTTGTATATGTTCGCACTGAGGAAGGGGAATTTCGCCCATGTCATTTGCCTTAGCAGTACATCACGCTTCTTGTCAAATTCATGGTTTCCAACAACCATCGCGTCCAATTTCATTCTGTTGAGGGCGTATATGTCTGGTAAAGCGTTTAAAAGATCGGACTCCGGAACTCCCGTGTTCAAGTCACCAGCGTGCAAAAACAAAACGTTTGGGTTCACTTTTCTCTCGGTGTCAATAATTGTCGCGATTGTCGCGAATCCCCCGATGATGTTACCCGCGGAATCTGTGAACGGCCAAGCTCTACCGTGAGTGTCGTTGATGTGGAAGACGGTAATCCTAACTGCCAAGGAAAGTACCGTTAACAAAAGAACGAGAATCAAAACAGAATACCTTCTCATGCTTTCACCTCCTACCGTTTTCGTTTAAAGAAATGTTACCCACGCAACAAAATTATAGCATGATGAAGCTGAAAAGCTCAAATTTGTTTTCAACCGTTTTCACCTAAAAACTCTCTAAGATCCTTTCTACTGAGGTCTCTACAGTTTTTGATCAACTCACGCACAATTTCGTACTCTCCGTTGTTTATCTTTTCGAGAATATACCTTCTAAGCATCCATAAATACCCGAATTTCTTATACCCAGTGAGTAGGTACTCTTCGTCTTTGGTTAGGTAGAACATCATCTCATAGTATTGCCAAGTTTTTGGACACGAATTTAAATTATTAAGTAATATGTCCTCAAGCCTCTGTTTTAGCAAACCCTTTGGGATGCCCGTTCTAAGGTAATAATACAACGACAGACAAAACTCTAAAGAGCGGGTGTTTCTCAGCCGTGCAATTTTTTCTTCAAAATAGTTTTCAATATCTTCCATGGCTTGACTTGCATAGAGCACGACGTCCAAATGGGGATCCCTGAGTAACGTTTTAAGGTATTTCATATTTTCCTCTATCCTTATGCCATGAATAATAAACTTCACAAGGTTCTTTGCTATTAACTTTTTTTCATTCACACTTCCAACAACAAGCAACGCCTTTATCGGGAGGGAGTTAATTATTGAATCTTCGAATTTCACTTCTTTCTCCTCGGGAATGGGAACTGAGAAGTAATCTTCTATCTCCGCTTCTTTCGTTTTAACAAGCAGTATCGTAGAAAATGGATAAAAAATTGCAAAGAGTAGTCCTTCAGTTACTGAGTGTCTTGTAAGGGTGAACATCAACACAGATGCGGCGTAGAGCAGTATATTCAGAACTCCAAATTTCGAAGTCAGAAATATTAATAAGAAATTTAAAAGAACAATTAACAGATTTGCGAAATCGAAAAACATAAGCAACGTTTCCCGCTTAACAACTTTGGATTTCATACTTCTGCTTCAACCTCTCCAAAAATCTTTCTCTCCCAGAATCGTCACAAACAGCTAAGAGTACCTTAAGGCGGACCTTTTCACCCGATCTTACAGCACAAGCCACATCGCTTTTGCGGAGCTCACCAAGGATTGATTCATGTAAGATAGCATTGTACTCAAGACACACCTCCCTGTAAGGTACACCAAAACGTTCCGATCTTTTATTCATGATTTGCTTTTTGTACTCGTAGTATTCTTCTTTCCACGTTCCGTCAGTGTTTTTGAATCTTTCCGCCATAAGTTTCTCATGCTCAGCAACAACACCGATGTTGGAATACAACCAACTTGCGATGGATTGAATGTATCTAACAAGCACCTGGGAAAACTTACTTGGTTCGATTTCCTCTGAAACCAACAACCCGAACACCCGTTCTCTCTCTCCAACCGCCACTGCGAACCACGGTTCATAAGTTTCTGTCAGAGCACCTTCCATCAACACTTCGGTAATTGTGCAGCTGCCTTTACGGGCCGCCCTTTCTATGACATTACTTTTGCTTAATTCGAACGCATTCGGAAGAAGTTTCTTGCCAGTACCAGCAACATACCTTAGGAAGTTACCTTCCATCTTGTAAAAATGCAAATTAGTCAGACCGAAAAATTCAGCGATCAGTCCTATGGCTCTTGTGATTATTTCATCAACGTCAAAAATTTCGAGTTCCTTCAGCCTCTCGAGCAAAACGATTAATCCTTCACCTTCAAAGTATATCCTCATTTGGAGTTGCTCAATAAAAGTTTTCAAAGCTAACGAATCTTCGTAAAGTCTTTCAAGATCGCTCTGTAGTTTTGATTTCTCGTTTTCCAAAGTTTTGATTCTCTTCCGAAATATCTCGCCTAAAATTCCCAAAGGTAGACCTCCGATCACCAGTATCAATGAAATGGACTCAAAATTGAATTTATATTCGAAAATGTTGTTAAACGAACGCGTTAGCAAAATTATTTCCATCACGATTAAACCAAAGACGTACAGAGCAAGTCCGTAACGAACGGCCCAGAGGAATGATCCTAAAACTAATAGTAGGACCGAATAATTCACGGGCAACGTTCCAATCCGTGTAAGAAGAAGTACTACGGACACGAATATCAGATACTCAAGAACATACCTTAAGTTCTTCAGTTTTTGAGACAGACTTGTTCCAACAAGTGATGCAAAGAGACTCGACAATTTCAACAAAATTATCCTACTTTTTGAACTATACATTCTTTTGGACGCTCTGACGATTTTCATGCACAATTACCTCTCTCTTTGGTAAATTCAATTTACTACGGTTGAACTCAAAGCGCAAAATATCCTTGTAAACGTTCTTAAAACGCCCGTAGATAAAAACCGTAGAGATAACAAACGCTGCGGCAAAACCAAAGCCGGGAAATCTTTTTAAGAAGAATAGCGAAGTTCCAAGGTTGATACCGAAAGCGATGAGCGAACCAAAGAGAGGAATGTCGGGCAAATCGTAATAGTACGATATCAGCGTAAAATAAAGGAAAAGTCCATTTGCAGCTGCGCCGATCAATCCGAATTTTAGTGCCATGCTTGAGTATTCCGAGAATCCGAGAAGCTTAGATACGTGATTTGAAATTACAAGTCCCGCTATAGTGAATGAGACCTGAACGGACGTGATTATCTTTGTGGATGTCCGAAGGTTGTTGTCCATGGTAGATCTTGCAATGTTTATATATCTCAACGGCTTATTCTCCTCGATAGAGCGGTAGAAAACGCGGTAGCTTTTGTAAAACTCCGTTTCCAAATTCAGCACGAAAAGAACCATTGTTGGTATGATGAACAGGTATGAGTAGAACATAGGCAGGTCGTACTCGGGAGCGAAAACGAAACCCTTTGTAGGACTGTACTTGAAGTGATACCAAGCAATGAAATCATCAATCCAAGCGGCAAGGTAAATAAGGAATCCGGTAATTGCATGCTTTGGATAAATCTTAATAGCTCTTGTAAATAAACTTTCGCGCTTCTTGCTTTGGAGAGTGAAGAGGAACCTTTTTATAACCAGTTGAAGTACCGTGCCAATTATCATGAGTCCCGCGTTGTATCCAAGATATCCTAGCTCCTCGTTATATCTGCTCCACGCATTGCAAAGCATTAAACTCGTAAAACTACCACTTAAGAATGCAATTACCACCGGAGAAAATTTTCTGATCGACGTCACAAAGGTTAACTGAACCCAGATAACAGTGAGCAAAATCATGGAATGCAAAAAAACTAAAACTCTAAGAGGCTTCAAGGGATAGTTGATTGCCCAGAATAGAATCACGAACAAGCTGCTAAAACCTGTTGCATATTTGATAGTGTCTTTGTAGAAAAGGTAGAGTTTGTCATACTCTTTTCGGTATATCAAATCAGATAAGTATCTCGTGACGGATGTTGAAAAACCACCGTAGATTATTGTGGAGAATATGAATGTATATATGAGTGCTGATATCGTAAACTCCGATCTTTCCTTTGGGAGAATGATTTGTAATATGATTATCGTTACTGAGGACATTAACCAAGGCCCGGCGGCTACATTGACCGAGTAAAAGACCGCATAGAGATCGGAGAAAAAAGAGTTTCTCTTCAGAAGTTTGTTCAGTTCGAAGCCTATACCAGCCAAAATTTATCCTCCTTGCTTCCTAAGCGCAAAGTTTTCCTTTTACCTAACGAGTTCGACCTCCATTACATTTTCGAATTGTTCCACAATCCAGAGATTCCCGTATGAATAGATAACTTTCCCACCTTTCAACTTGAACGGTCCGGCTGTCCTGAGGAAATAATACTTTGGCAAATGCCAACCTATTGGTAATGCAGCTATAAGCCGCTGCCCATTAACTCTAATAAACGGACGCTCCGTGAGAAAGCGATAGATCAGTTCCCCACTTTCGGAGGCAAAATGGCTTTCAAGAAACGGATAGTATTGACGTATTATTGTTAGAAAATTCCGCAGTGTGCTGTACATTTCCATCCATGTCTTTTTTTCAGGATTTCTATCCTCGGAAAAGAGATCATCAGGATGCAGGTAATACTGGAACCCCCCGAGGCTCATTATTGAAAGTACCGCGAGTGATACAAGTCTATTAAGCGGGTAGTAACCACTCACCGTTCGTGGAACAACCACAGCCGAGCTGTTGAAGACCGTAAATTCGGAAATTGTCGTATCATCAAAATAAGTAGTGCCGATGTACCTTATTGTTGGAAAATGTTCCAAGAGCTTCATAACTCCGAACTCATCTATCTTGTTGTTGGGTGCTACGTAGGAGTAAGTAATGTAGCGTTCACCAACGATTTGTTTGAGAAATACCTTAAACATTCGCAGTACGTTGTCAAGTTCTGCTTCATTCCATTTGTTTCTCATAAGCTCTATGTGATTATATCCGTGAATCGCTATTTCGTACCCTTCCGAAAGAAGTTCTAACAAAGCCTGCTTTTGCTCTGGAGTATTCACAAACTCTTGGAAGTTGTACGGCCAACGCGTGTCTCCCGAGTAGCTTGCAACGAAAACGGCGGTAAATTTTAATCCGAGCTCCCTTCCGAGTTTCTTCACCATCGGCCACCAGATTTTGTAAAAGAAATCGTTATCCGTGATATCCCCAAACTCTCTGGTTATCATGTCTATTTTTCTGTTGTACGCCGGCAGTGGAAAATCGTCGAGTTGAATGGATATGCTGTTTATAATCGGCTGAACGTAAAGTGGCAAACTCGAAAATATAGTTTGGGTGAATAGTCCTCGACGTATCTTGCTAACCAAGTCGAGCGGATAGTAGACTATCGTTCCGCTCCCCAACTTCAGACTCCAAGCAAGTGGTTCACCATTTTCTCCAGAGAGTAACACTTCCGAACCTGGAAGTGGTTCCTGAAAACCAACACTCGCGTCGATTGGTATTGTCAAACCTTCTGGAACAGGGAAAACGCGAGGGGAAATCTTCAGTTCCTTTATAAATTTTCGTACTGTACCTCTTCCCACAAAAACGTATGTACCACCAACTGAAAGATACCTACTTAGTTGCTCATTCCCAAGAACCAACGAATCACTGAAATGAATGACAACGTTGAATTGAGAAATGTATTCGGGCATACTGGATAGCCAAAAATAATTTACGCAGGCGTAGTCCAGAGCTTTTCTCACGTGAAAATTATCCGGGCCAACCACGAGTACTTTGAAATCATTTTCCATACCATAAACAAGTCTACTAAGAATTTTGAATAGATCGACAGTCAGATTTCCATTATCGTCAAAAAGATAACTGTAGCTGATCATTCCACCTTGCGGACTGATAAAGGCCATTTCATAAGTTTCATCTTGCACTGAAATCTGAATGAGCGACTCTGCGAATGCCCCAATACGTCTGAAGGGTTCGACATCTCTTTCCCTCTTGAACTCGGAGCGAAAGCTTGATGAAAAGGCGTCATTTATCAAAATCTTTTCTGGTTTGACTCTTTTCCAACCGTAAGTGTATGAGATACCGAGGAGGTTGTATACAGAGTTCAGTTCCCTCAAAGTGGGATGATTCATACCAGACACATCAGTTACAGCTCCAATATTGTTGATAATTAGAACCTTTCCACCGTAGACCAAGAAATCAAAGAGGGTTTTCAAATACTCTTTCGCATTTCTCATAGATCCTGTGTAGTAACAGGTCACCAAGAGATCAAACTTTTTGATTTCATCATATAAGAAGTTAGAATCCTCTACGTCGAGGATTTTGTACGTTACCCCAAGCTTTATAAGTTCTGGAGCGATGTACCTCATAAGTATGTTGTAACCGTAACCTTGTTCTGATCCCTTATAGAGAAGTAAGGCACTTTTTCCAAAACCAAACGTATAAAGTGATATAGCAAGCAATACCAAAAATCCAAGTTTTCTATAACTCCTCATAGTTTAACACCTCTTGGTAAAGCTTTTTGTAACTTTCAACCATTGTCTTCAGATTATATTTCTCCCTTGCGATCCTTTTTCCGTTTTCTGAGAAAAATTTGTAAACTTCTTCATTTTTCGCAAGTTCAATCAATTTTTCAGCCATAGCGTTGTAGTCCTTAGGTTCTACGATAAAACCAGATTGTCCATCTGGATCGAGTGCAATTTCAGCACAATTTCCGACGTTTGTGGCGACAACTGGAATTCCACTTGCCATTGCCTCTAGTTGTACAAGTGGCTGACCTTCCGAAATACTACTTATCAGCAAGACGTCAATTATCTTATAATAATCTAGGACGTTTGCTTTTCCTGTGAAATTCACCTTGTCTGCCAATCCGAAAAGTTCAACCAGCCCAACACACTTTTCGTAGTATTCTTCATCCTCATCCCGTGGTCCGATTATGTACAACCGCGCGTTTGGAATTTGCTTGACCACTAAGTCAAAAGCTTTAATGGCAGTGATGATGTCTTTTATCGGAACGACACGCCCTACAATACCTATGTTGAATGTTTCGTGCGGCTCGCGTTGAATAGCGCTAAATTTATCGACATTAACGCCGTTCGGAATGATTCTCATCTTTCGGAAGTCAGCTTCCAGTTCAAGTTGAAAGAGCTGGTTTTTTTCAAACAGCGTCGTTAATGCGTCACAGGACGTATACGCAGCCTTACTTATGAGTTTAAAGATTTCTATCCATACAGGTTTATAAATTTCGTCGATGCTTTTTGATTTTGTAATCTCAATTTCACGCTCCCGATGGTATATACCATGCTCGGTTACGATCAATTTCCCACCGTGATAAAACTTACCGGCCATTGCCGAGAGAACTGCATAACCGGTAGTTGTCGAATGGTAAATGTCGGCTCGGGGAGGCAACGACTGTATAGCACTTAAGATGGGCACCATGAATCCAACGACTGTCCAATAGAATCGAGTGAATCCTTCTTTTGAGAAGTACCTGGAATAGACATCTGTTAAAAATCGCCAAAACTCTTTAGTCTTGAGAATGAAATCTAACTTTTTTCCGGCAACATCTTTCAGTAACTCTAAGAATAACTCACAGCGGCGGATTTTGTAATCAACTAATTCACGGATTTTAATGAAAATTCCATCCAGATCAATGGAAAAATCTACAGTTTCGAAGTCTGCCGAAAACAATGGGTATTCGTATACCCTTTGTACGTTACTGGGAAGTTTATAAGCAAATGAACGCATCCATCTCCATGGTGCAAGATGGACAACTTCAAACTCTACATCAGGCATATTCTCCATAAGCATCTGAAGCCAATTTGATACACCACCGGTGACGTAAGGATACGTTCCCTCAACGATGACGCAAACTTTCATAGATGTCTTTCTTCTATCATTTATCATTCTTTGAAAAGTAGTCGAGAGCTAAGAAACGATGTTGAGAATCTCAACATCGAAAACTAAATTTTTTCCAGCAAGTGGATGATTCGCGTCTAGCGTTGCTGTCTGATCTCCAATTTCGTCAACGCCAACGATAAATACATTGCCATCAGGTTGATGAACTTCCAACAAATCACCCACGGCCACTCCTGCTGGAAGCATCGATTTGTCGATTTTGAATTTCAGTTCCTCTCTGACAGGACCGTACGCTTTTTCGTAGGGAACGGTAAATCTCTTGTGTTCTCCAACTTCCATTCCCAAGATTTCTTCTTCAAAACCTTGGATTATTTGCCCAGATCCAACAACAAATTCGAGAGGTTGTCTGCCTATTGAAGAATCGAAAACCTGGCCGTCTTCAAACATACCAGTATAGTGAAGCGTAACCTTATCTCCGAACTTAATCCCCATGAGTTCACTTCCCTTCAAGAAAATTTTATCGAGCACTCTTTTGCCGCACTTCCCGCAAAAAAGTGGAAGGAGTCTTCGTACGGTAGGTTAAGATTGCAGACCTTAACCGCTCTGGGCTCCAAGAGCACTATTCCACTGCTTGCATACACACTTTTCAAATTCAACACTGTGCTCGGCTATCTTTTCAATGCATGGTGTACAACATTGTTGATGAAATTTTGTTCATAGTTGGAGCCGGGTAAGTGTTTGAAGGTCTTGAGATTTTGCCTATAAGGCACTGCTTTTAGTCTGACAGTTTTCTTGTTGATAAAACCGAGTTTGGTGAGAAGTAGTTTGACGTAGCTTTTGGTTTCATGCTAACACCGAGCTCAATGGGCAAAATATTCTGCTCGTTCAACACTTTGCTCGCTCTTTAGTTTGTTCAAAAGCCGACAGAACAACTTTCTGCCGATTACTCTAAAACTTTGTTCTTCACAAAAAACTGGGGAATAGCCATTTCTGAGCTGTGACTTTAGCGATTCAGTGTGCTTGTTAGGGGGTTCCTTCTTTTAGCGAATTCGTAGTCAAAAAGACTCCGAAGATTGGAGCAGAATAGTTAAATGTCTAAAGGTGGTATCTATTTATCTGTTAGTTTTTGCGGAAGAACTCTGAAGACAAAGATTCAGTCGAAAGTTTGTTTCAAATACGCACCTTATCTCACAAACGCTGAAGTCAACTTATGAAAAAGAGTGCAGATAACTTAACAGTTACGGCATCTCTGATTTTGAATGCTGGGCTTTCGAGCGCGCAGGTTCTGTAATAGCTTAAGATTTGCTTGCAAACCTATCTTTGCAAGCCGTATCTCGAAATTATCTCGTTTATGTAGCTTCTCCTAAGTGAGAAAAATTCTTTTAGCCAAGAGACTTCTTCTCTCCACCGTTCGTACGTTGGTGCCCCCCATCTGAGAGAATGAAGGAGTATCTCGGAAACTAAGAGTTTTTCGTACTTTTCGACAACAGCAATTGCGCGACCGTTGCCAAAAGTTTCTTCGAAAATTTCCACCATCCTCTTGAAAAATAAATTTCGAACACCGTCATTCTCAAGTAGCTTTCTTAGTATGATAGTGGCGTATTCATTTGTTGTCCACGGAACGTGGGGATCACCAAAGATCGCAACGTTAAGAGTATCGTGGCTTGGTTCCCAAAATGCAAGGTCCATGTCGTACATCATCCAGCGCCAGCGGCTATCACCGAGTGGTGTCTTTTCTGTTTTAAGTGTTCTCCACATCCGTTCATTGTTGCCCGGCCAATCCAAATTTCCTGCGATGATCTCCGCAATGTGGAAATTTACGAAGTTATCAAGGTCAATCATGCTTTTCAGTCTCTCCAGCTCCACGAGGTTAGAAAAATCTGCGTTTTTCACGTACTCAATCAAGTCTGAATACAGTCTTTCCTCACCCTCTTTCCCATCTTGCAACGTTAGGTCGTAGTTTACAATGACCACGTTCTTCTCGTTCACACTATGTTTTACCTGAAGGTAGCGAGCGTCGTAGTATTCCATCAAGTAGACTATTCCCCAGTACTCTCCATTTATGTAATGAACGACTGGATAACCATCCTGCGTATCAAAGCCAAGACCTTTGAAAATTTCGCTCGCTACCATATCCCTCATATACGCGTACTCCCAATCGTTACCAGCGTTTCTCAATAGAAGTTTCTTGTAACCAGTTCTACCAAAGAAAGGATAAGTGAACTCTTTAGCCTCGTTTCGAGCATACAATCTGAGGGATTTTATTGGCAAACTCCTGGTAAATTCGCCATGGACACGGATACCTACGTTCGTTCTATACTTTAACACCCCACCCTCGAAATACTCCATTACTGCTTCGCGTTCCCAATCGCTCCCTCTCTGGTGGTAATTGCCCGTCCAGTAAGGGTTCGATGGATCAAAAAGCTTCCCTGGGACGTATATACCACGTTCCTCGTCAAATAAGTTTCTTTCGTCCGTTATTATTGAGATTACAGGTAAAGTGTGTTCGATACCTATAAAATAAGTTCTGAAAGTACTATCAACTATCTTGCCGTCCTTAACTTCTATAATCCTCAAAGTCCAAGCTTTCGGAAAGTTCTGGGAAGGTGCTTGCCAGATGGGAGAAGTGGGAATGAACATCAATGTAGAACTTTCTTGACGATCGATAACGAGAGGCTTATAATATTCGAGAGTCTGGGATGCTCCAGGTTGAGGAACGGAACCGTCGAGAGTGTAATAAATTGTGCCATCTAAGGTCGATTTGATGGAAACGGTGATTGGATTTTTGTAGAAACCAGACTCGTGTGAGACGATTAGCTGTCCAAAAAGTGCCAGACTTGCAACCAAATACACCACCGTAAAAATCGCACGTAAAAGTCTCAACGCGTGAAACATGTTATCACACCCTTGCAGAACGCACCGTACGCTCAAACTTTAAGACAATTATAACATAAAAAACCAAAAAATTTCACACCTTCATTTTTCCAAGAATCATCAAAACGCCAAGCAAAATTATGAATGACCCACCCACAAGCCTAATCCATTTCTCCCATGCAGGCTTTCCAAAACTTATCGTAAGTGCCTTGGATAGCGCTGAACCTATCGTCAAAAATGGTATGGATATTCCCAGTGAATACACGAACAGTAAAACCATTCCCCTTAACACACTTTTCTGAGCGGCTATGAGCAGAATAGAGCCCAGCACAGGACTGCTACACGGAATCCAGACAAATCCAATAGCCGAACCTAAGGCAACACCACCTAAGAATCCATAGCCTTTAAATTTCCAAACATTCACGCCTTTCGACTTGAAAATCTGCATCTCAAGAATGAAAACAATACCAAGCACAACAATCGCGGTTCCCAGTATCTTTTCAATCATACTTCCAAATCTACCTAGGAAAGTACCTAAAAAAGAGGAAAGAGCTCCCAAAAGTGTGAAAATTACCGAAAAACCCATGAGAAAGCCAAAGAGACGTTGCAGTCTCTTCTCACCAGCCAGAACAACACCCACGAAAGCGGGAATCAAAGGCAAAACACATGGACTAAAGAATGCAAGGATTCCGTGCGACAGGGCCAACCAAATTGAGACATCCATTCCAAGAAGATCCACCATTTTTCACTCCCCAGTACTTCTAAAAAGTTTGCTGCCTAAATGCGGCCTTAGTTCGTTATGGCGAGCAAAACTCGAATCACACCTGCTTTGTTAAGCTGGTTGGCAATAGCTTGTGAATTCGTAATGTACAGTTTGTTGATGTCAACCTCTTTCGGCATTGACTCGACGTACTCAGCATTTTTGTCGTTTTTCAATACAAACTCCACATCCGATTTATTGACCGACAAAATCTTGGGATTACCTGTAAAGTTGTCCTCACGCTTGGAGTAGGACTCAAAAGATTCTTTTAGTCCGTTTTCAACAGATCTCACTAAGTAACGGAGCGCTTTCAAGAACACATCTGGTTTCATATAACCGGGTACCTGAGTTACGACCTGGTTACCTTTCATAAAAATGAAAGTGGGGGTCCCACGAATTCCAAAAACACCAAACAGTTGGTCGTTAGTGTAAGACTTTCCAAGAAACGTTGTTTTGTAGTTACCTGGTTCGATCTTCACGTAGATATAGTTACCTCTCAAGAATTCCTGAACTTGTTTGTTGGTGAGTGTTTCTTTATCGAAAAGATTACAGTAATAGCAAGACGGTGACGAAAAGTTGATGATAAGCATTTTACCGGTCAAGTTGGAGATTCTATGGGCTATTCCGAGGTCTTTGAGCGTATATGGGTAACTAAAGACCGTTGAAGTGAAGAATGCACTCGAAACGGGGCTTAAAAATAAGAAAAAGAATACGAGCGTAGATGAAAAAAACACTCGTAATCCACTTTGTTTAGCGATACTACACATATTCGCCACGCCTCCTTCCGATATCATCGCCTCGAAATTAAAAACGCGCGCTGGATTATACCACTTGCGCGCGTGTTCTCAAAACGCTACTTGATTTTAATGGATTTTATTGAGAACCTTCTCATAAAAAGCTTGGCAAGGAATCTTAAAATCGGACAACTTATTTTCATTTCCCTTACCTACTTTCTTAGCTGATACCTAGGATTCTATCAATTCTTGCCTTGTCAAATCCGATAATGATTTGGTTCCCAATTTCAATTACCGGGACTCCCATTTGTCCGGATTTTCTTACCATCTCTTCAGCTCCTCGTCTATCTTTGGAAACGTCGATCTCTACGAAGGGAATGCCTAGTTGGCGAAAGTACTCTTTTGCCCTTCTGCACCAGGGACACGTCGGTGTAGTGTATATCTTGACTTTAACGTGCGCCATGCTTTTCCACCCTCCTTTCAACAACGAAATTTTATTTAAAAGTATTTTTTCGCCGCGTGTTCTACCGCAATTGCACCATCAGCTGCTGCTGTAACAATTTGCCTTAGATTCTTTACTCTGATATCTCCTACCGCGTAAACGCCAGGCACGTTCGTTTCCATGTTTTCGTCGGTTAAAATATAGCCATATTCGTTCATTTGCACGAAACCTCTGAAGATTTCTGTTTTTGGAGCAAGACCAACGTAAATAAACACTCCTTCAGCTTTAATAACTTGTTCTTCGTTTGTATCGTTATTCACAATTACAACTTCGTCAACCTTATTTGTTCCGCGAATTTCTTTCACAACGTGATTTGTAATAACCCTGATTTTAGGGTTATTCAAAACCCGTTCCTGAAGAACCTTGGCAGCGGTCAAGTATGGAAGGTTCTGCACCATCGTTATGCTCTTTACAATTTTTGCCAGGAAATGCGATTCGTCACAGGCACTATCGCCACCGCCAACGACAACAACATCTTTATCTTTAAACAAGTATCCGTCACACGCAGCACAGTATGTCACACCTCTTCCGCGAAATTCAGCCTCGCCTGGTACACCCAGTTTTCTCGGTTCCGTACCAGTCGCTATGATAAGCACACGCCCTTTTACTTTCCTGCCATCGTCGAGCTCGACAACTTTGTAATCACCTTCAACGTATGCCTTTTGGGCAAACGCATAGTGAATCTCGGCACCAAAATGTCTTGCATGATCGGCAAATTTCTGTGCTAGTGCTTGCCCTTCGATACTTATCTCGCCTGGCCAGTTTTCCACAACGTGCGTTTGTGTTACCGCGCCACCTTCTATTGCCTTTTCAATTACGAGAGCACTCAACCCTGCTCTTCGTGCATAAATCGCCGCAGTCAAACCAGCTGGTCCTCCACCCACTATAACGATGTCGTAATAATCCTTTATATCCGCACCGGATCCTCCAATTTCGAACACGTTCATGTCAGTTACCTCCCTTCAAAGATGAGCGACCAACGTGCGCACTAACACGGTTGGTCGCTCTAAAAATTCAGATTGAGGTATTTATCGGTGGTTAGTTCATTTTGAAAGCTCAAGAACTTGTTGCAAAAACTGTGGCTCTGGATACGCACCGATGAAGTATCTATCCGGGTTCCTGTTTATCGCTATGTGAGGAACAGACGAGACTCCAAATTCTTCACTGAGGTCATAAAATTCGTTCGCTTCGATGACTTCGGCTGAAACCATATCGCTTGCGAGTGCCATATTGTGGGCTGTCAATGCCGCTCTCGGACAATATGGACATGTCGGTGTCACGAAAACGCTTATTTTCACTGGTCTATCAAGACTTTGCAGCTTCTTTATCGTATCATCCGAAAGCTGCGGCTTTGCGCCCTTGCCGAATGTAACAATATCCTGAATCAGCGTACCGAATTCGTGGCCCGATGGAATTCCGTAGAATCTGACACCCCTGTCCTTTCCATCGTTCAGAGTAAGAATAAGCGCTGGTGCGTATTCTACTTTGTATTCAGCACCCTTTTCACTGTTCTTGTGGTACTTTTCAACAATGATCTTATTAGAAAGTTCCTTCACTTCATCCAAAAGTTGACTTTCGAGATCGCAGTACTCGCAGTTCTCATCGTAAAAGAAAAGAAGCTTAACTTCGTTTTGAAGCTCCTTTGAGAAAAGATCCTGTAAGTATCTTCTGTCTTTTTCCGCTAGCAAACCCATCCAAAACACCTCCAAACTTCTCTTGTTCTCTCGGGAATATTATACCCCAAGGAAACCAAATTAGTGTTACCTAAGTGTTAAATTTAGACAAATTTTGTCTATTTTTACTTCTGCGTTCCATTCTGCTGTGTTGGGATTACGTATTCATTCCAGAAGTTTCTCAGGAATATTACACTTGGAAAGGCTATCAAAATTCCAACGAAATCCAGTAAGCTTGCGAATATGCCAAGCGCAACAACAAGGATAAACCAGTGGATCCTCAGATTAGAGCTCTGGATTTTCGGACCGTAGATCCACGATTCGAGCTGATTAACAGCAACAAGCAGAAGGGTTACCCAAAGGATCCCAGTCGGTCCTTTTTGGGAAAGGGCGAATATATACATTGGTATGGAGGAAACGATGAGCCCTACTATTGGAAAGAAACCACCGAGAAACGTTACAACACCAAGTGAAAGTGCAGAGGGAATGTTAAGTAACGTTAATCCTACAGTGGTTATTGTGGCGCTGATTGCCGAAACAAGGATCATACCCCTAACGAAACGTTTTACGTCTTGTATGAACAAGAAAACGAATTTCTCAGCCTTTTCAGGGTCATCCAAAAATAGCTTGCGTATCCTTGGACGGACGTAGGCTTTTATGCTTTCCAGCCCAATCAAAGTGGCAATGAGTAGTGTTATCATCGTAACTATCTCCGGAAGTAGATTTATTACCTTTCCGAGGAGTTTCATTGCGAAAGCCGATACGTTATTTTTAATCTCATCGATTATTGATGAGATCCAATTGGGTAACATCCGAACCGGTGTGCTCTGAACTATTTTGAAAGTATCGACGATCTTCCAAACAATGTTCGGAAAAACTGATACAGCAACATACGCTAACAAAATAATTGTTAAAAAATGAGCTAAGATAACCGGGAGTTTTGTTTTTGTTCTTTTAGCGATTATTTCTCTTGGAACCTCCAATAAGACCGAAAAGTAAAACGCAATCACTATTGCTCCAATGACGAACGGAACGGCTCGAGCAAGAAATAAAAAGAGTGAGAAGTAAAAAATCAGGAGTAGAATATCTCTCAGGTAGTGTTTTTGTGTCACTCCTTGAACCATTCTATCAACGCCTTTGCCACCGCTTCCTTTTCAATATCGTTACTCAAAACGTGACCGGATTTTTCGAACACGATCAACTTTCGTCGTTCGGATTGAACGTTGTCGTAAATGAAATGTGCAGCTTTAAGTGGAACAGTGTTGTCGTTGCGCGCAGCCATCACAAGAATGTCGGATGTTATTTCTTTGACACATTTTCTTGAAATTTTCATTAGTTTCCAAAGTTCGGCAGCCTGCTTTGGCCAGTTGTAGGACCAGTATTCGTTTCTCAGGTACTCCAGGTCTGGATCGTCGTATTTTTCGTTATTTTCTCGAGGAAGCCGGTTCTTAAAAAATGCTATCAATGGTGTGAGTTTTATCCGGTTATCAAAAATGTGTGTTGCTGCTGCCAACGTGGCCAGTTTTCTTGGTTTGAGCTTCGCCGCCATTATCAGTGCAATGACTCCGCCCATTGAAAGCCCAGCTATGTGTACTTCTTTACAAATACCCATCAAATCAAAGTACGTATCAAAAGCCCTTCTGAGCCAATCATTTGCGGTAGTGGTTAGAAAGTCTGCGGAGGAAGTTCCGTGGCCCGGAAGCCGTGGAACCGAAACCGTGAATCCTGCCTTGTTTATTTCATGTGCCAAGTAGGTGAAGTCATGAGGTGAACCAGTATAACCATGGATCAGGAGAACACCGACTGGTCCCCCTGGTAGGAATATTGGTTGTGAGATTTTAAGAGTTTTTGTTAATATGAAATTTATCATTTTCTATACCTCCCACTTGCGTGCTTTTGAAGAGTTTGATAGAAATATTACCGTACGGGGAATGAACGTTCAAAAGGAATTATACCACGAACGTTGTTGATTCAGTTAAGGAAATTTGGTAACATTTTCTTGGAAGCCCAATTTTCCAAGTAGGGGAGGGATAAACCGTGGTTGTAAAGAAGTTATTTGTCACAATCATAGTTTTCCTTGGCATCTTTGGTCTAATTGCATTATCGTCCTGCGGGAAAGGGAAGAGCACGCTCAGAATATACAACTGGGCCGATTACATTCCGCAAGAGGTGATCGAGAAGTTTGAGAAGGAGTATAACTGTAAGGTTATCTACGATGCTTTCGCATCAAATGAGGAGATGTACGCGAAAATCAAAAGTGGTGGCTCGGGTTACGATATCGTCTTCCCGTCAGGTGACCATGTTAAAATGATGATTTTGGCAGGTTTACTCGAAAAGCTTGATCTCAGCAAAATACCAAACTTCAAGTACTTAGACGAACTCGTACTTTCAAAGACCACCTACGACCCAAACCATGAGTATTCCGTTCCGTACTTGATGGGGACGACAGGAATTATCGTGAACAAGAAGTACGTTAAAGACTTCGAAAGGTCTTGGAGCATTTTTGAGCGAAAGGACTTAGCCGGTAAAATGACGCTTCTTGACGACATGAGGGAGGTTTTCGGTGCGGCACTCAAATACCTAGGATATTCTGTGAACACGACGAATTCTGAGGAAATTCAAAAGGCAAAAGAGTTGATACTAAAGTGGAAAGAGAACATTGCTAAATTCGATGCGGCAAATTATGCGCAAGGCATTGTTAACGGTGAATTCTGGGTTGTTCACGGTTATCCGGAAAACGTCTTTCAGCTGATACCTGAAGAAGAGCTAGAAAATTTTGAATTTGTTATTCCAGAAGAAGGAAGTACGCTTTGGATTGATAGCATGGTAATCCTCAAAGATGCGAAGAACAAAGAACTTGCGTACAAATTCATCGACTTTATACTTAGACCTGAAATTGCTGCCGAAATCGCCGATTTTCTTTACATGCCATCACCAAATAAGGAAGCCAAAAAGTACAGGAAGATGAAGCCTCTATACGAAATTTCTGACTTGCAGAACTGTGAAATTATCGACTACCTTGGGGACAAAATAGATTTGTACAACAAAGCGTGGGAAGAGATAATAAAGTAACGATAAAGAATTAATGTTAAACTCGAGACAGGGTGTGGACCCTGTCTTCTTTTTGTGAGTTTATAGAAATTCTCGGCTCTAAAACCCCGCATTTTAATGCACGGATACAGAGCCGTTTTGTTAACTAAACACTGTGTGGTATAATTCTTTTAGTGCATCTCAAAGTGTGGTGATGTGTTTGAAACAATACTTGACTAAATGCTTTGTCTTAGACCTTTCAAGGAAAACCGATAAGAAACTCGCTATCATCTTTGGTCATCTCACTTACTCAGCTTCTAAACTTTGGAACGTTGCTAATCACGAAGTAATCGAAAATGGCACTTCAATTTACGAACTTAAGCAAAAACTTAAGAATAATTTCTTTTCACGTAATCTTCATTC
>Ga0209394_1000513_pt1 | contig 30015 bp, 29 predicted proteins | sample JNZ201metaG_FD_184122 | JGI IMG/M metagenome (GOLD analysis project Ga0209394, IMG submission 184122) | Hot spring microbial communities from Jinze hot spring, China to study Microbial Dark Matter (Phase II) - JNZ 20120812A (SPAdes) (version 3) ... | reverse complement strand
GACGTCTACGAGCCCCTAGCCGTTAAGAAGCAGGTTATAAAATCCGCGACAGAAGCGGCAACAATGATACTTAAAATAGACGATGTGATCGCAGCCGGAAAAACAAAAACACCAAAGACACCTAAAGAGTCTAAGGAGACTGAGAGCAAAGAATTTGACTAAAAACCTTTATGGAGATTTAGTCCACGATTTTCTTTTCCATATTTATTTTGCCCATGTATTCCATGAGAGCTCAGGGCAAATTTGAGATATGGGTTTTACCCAACAATTTAAGGGCTGCTTCAGAGAGGGCTGCAGGCATTCTTAGGGAATACGATTTTAAAGTTCTTTACTTGAATGTGCAGCGTGAGCTAAATGATTTGGTTGAGGAGCTAGCGCTTGGCGCTCCATATGAGCAGTTTATTAATGAGGTGAGGAGACTAGGTATTTTACGTGAAAGTATTTCCTCATGGGAGTATCAGCTTAAACCTATATTTCTAGCCTTAAGGGGCCTAAAAATTAGGAAGCCTAGCATGAGGATTTTCTGCTATAGGAGCTCAGATTCCGAGAACTCGGCGATCAAGAGGGCTGAAAAGATAGCTCTCTTGATTCTCAGAATCAACTCTATCGGGGAGGTTGATGTTAGGGAGTGGAGGAAAATAATATATGGCGCTATAAGTGAGGGGGCTGCCTTCGCTGATGAGGAGGCAGATTATATAGTTAGAGCTTTCTTCAGAGAGGGGCTTAAGGGAGAAAAAGCCATAATTATATCGGATTTCTCTGGCAGATACCTTTTAAGGAGGTTGAGGGAGATTGGTGTAGACGTCTCCATACGCTATATATTTCTCCCGTACTACTTTACGCCTCTAGAGGTGCTTATGCGTGAAGCCGCCCTTATGCTTAGTAGGGGGCTGGATTTAAGCGATGAGAAAATAATTAGCCTCGCAAAACTGCATGCAGAGTTCATTAGAGATTATGTTCTAACAAGCTATAATTATGATGAAGCCTACCTCCGATGGCTTAAAGATAAGGTAGGCATTGTTAGAGCAGCGCTTAATAGTACAGCATCTTCATCTCATATCTTTTGAGGTGCTCAACCGCTTGGTTAATGTCCATGAATAGCGACTGCACCCTCTCCACATCCTCAAGCGAAACGATATCACGTTTTGAGCTCTTAGCGTTCTGGGCTGCTAAGCTGAGGAGCTGAACTGCGTATCTAAGCGATGAGGACTCGCCTATCTCAGTTAGCTTTTTGAGGGCATCCTCCTCAACCTTTATCTTCTCTTCATTCGCCCTTATCTTCAATATCTCCCTTATCTCTTCAGCGCTATACTCGTGGGTCGCTATTATAACCGCCCTGTCAAGGAGGTCCAGCGGGAAACCCATAGGGCTCTTAACGTCAGTCCCACGTATAGTCGTTATCCCACGGTTTGTTGCAAGTATTATTATTGGCACCAACTCGCTCTCCAGAGCTCTTCCAAGAAAGCTGAAGGCTTCAAGGTCCAATAGGTGGCTATCATCTATGAAGAGGACTCCCGGATGTATAAATGCCCTGCCCTCATCAACCATCTTCTTAACCATCTCGTCAACCGAGGCTCTAACCTCGCTATCTATCTCCTTAGTCTCGCTGAAGCCAAAGAGGAGCGAGAAGAAGCCGCTGCTCTTGCTCCTAGCATGCATTTTATCCAAGTCATCTAATGTCAGTGAGTAAACAAACTCCTTCTCCTTCAAGACCGGGCCTGTCGGCCTAGGAACCTTCTCGCGGGTATCAACCTCATAAATCTTACCTTTACTGCTCTCTAGGCTTAGACCCAGATTTACAACCCTACCAGTCTCAGCATCTATTTGTATAACGCAGCCTTCAGTTATACCTTGAGCGATAATCTGTTGAGCTATGGATGCGCCAGCCTCAATAGTCTTCTCCTCCTTAGTTGTCTTCAGTGTTAATCTTACGCTCTCGGGAACCCTCTGATATGGATTATAGGGGTGTGGCGCAGTCCTAATCTCTAGACTTGTAACTTCACCCTCATAGACCTTGCGCATCTCATGGATCTCAACTCCTATAGCCTTACGCATAGCCTCGATAAGGACTTCAGTCTTCTTCCTCTCGCTGCTATATATTTCGCTACCGCTCATCTGTATGAATGGAACATTTGGGCCCAGCTCCTTCGCTATAGCCATCGCTATAGCTGTCTTACCTGTTCCAGGCGGACCCGCTAAAATAATAGTCCTCCCGCTAAGCTTACCCTCCTTAATCATTTGGACGATTAAACCAGCTGCCTCACGGGCTTTCTCCTGGCCAACCATGCCATCCTTAATCTTTACAGCTCTAAGATTCTCGTCTAAACCTAATCCTCTGATATGGGTATGAGCACCTATTCTCTCAAAACGCTGAAGAACATTAGGTATCTCACGTATATCGGACATATCGACACCACAAAAACAGGTTAAGAGGGGGAAGAATATGGAACTAAAAATGGGGGTTAATCGAACTCTGAGGTCTTAGTCTCCTCTTCTTCCTCCTTCTTCTCAGCGCCCTTAGCCTTCTCTTCCTCCTTAGGCTTAGCCGCCGCAATCACATCGTCTATTCTCAGTATCATTGAGGCTGCCTCAGTTGCAGATTTAATTGCCTGCTCCTTAACAACCAAGGGCTCTATGACGCCCTTCTCAAACATATTTACAACCTTGCCGCTGAAAACATCTACTCCATAAGCATATCCGTCTGGCTTCTCGTGAGCCGCCCTTAATTCAACCATCACATCTATGGGCTCTAAGCCAGCATTCTCAGCCAAAGTCTTCGGAATTATCTCCAGCGCCTCGGCAAAGGCCTCTATAGCCAGCTGCTCTCTACCTCCAATCTGAGCCGCATATTTACGCAGCTCCTTAGCTACCTCAGCCTCCGCCGCACCTCCACCCGGAACAACCTTATTCTTCTCTATAACATCGGCTATAACTGAGAGAGCGTCGTGCATCGCCCTCTCAGCCTCATCAACCATTCGCTCTAGGCCGGCGCGTATGAGGATCGATACTGAGCGTGGATCCTTGCATCCCTCGACGAAGACCATCTTGTCCTCGCCTATCTTACGCTCCTCAACTAGCTCAGCGTACCCGAGATCCTCAGGCTTAAGGTCATCTAGATTCGTAACAATCCTTCCGCCAGTAGCCCTAGCGAGCTTCTCCATATCAGACTCCTTAGCCCTTCTAACCGCCAATATACCCTCCTTCGCTAGGAAGTGCTGGGCCATGTCATCTATGCCCTTCTGGCATATGACGACGTTCGCTCCAGCCTTCTTAATCTTCTCAACCATCTCCTTAAGCATCTGCGTCTCCTTATCTAGGAAGGCCTTCATCTGCAGCGGATCCCTTATCCTAATCTCAGCGCTGAACTCAGTCTTCTCGATTTCGAGCGGACAATTGAGTAGGGCTATCCTAGCCTTCTCTACGCGCTTAGGCATTCCGGCGTGCACTACCTCTTTATCGAGAATTATCCCTCTAACAAGCTCCGTGTCGCGTAGGCTCTCGCCCTCCTTCTTTATTATTTGAATATTATCGACGTCTGCAACCCATTTATCGCCCCTCTTCTCAGCTATCTGCTTAACAGCATCGATAGCTATCTCGGCGAAGTGGTCCCTCGCCGTACCAACAGCCTTACTCCCCATGGATGTTAAAGCAACCTTCTTCAATGCCTCCCTGTCATCCACATTGACGGTCATGCTTATCCTGTCTAGAACCTCAACAGCCTTCTGAGCTGCCTTACGATAACCGCTAACAATAACGGTTGGATGAATATTTTGCTCAAGGAGCTCCTCAGCCTTCTTGAGGAGCTCGCCGGCCAGAACGACGACTGTTGTCGTCCCGTCGCCAACCATGTCGTCCTGAGCCTTAGCAACCTCAACCATCATCTTAGCGGCAGGATGCTCAACCTCAATCTCCTTAAGGATCGCTGCACCATCATTCGTTATCGTTATGTCTCCTAAGCTGTCAACGAGCATCTTATCCATGCCGCGTGGACCTAATGTCGTTCTAACAGCCTCAGCAATAACCCTAGCAGCCATAATATTATTTCTCTGGGCCTCTCTGCCGCGACTTCTAGCCGTGCCCTCCTTTAATATCAAGATCGGCTGGCCAGATGCTGTCTGAGCCAAGTATGCCATATATATCACCCCTCATCATTTAAACAGATCTTGTATTTATTACTGAAGTCGAAAAATATAAGTTTTACTAAAACTAAAAATTGTAAACAAGAAGACTTAAAGTTAATTTAGAGGAGAAATTAGTTAACATGTCACTAGAGGAAAGTGCACTTGCAGAATATAGGATATTGGCTATACGCCCGTTACCAAAAGTGGATCCCGAAAAAGACTTAGAGTGGTTATGTAAGAGTTTAGGCTTTCTAGAGCCAAGAGATAAGAAGAAGACGGCGTTCAGAATATTGAAGCTGCTGCTTGAAGCTGCTAGAGAGAATAAGGGGCTTACGAGCGATGATCTTGCGGCAAAATTATCTCTAACAAGGGGGACAATGATTCATCACTTAAATAAGATGATTAGGAGCGGGCTCGTAATATACCATGAGGGGACATATAAGCTAAGGGGAAGAAGCTTGAAATCAACTATTGAGGAGGCTCACCGCGACATAAATAGGATATTTGAGAATCTATATAAGATCGCCGAGTCAATAGATAAAGCATACAATTTATATTCCAGGAGCTAAATAAGCCCAAGACTTCCAAGCAGCGAGCAGACGCTGTTGAGTAACTTAGAGAGGTTTCTCGTATCTCTCCCCATCAACATAAACTTCCATTACATCCAGCTGCTTATTTAACACTAATAGATCGGCCCTACAGCCCTCAGTAACCCTACCTATGTTCCTGAAGCCCATAGCCTCACATGGCGTGGACGTTGCCATTCTAAAGGCATCTTTCAGGGAGAACCCGATCTTTATGATATTACGTATGGCGTTTATTAGCATTAGGGTGCTTCCAGCCAAGACCCCGTCCTCTGTTCTCGCTATACCATCCTTTATTACAACTTTACTCGGCCCAAGCATGTATACGCCGTCTGGAAGCCCTGCTCCGGGCGTAGCATCGCTCACCAGGATTAGCCTACCTGGACCCTTACATTTTAACGTTAAAGTTATTGTTACTGGATGTAGATGAATCAAATCAGCTATTATCTCAGCGTAAACATCTGTGGTCAACGCTGCGCCTATTATTCCAGGTTCACGGTGATGGTAGCCCCGCATGCCATTGAAAAGATGGGTTATAATGTTTGCGCCAGCTTTAATGGCATTTAATGCCTGCTCGTATGTTGCATCAGTATGTCCAAGGGAGACCTTAACATTAAACCTTTCTATAACGCTTCTTATGAAATCTATGCCATTTTTAACTTCAGGGGCAACGGTCACCCTCCTTATAAGCCCGTGGCTAGCATTATAGAGCCTCTCAAACTCTTCGAGGGACGGTTCACGAATATATTTCTTAGATTGAGCCCCGCTCCTCTCAGGGTTAAGATATGGACCTTCTAGGTGGATTCCAAGTATCCTTGAGCCGCAGCGCGTCTCTGACGCTTCACTTATATTCTTAACTGCACTCTCTATCCTATCGCTGGAGTCGGTAACCGTGGATGGCATGTAGGATGTTACGCCGGTCGCCAGTAGCCTCCTAGAAAATTCCCTAATCTCTTTAATTGTTGAGTATGTTAAATCGTAGCCAAACCCGCCGTGATTATGTATATCCACCAGCCCTGGAGCTAAAATGTAATCATCGTATCTATGAATCTCTCTTACATCTTTAGGTCTATCTGCCGAGACCCCAATTATCTTTTCTCCCTCCACCAGAACATATGCATCTCTAAGTACTCTGCGGGGTGTTAGGAGGATGCCAGCTCTTATAGCGAACATGGGGAGACCTTAAACAATCTTTTTCATGAATCTTTAACTGATGTTATTTGCCGGGACCTCTTTGGGAGCATCAGGGTTATCCGGACCGAAATGCTTCAGAATCACAAGGTTTTCAGCTGAGCTCTCGTTAACTATTTTTACGCCGTCCCTAGCGGCTTCAACCGTCACAAATAATTCATCGTTAGTTAGCTCTCCATATTTTATCATCGTTGGCGCCTCAACCCTAAACTTGCCCACCCTCCCATGACCCTGTATGACCACTAGGCCATATGCTGCCTTATCATAGATTTTTACGGATTTACCCGGATAGACCGTAAGCTCTTTCGCGCTGAAATCCCTAGATCCATAAATCACCCACTTCTCTTCATACCCCGCTTCCCTCGACTCCTCTGGGTCTATTGACGGGATCGGCTCAATGTAATGGTGTTTCTTAAACTCTGGATCGAGGTTCTCCCTCCAATCTATCATATCAACTATGTAATCTAGGTCTTGATGATGCTCCTTTGGAACATCTTTGACGAGCAGATCCCATGATATAGGCTTATCCTCAAGCATAGATTGGTATATGGCTGCAACATCAGAAGCCTTTTGCACCTCATAAGTTACAAGGGTACCTGGGGCGTGGAGGACTCCGGCCGGAACAAGCCACCCCGTCCCCGGCTTAAGCTTATATGCCCTAGAGAGGTATAGTATTCCATTATCGCCGGAGCCCCATCTTTTAAGGCATTCTTTAACGTCTTCTTTAGACGTCCCCGGCTCTAGGCCGAAGAACGTATATGGAAACTTTCCCTCAAAAGCGTTTAGCTGCTGTGGGAAGTAGTAGGCCTCTGGCTTAGGAAGCCTATTAACCCTACGCGCATGCTCCTCCATTTGGTGTAGGTGTAGTGGTATTGGACATGCGTTATCGAAGAATTTCGCTAAAACCATCCAGCCGCCATGCTTCCGCATAACATCCCTACCGATGAACCTATCGCCCAAAACATCGATAGCATCCTTAAGGAGCACCCTACTCACCTTTGACCCCTCCTGAACTACAATATAGCTTAGCCCCTCGTCTTCAGGCGCCCCTGGATTATCAGCCCTGGTTGTGGATGCAAGCCACCTTTCATCAATCCCTCCCCTTTCGGCGCCTAAAGCATAAATATCGCTTGGACGTAGTTTGAGGCGCCTACCGGGAACGAGAAAGGCTCTTGGAACCCATGCTGGAGCTAACCTGACAACGCCATCACCGCTCTCAAGAACTTTTAAAACTATTCTTTCGATATTCATGCGGCAATCACCCAAATAAATCTTAGTAATGGAGCCAAAAAAGACTTTATGAGATCGAAATCATTAATCTTGCCCCTCTCTCAAAGAGAATCGGCTTGGCAAAGAGCACCTTGTCCTCACGCAGCTCACACTTAACTTCTTCACCGTCAATTGTTATGGAAGCTATTCTTTTGCCTCGTAGAAAAGGCAAACTGAGAGCTTTAATTTTAAGGCTTCCGTATTTTATGGTCAACAGCACTCTTTCAGAGTTTACTTCAAATGTTCCCCAACCCGTCCCAGCCGACCAGAAACACTTAAACTCTCCATCTTGCATTCTCGGTGGATTGAACTCTATCTCGCCTTTCGTCATATCAATTCTAAACCCGCTGAGAGCCAGCAGCAACGCATACGATGACATAGACCGCGCATAGTTACTTCCACATTCTATCTCATTCCAGGGGTTCCTCTTCTCGCCGTCATATCGATCTCTAACAGCCTTAACTATCTCCAGCCCCTCATCAATAAGCCCCTCCTGGATCATATGTGATGCAACGGCGTACTCTGTTCCGCACCACGCTTCCTCAGCATATGGAACCGGTATGATTGGTTTTCTCCTTCCGGGAGGCCACTCGCATATTACTACTCCGGCCTCATCGTTTAGGCTGAATACTCTGCATGGGTTGAAATGGTTGCGCATGCTCCTCTTGAAATTATATTTATAGATTGATTTTAGTGCGCTCTTAACCTTCTCCCTATCTAATATTTCGCCAAGCCCACATATGTTGGCATGCCATTGAGCCAAAACTTGATCAATTGCGCATCCCTCGCCAACCTGATACTTTATTTCCCCATGCTCCTCATCCCAGTAAGCGTTCACAACATTCGGGTCTACAGACTTATACTTCTCAAGAATAGACCTATCATTCAAGTCGATTAGGTGATAGAAATACTCGCCGTTGAATAGGTTCTCCTCAACCCACCTTTTACCCTTAATGAAGAGCTCCCTGTACTCTCTAGCTTTCTCGACTTCGCCCAAATATTCAGCCATCTCAGCTCCAGCTTTAAGGGCTGCCAGATACATTCCTGTTAGCCAAGAATTCGGTCCAAAGAGCTCTACGTCAAGCGTATTATGTTGTCGCCCCTCAATGACCCCATCTTTATTAATATCCCACATATCCTCATTAGTCTCAGACCACGCATACTCAATTGACCTCTTTATTGACTGCCAATTTCTTTTAAGCCACTCATGATCACCTGTAAGCTTCCAGTAGGCATAAGATCTGATCACGCCACCAAATTGCCCATCCACAGCTGCGTGGGGGAAGTCCCATCTCCCTCGACCCAGCGGTAGCTGTAGGCGGAAGGCTATATGTCCATCTTCACGCTGGCTATACTGATAGTGAAGATCCCACATTGACCTATCAAGATTTGGGAATAGGAGGAGGGGGGCATACGCATAGCTCCAAACATGCATGCAGCTCCCCTCGCAGCAGCCTGAATTCTGGCGGCAGCCCTCAAAGCCGTATAGTGAGCCATCCTCTAGGCGTAGGACTGTGGGCGACTTGAGGATTGAGATATTAGCTGAGATTGCGTCTAAAATGTAGGGTGGCAGCGTTGACGAGAAGAGGCTATCTCTAAATGCCGCAGTCTCCTCATATAGGCGGCTCCAGTTCTTCAGACAATAGAGGGCTGTATCAGCCGAGTCCCTGAAAACCTTAGCATAATAGTTCTTCCATATTTTCGGCTTATCAGATTCAGGCTTCCAGTAAGCGTAACAGTTTGGGAAGTTCCACGCTATTATAAACCTAACCTTTCCAGACGACTTGGGCTTGACTTTTAAATGGGCCGCCAGGGTTGCATGGTCTCTAATCCCCTTTTGGGGAGACTGGTAGTAGCGATTCTTTAGCTTACCCGGGGTTGTGAAGTCCCTCCAGTAAACCTGGAGGCTGTCAAACCATCCTCCCCTAAACCAATACTCTTGGTAGCTAATGTCCTCCGCATCGGTCGCTATTGTTAGATCGCCATATTGAGGATCATCCTCAGGAATACCCATCGAATACATTCTTATGATGTGGAGGCAGTCTTCAATCCTCTCATACTTGTTAACCGTTGTACCCGCTGGAAGGGGATTTTGAACAGATAAACCTATAGTATAGGTTACTTCGTAATTGCCCGTATTCCTAACTTCTATCTCAAAGAAAGCTGCCGGTATGCTTGAATCTAGGTCGTTAAGTGGAATGAAGGGGTTGAAAGCTATCATCTGGACTTCTCCCGGAAAACTATCATCAATAAACCTTATTTTTGCTATTGGATACGTTCCCTCAAACTCTGAACTTCTGAAGTGTGGTAGCCCGGCCATATAGCTCCTTGAGGGGCCGAAGCCGAATGCCGTCTGGCTGAACTCACCCATATAAGGAGGCGGCAGATCGCTATTCAAGACCCTCGCATCTAATACCTGCTCCTCTCGCTCAGCTCTTATCGCGAAGTGTGAGAAGCCGTTCACGCTTCCCTTATTTGGTCTATTGAATATTTCCCAGTCTATTAGCCTACCATTTCCCGAAAGCCCTATAGAGCCTGTCCCGATTCCGCCAATGGGAAAAGAGATCTCCTTAGCCTTATTCCCCCTATAAATGAAGTATCTTGAAGACATGGTGGGGGAGGTATTCAAGCCCATAAATAACACCTTAAATTCACCATCAGTCAGCTCACAAATCTTAATTTAATAAGTTAAGATTATTTTAATCCATGCATATTTATGTTTCATAGCGTGATGAGAATGGATGCCCTGAATGCTGGCATAATTGGCGCTGGAAAAAGGTCTATGGCCCATATAAACACTCTTCTAAAGCTCAGAGATAAGTTTAAGATAACTGCTGTATGCGATATTAATAGGGAGCGTGCTGAGAGCGCCGCAAGGATGGCTGAGGCTAAGCCATATACAAATCTATTGAAGATGCTTAGTAATGAGAGGATTGATGTGTGCTTAATCGCCATACAAGCTGAGGGGCATCACGTCATAGCGAAAACTCTGGCTGAAAGGGGAGTCCATTTTATTACTGAAACACCATTAGCTATAACCCTGGCCTGCGCTAACCAAATGATTGAAGCGGCTAGGGATAGCGGAGTTCTTCTAGAAGTCTCGGAGAATGTTCCAAGATGGCTTAATGAGAGGCTGAAGCAGAAAATAGTGTCATCCGGGCTCCTAGGCGAGGTGAGGGGATTTTACCTCTCATATGTATCTGGGTCTTATCATGGCATAGCTGCCATAAGAAGCATAATTGGGGCTGAGGCGGAGAGCGTCATAGGCGAACATCCCCCAAAAGACTCAGTTCTTGAGAGAGCTGAAATACTGCTACTGAATGGCGTAAAAGGCTTATATGAGTTTAATCGGGAGAAAGGAAATTACTGGGAGATTATAGGGACAAAAGGTGCTTTACGCGGCAGCGAATTATACATGTATGATGGCTATAGAAAATTTAAAATTCAGATCGATATTAGTAGCGGGCAACAAGAGAAGCCGAGAATACTTGGCGCAAAACTCGATGCTCTACCAGAAATCTATGTTAGAAACCATTTGGAGGAGTATCCGCTTGATAATGTTGATGAAATAGCGATTGCCGATGCTTGGCTAAGCCTCTACAACGCCATAAAGTATGGTAAGCCACTTACTTATGGAGCCGAGAATGCGAGGAGAGATCTAGAGCTATTAATGGCCATTAGGGAATCTGCACTCCACGGCGGTGTAAAGATTAACCTTCCACTAAAGGAGATTACAGACTATGAGAGAATAATACATGAAGAGTTCGCTAAAATTTATGGCATTAACCCACTACTCCTTGAACCAAAGCATCTAGAAATAGAATACACTCTCCCAGGCAAGCTTCGAAGCTTAATGTATTGTGGCCGCGTGGATGTTGAAATCAAGATATAAAGTAGGATTTGGTAGCCCGGGGGAGATTCGAACTCCCGTCAGCGGGTTTCCACGGCATTTTATACTACTGAGAAGTTTGCCTCCAAAGCCCGCTATGCTTGTCCACTACACCACCGGGCTTCAGGAATAAAGAAAGTAGAAACTTGGTAATAACTTTAACGCTGGCCTCCAATTTTTATAGGGCTTTGAACTCGTTAAACCATCTCTCATACTGGGCTATCATTTCCTTTGTTATACTTGGCTTTCTCATTTTTAAGACTTCTAAAAAGTCATTCATTGAAATAGCTCTGGGTTCAGCTTTGCTATAATCTACACAGTTCTCGAATATTTCGCTGTTGACTTTTAGCTGGACTGATTGGCATATATCCATAATATCGCTTCCAGAGAAGCCTTCCGTTAATCGCGCCAACCTATCTAAGTCGACGTCTGGCGCCAGCTTAAGCGGCTTTGTATATAACCTAAATGTCTCTAAGCGCTGCTTGTAGTCTGGAGGAGGAACGTATATCCTCTTCTGGAACCTCCTTATAAATGGTGGATCTAGATCCCAAGGCTTATTTGTTGCGCCGATGACGTAAACCCTAAGCGGGTTCTTCTTATCAATTATGCCATCCATCTCCTTAAGGAACTGGTTTTTAACCCTTATCTCGCCGCCAACCTCAAACCTCCGTGTGCCTATCAGCGAGTCGATCTCATCAATGAAGATTATCACTGGAGAGTTCTTCGCCTCCCTCCTGGCTAAATTAAATAGTCTGGCAACATTCTGCTCAGCCTCGCCGAGCCACTTAGACATTATACTTGCAGCGTCTACTGGAATGAACTTGGCACTGATCTCGTTAGCGACAGCTGCTGCCAGGAGGGTTTTCCCGCATCCAGGCGGACCGAAAAGAAGGATCCCCCTCGGCCATCCTAATGGGAACAAGTCTGGTCTAAGCGATGGATAAACTATAGCCTCCCTGATAGCTCTCTTTGCATCTTCGAGACCAACAACGTCTTCCCAAGCGACTTTGGGAGGCTCCTTTATAATGAGGTCTTCGAAATGAGTCCTCCCCTCACTTGAGTCCTCAGCCGTTGCTGGGCTTAGGTATAGGGAGGATTTGAGCGCAGCAACCCTTCTCTTATACGCCTCGGCCCTCTGCAAGTATATTCTATTAAGCTCGTAGCTCGGGTTTAGCTTAGCTATCTTCAATAGGCTATCTATGGCCTTCTGATAGGCCTCAATAGCCATCTCCTTCTTACCCTGACGGTCAAGCATCACCGCTTGCTCAGCGTACTTCAATGCGATCTGCTCTAGCTCTTGGACTGCGCTCATACCTCCCTACACCTATTCAATCCTTATTTTACCCTTTCTACCCAGAGATTCCAGGACAGCCATTATCTTTGTTGGAGGCATATTTAGCTCCTTAGCGCATTTAGAGATATTCAGCTCACCATTATTCCGCTCAAGATAATCCAAGACTATTTCTTCGGCCAAAGCATTATATGAGGCGCTCCTCTCGCTCTCACCTATTATTGAACCATCTGCGCCAACATAAAACTCTGACCCGTCAACGGTCAGGGCTATGCGGGGCTTAATTGCCACCTCCTTCGGGGGCTCTGGGGCACGTGTCTCCTCAGGAGGCTCAGGAATCTTTCTCTCAATCTCCTCCCTAATGAATTCCGATGCTTCTTTAAGTATGGCGTCGGTAGCCTCATCCTTAATTACAATGGGCTCTGACACAGCTATGTTCATCTCAGTTGCCGTAATCAGCTCATTTATGGAGTTCATTAAGCCATTCAGCTCTGGCGTTAATGATGGCATTATCTTGGCTATGTCTCCAAGGGCACCTTTAACCTCATTGAAAACCCCCCTAATATCCTCTATCGTCGGCGTCACAGCCTTTAGGGTTTCAAGTCTTAATATGGCCCTCTCAATAGATATCTGGAGCCGCTGTATGAAACACATAATCTTCCTTATCTCAGCGATTTCATTAGCGTAGATTATCGCCCTGTTTTTCATCCCCCTACTAAGATATGAAGCGCACTCCTCAAATAGCTCCTTATCTCTCTTGGCTAGCTTCAGGTATGCAAGCTCAAGCCTAGAATAATATTTCCCTAAGTCGCTTATTGCCTCTAGGAGAACCTCATTAAGGGGCTTCTTAGCTCTTCCAAGAACCTCCTTAATCATCGGGAAGCACCCTTAAAGAGCCTATGGGAAAACTATTCGTTTGTTATGCGTACATTTATTACTGGCTTTTGCTCAACATATCTATCTGCTGCAACGCTTATATCTGCTCGAAGGGAAACATTAGAAACCCTCTCCTTAGTCTTCAATAGATTCATCTTCCTATACGACGCATACTTTATTTCTCTTAGAATTGAAAGTAGAGACTGCCGAAACACGTCATCCTTCACGTTACCTATGCCATGCTCCATCTCAAGGAAAGCCCTAGCTATATGGAGCATTTTAATAGTGTTCTCCTGAAGCTGTATTTGACGCTCTATGTCGTTTAAAACGCTTTGAGCTTTAACCCTCATGGCATCTATAGACTTATCAAACTCAGCACTTATATTCTCGTAAACTTCAGGCATTATCTCCTTATTTTTGAATAAGGATTCAAGAATCTCGCGCTTTTTTAAGAGAACTGGGAGCTTCTCGCAAATCTCATCAGCCTGCCTATCAATTTCAGAAATAAGGAAAATTTCATCTTGACTAATCTTCAGCCTTTCAATCGGGTACCTAACAAGCTCTTCACCCTTACTCTCAACTAAAACCTCTCTAACCTCGCCTGAAGAATCTATTATAAATGACAGTATTTTACCGACCTCTCTACCACCATCATCTTTCAGCATTCTGCCAATTAATGCTGGGAAAATATTTGCCTGCATCTCATGACACCTCTAATAACTCATTTATTGCGAGAAGCCTGAGTCCTCACCAGCTCCTTCCGCCGACTTCAATGATGGCAGCTCCGGGAACTTCTCTTTCATCCTCTGCTCAGCTATCAGAGCCGCTTCATTAAGGATCTTCTGGGCGTCATCGCTGGCAATCTCAAAGTTCGGTGCTACTCCAGTTACCTCGCCAGCTTCAACTATTAAGTCATTGAGCATAGCTCCAATCTGCTCAATCTCTTTCTCAGCGTTCGGCAGCAGCCCGCTCAAACCTACACGAACATTCTGCAGAACCTGCGTGGCTGGAGCCAACGTTGACACAACATTACCGAGCTGTGTAACGGTTCTAAGCCTTAAAGCAACCCTCTCTAACGCCAGCTCAGCATTCATCATGAAGTTGGCCATTTTCCTAAGCTCAGCGAGCTCGTTTGCTAGGACGTGGGCGCGTTGGATCTGATGTTTAGAGTATGCTTCAACGATCTTCGAAAACAGGTACTTATCCCTCTCACTCAACCTGTTCAGCGTATTCTCAATGTATTGTATTTGGGCTTCGACTCGCTTAATGGCAAGCTCAATTTTAGTCCTTAGAGGCTCGGATGGCTTAAGCATAGCTTTAAGTCCCTTTTGCTCTCCCTCCTCCCACCTCTTAGTGAACCTCGACGCCATATTCTTCACCATTCAGCGCTAAATAAACGGGCTTAGCCGTGGAAGTTTAAACTTGCTAATACGCTTAAATCATCAATATATATACGTATCTAATACGACTCTTTTCAACCCATAAAAGCTAATTTTTCCTTTCAAGTGTAAAGGAGAACTGTGAGTTACTCATTATTTACAGAAACCATATAATCCAAAGAGAAAACAGACGAAAATATTAATTTTGATGATGTAGACTTTGTTTACTCTTTAATTTTATCCCAAAATTGGCGGAAGCATAAATTTCTATCTGAAAGACTCAAAAGTTATAAGTCACCAGAAGACTGTGCCTGTAGGTTTTCCAGAAAGTACGGCCTCTGTCTCATCAGGCTCAAGCGTTTTTCTAACGCCGAGCTTATAGTGCCAGTCATATAGGCAGTACCGAACGATTTTTATCCGTTTGCCCCTAAGGTTTTCTGGGAGAACCTCGTTGGGGGTGCGTTTTGAGAAGCCAGTTAGCTCAATGGTGAATATGCATTTCTCCCATTTCTCTCCTTCCTCATCGGTAATATACTCGCCAGTCCGCTCAATATCAACAACAATCCCCTGCAGCTTCCTAACACTCATCTCACACCACCTAAAGGGCTGAAACCCAATTACTTTTATTTAGAGCTTATAGGCTTAAATGATTTTTGGAGGAAGAAGAGGATGCGCGATGTGGTTTGGGGGATCTTGTTGATGGCGCTGAGCATAACGGCTATGGTTATTTACTTTTGGGCGCTGTTTCTATCGCCGTCAAACGTTAAGTTCCTTGACCGCTCGATAAGCGAGTGGGCTATAATTATACCCGTCTTAGCGTTCGTCTACCTATTCCTGTTCGTTATAGCGTGGATAGGATGGGCGTTGGCAACAACTCCGCCATCCCTGCCAATTTCTGAAGAGAAGATTAAGGGTGGCGGAGAGGGACAGTAGCGAACGGTGACTAAACAGAATAGTTTAATATATTGGATGTGGTAAATGTTTTTGAAGAGTGGGCTTCATGGTGGAAAGGGTCAGTTTAGAGGATGAAGAAGGGGTCATTAAAGGTCCACATTATTACCTCGTTAGGAAGCAGCCGCTTGATAGAATTGAGAGCGAAGTCTACGATATTTTAAGGGAGCATGGGCCGATGCCCCTCTCAGAAATATGGAGAAGACTTAACTGCCACTTATGGGAGGTTACCGCAGCATTGGCGAGGCTGAAGAGGAAGGGCTTAGTTGAGGAAGCAGACGTAACTCCGGAAGCATATGGAAGAATATAAATTTCATAAATTTTTAGGCGCAGTGTGTTATTATTATAAGAGTTTAACTGTAATAGTAGGTTTGAGGGGAAATTCTATGAGAACGTCCGCAATTTCGGGATTCTATAAGTTGAGTATCGATGAGAGGCTTAAGATCGTTAAAGAGTTTGCCAACTTAACTGACGAGGAGGTTAATATGCTTAAGGCTTCGAGCTCCCTAAGCCTAGATCTAGCCGACCGCATGATTGAGAATGTTATAGGCGTTTTTCCAATGCCCATGGGGATAGCCGTAAACTTCCTAATTAATGGCAGAGACTACTTGATACCGATGGTTATTGAGGAGCCGTCTGTTGTGGCCGCCGCAAGCTACGGTGCTAAAATGGCGAGGAGTAAAGGCGGGATATTCGCAAGCAGCACCGAGCCAATAATGATAGGACAGATACAGACCGTGAAGGTTAGGGATCCCCATAGGGCTAGGATGGCTATCCTAGAGGCGAAGGACGACATCTTAAAGAAGGCCAATGAGCAGGATCCAATGCTCGTCTCGGTTGGAGGCGGGGCTAAGGATTTGAGGGTTAAGGTTATAGATACGGTTAGGGGACCAATGGTTATAACAGAGCTCCTGGTAGATTGTAGGGACGCTATGGGAGCTAATGCGGTCAACACGATGTGTGAGGCTGTGGCCCCGCTTATAGAGCGGATAACTGGCGGGAAGGTGCTTCTTAGAATAGTCTCAAACCTCGCAACTGAGAGACTTGCAAGGGCCTGGACGATTATTGATAAGAATGCTGTTGGAGGAGAGGAGGTTGTTGACGGCATAGTTGATGCCTATGCATTCGCCGCAGCAGACCCATATAGGGCTGCGACGCATAATAAAGGCATTTTGAATGGCGTAATTGCAGTTGCCTTGGCGACCTGTAACGATCATAGGGCTATCGAGGCTGGGGCGCATGCATATGCCGCAAGGTCTGGACGATATATGCCGCTCTCCGTTTGGGAGAAGAATGAGAATGGCGACTTAGTTGGCTCTATAGAGATGCCTATGGCTGTTGGCATAATAGGTGGGGCGACAAAAGTTCACCCAATAGCTAAAATAGCCCTGAAGATTCTGGGGGTTAAGTCGGCGCGGGAGCTGGCTGAGGTTATGGCGGCAGTCGGCTTAGTCCAAAACCTAGCTGCTCTAAGGGCTCTGGCCGCTGAGGGCATACAGAGGGGTCATATGGAGCTTCATGCGAGGAACATAGCAATTATGGCTGGGGCTACTGGGGAGCTAGTAGACATTATAGCTGAGCAGATGGTTAGGGAGAGGAAGATTAGGATGGATAGGGCTAAGGAGCTTCTAGAAGAGTATAGGAAGAAGATGTTGAAAGCTTAGGGCTGCCTGGGACGAGAGGATAATTAGTGTGGCCAGACTATTCTTCCTAGTTTCCGGCGAAAATCCAACGCTACCTTTTTCTGAAGTCAAGTCTATTCTCAGCGCTGAGGGATATGGCTACCATATTTTGGGAGAGCTGAGCCAACTTTTAAGGGTTGAGGCGGACGCTAAATGTGCTGAGGCAGTTAAATTTAGATCCGCCTTGGCTAGGGAATGCTGCCTAGAGATTTTTTGCTGCGGAGCGGTGGTTAATGAAATAATCTCTAGCGCGGAGAGAGTTGACTTCGCAGAGTTCCTCAGTAGCGGAGAGACCTTCGCAGTTAGGGTTTTCAGGGTTAGAGGGGCTTCTCCACACATCAGCTGCCTTGCATTAGAACGGATAATTGGGGGGATAATATTTAGAGGCGTTAGGGACACCAAGGTATACCTTAAGAATCCTAACAAAACATTTGTTGGCATATTAACTGATAACATGTTTTTCTTTGGGCTGAGGTTAGCTGAAATAAAGCATAAAGATCTATCGGAGCGTAGGCCTAGAAGAAGGGTCTTCTTCCATCCATCTGCACTCACGGCTAAAATTGCCAGGTGTATGGTGAACTTGGCTCAGGCTAGAGCCGGGGAACTCCTTTTAGACCCATTCTGTGGGACAGGAGGCATATTAATTGAGGCTGGCTTAATAGGATGCCGAACAATAGGCTTCGATATTAAGAGGTTTATGGCCGAGGGGAGCATGAAGAACTTGAGGTTCTTTGGGATTGAACCAGAGGCTTTAATCGTTGCCGACGCCCGCCTACCACCAATCTCACCCAACAGCGTAGACCGCATCGTTACCGACCCCCCATATGGTACGGCTGCAACAACCATGGGTCTCACAACAAGAGAGCTCCTAGAGAGCTTTTTCTCCTCCGCCAGCGATATTATTAGGGAGGGAGGCATGATGTGCATCGCGGCGCCGAAGGATATTAGGGTGCATGAGATTGGGCAGAGGTATGGGTTTAAGCATTTGGAGTCACACTTCATTTACGTTCACAGGAGGCTCACGCGTGAGGTTGCGGTCTTCAGGTATTGTGGGGAGTGATTGAAAGTTTGAGTCTTAGGATCGTATTTTTGGGGACCGCTGCAAGCGTTCCAACGAATGACCGCTCACTCCCCTCCATAGTTGTGCAGCGTGAGGGCGATATAATAATGTTTGACTGCGGTGAGGGGACGCAGAGGCAGATGATTAAGGCTAAAATCGGATTAAATAGAAACATGGTAATATTCATAACGCATATGCATGGAGACCATGTCTTAGGTTTGCCGGGCGTAATACAGACAATGTCGCTCTTTGGAAGGGATAAGCCTCTAAAAATCTATGGGCCCCCTGGAATCAGAGACTTCTTAGAGTCAACCTTTAGGACTGTTAAGTTTTGGCTAGGCTTCCCAGTGGAGGTCTTTGAGGTTGAGAGAGAAGGCTTAGTTTACGAGAGTAGAGATTATGAGGTTCAGGCAGCCTGGGCGGAGCACTCCGTACAGTCGCTCGCATATGCCTTCATTGAGAAGCCTAGGCCGGGAAGATTCCACCCTGAGAGGGCTATGGCTTTAGGTGTTCCTAAGGGGCCTTTATGGTCAGCCCTACAGAGGGGGGTTGATGTAACCCTCCCAGATGGGAGGGTTGTTAGATCCCTAGAAGTTATGGAGCCTCCTAGACCTGGGAGGAAGATTGTTTATAGTGGTGATACTAGGCCTTCGGACAGGGTTGCTGATTTGGCGAGGGGGGCGGATGTCCTCATTCATGAGGCGACTCTCGGTGATGAGCTGGCTGAGAAGGCTGCTGAAGATGGGCATTCAACTCCAAGTGAGGCTGCTGGAATAGCGCTTAAGGCGAATGTTAAGCTCTTAGTCTTAACGCATATAAGCGCAAGGTACAGCGACCCTAAAGTTCTGCTGGAGCAGGCTAGGAAAATATTTCCAAACACCCATATACCGAGTGATCTGGAGGTTATTGAGATACCACTCCAAAAATGATTGAGGTTGAAACAGCATTTACGCTATGTTAGGGTTGGAAGTAGAGCCTTAATCATGTCCCTTCTCTCATCCAGAACCTCCCTTAATATCTTCTCGTGTGAAAGAATCTTCTTCCTCAACTCTCTAGGATACTGCCTAATTCTCTCCCCAAATAGATAGATATCTGCAAGCTCGCTGGCGAACTCATCGAATCTCGGAATTACACCCCTCTTCTCATAATATGCCCATGCCTCACTTAGGGTCGGTCTCAAGAGATACTTTCCGTCCTCTAGGTGGTGCATGCCGCAGCAGTTTCTTGCAGTATGATAATTGTAGAAGCCTTCCTTACATGTGGAGAACTCTAACCCATATCTATCACATAGCTCTTTAACCCTTGCGTATGCCTTAAGCCTCCATTTTACGCTAGGCCGAATTATTTTTGAGGAGACCTCAACTGATGGTGAATAATGGATCCATGAGTCTAGATCCCTATAGGCATCCTTCTCGTATGCCAGCCCCTCATAAATCTTCAGGTTTTCCACCTCATCTCTCAGTGCCTCAACAATTATCTGTCTAGCTCCAGCATAGTGGGATTGTTTAATGATCTCGTCGATCTCATAATCGGTTATTCCTGGCATGAATGGTTGTAGACGTATTATGACTGGAATGTTCTCCTTTGAGAGTTTCTCAGCCATATCAAGCCTATCCGATGGCGGTGGCGCATTAGGCTCAAGCATCTTAGCTATTTCAGTATTAACGGTTGATATAGAGATCTGCACTATAACAAGCCCCTCGCTATTTAATTTCTTAAGAATATTCTGTAGCTCACCTCTAGAGAGGAGCGCCGCCTTAGTATTAATTATCAGCGGAGCACGATATTTTAGGCATAGGGACATTATATGCCTGCTCACATGATATTTTTCCTCAACGGGCTGGAAGGGATCTACTAGCGTTGAGAGCCTGAAGGGCATAGTTTTTAGGCTCCTCCTACCAAGAAATTTCAGGGTTCTCCTAAAGTTTCCGATGCTGTTCGGCTCGACAATACTTTCGTCTGCCGAATCAGCCCTATACCAGCGCCCAAAACAATATATGCATCTGTGCCAGCAACTTGAATATGGCTCAACTCTTAGGATAGAATAGCAGTATGGGCTGACGTTAATGCTCGGATTGATTACAAGAGATTCCAGGCTCATAGCACCACTATGTGCAGGTTTGCCCAGATTACCATTATTGCGGTCCCTAAAATAATATTTTTTTAATTTTTTAGGATTATTTATTGAGGATTAGAATTTTTTAATTCGTCTACAATCAGTGAATACCCTCTCCCTAGTCACATGATGTTGAGTTTGTTTTATGTTATGGCGCCCAATCTTTAACTGTCATATGCCTGGCTGCGCTGGTTTTATTGACGTTGGGGTTTACGGCGGATCGGATGCTTGCATCTAATCGTCTACGCACACCTCTTAAATTAATCTCTTTAGGGTTTGGATGCTCCCCTCAATATTGTCTTTGGATTCTATCACTAGTGCGCCTCTGTAATTTATCTCCTTAATGGCTCTGATAACATCAGCCCAATCTATGCTCCCGAAGCCTATGCCTAGATGGGTGTCGGCGCTCCCATCATTATCGTGGACGTGTATGTGAATTATTCTGCTTCCAAATCTCTCTATGAATTTGTCTACCTGTCCATTTATGTGGGCATGACCAATATCAAATGCTATGCCAAGCTCAGATCCATACGCATTTAAGACTCCATAAAACCTCTCGAAGTCCTCAACCCTCTTAAGTAGGAATGGGAATGGGTCTGGAACATTCTCTATAGCTATCCTCAACCCATACTTTCCAGCTAAGTCCAGTAGCTCACATGTAGACTTCAAGTTAATCTTCCAGTCTAAGCCCTTAAGAGCGTCACCTATGGCGCTTCTGATGCCCGGATGGAAGACCCAGCATTCAGGGTCTAGCTGCACCGATATCTCTATTGACTTCCTAAGCCTCTTCATTACAGCGCTCCTTATAACTGGAGATATCGAGGCAATGTTTATGTCGGTGAACGGGGCGTGGACTGATAGGCTTATATTCCTGTCAAGGAAAGCTCTTCTAAGCATGCCAACCCTACGTACACTTAGCTCATGAGGCCCATCATCAACAACCTCCACGTGACTAACGCCAATCCTATTCAAATGCTCTAGGCGTTTAATAGCATCTGGAAGGGGTTTGCTCAAGCAGAACAGTGTTGATATTCCTAGGCGCACCAATTATTCCTCCACTTTTGGCGTAGGTTATTCATCTCGCAGTTTTTGGCGTTAGCCAATCTATGAGGCTCTTAGGGTCGTCGCACTCTATCTCCACATGTATTGGGCCTAGCGGCGACTCTCCATATGGCTCTGAGAACGATATGTGGCCCACATAGGCAACTTGTTTATTTAGATAGAAGACTATTCTGTTTCCTTGGACGCCTTTTAATAGCACGGTTCTAGCGGCGTCGAGTATGCGCTCCCTCCTCAGAAGATCATAGAATCTTGATAGCGCTTCTAGCCCCTCAGCCCTCCCAATAAGCCTCCTATACTCGCCCTCTTCAACGAGCTCTAGGCTTATGCTTCCAAAAACCTTCTGGATTGCAACCCTAACTTTCTCAGCGTCCTCTGTCGGGTTAACCTCTGCCTCAACCCTAACCTCAACTTTACCTGTGGGCTTACTCACCTCTAATCACCCTCCTTATTACGCGTCTAATCTCCTTTTTCAACTGCTCTAATGTACCCTCATTAACAATCATATAGTCTGCCGTCGCTATAACCTCACCTATACCCACGCTCAGCTCCCTCTGGTCACGCGCATGGAAGGTCTCCCAGTCTTTTGGGTCGTCACTCCTACCCCTCTTAAGTAGGCGCTTAAACCTCGTCTCGGGTGAAGCGTGTATGGCTATAACTTTAAAGTTGGGGAAGGAGCGCTTAAACTCCCTAACCTCATATGGGCTACGTACGCCATCAACTATGACAACTCTAGCGTTAAGGGCCATAATCTTCGATATGCACCTTTTAGCTATAACCTCAGGGCCCTCCTCAGCCCTAATCTGCAGCATAAGCCTGCCGAGATTTTCAGGGGTTGGCTCAATATTCCTTCTGGCAGCCTCAGCTCTAACCTCATCCCCCATAACAATCACCGGGAAGCCATATTCTCGGACAATTTCCCTAACGGTATCCTTTCCAGCACCGGGCATACCCGTTATCCCTATAACAATCAGAGACCGCTCACCCTGCACGTCAAATCCACTTCCACACTATAGCATAATAGCATAAAAATAAAGGATTAAATAGAATTTATTTTGCGGCCGAAGGTTTAGAGGTGTAGAGGTCTATTCATGCAGGCAGGAGAGGCCGGGTTAAGTAAGGAGGAGATCCGGAGAAGAATCTGGTCAATTATGGAGGAAAATAATATTGCAAGGTTCCCTAGGCCAGTTTATGGTAGGATCCCGAACTTTGTTGGATCGGATATTGCTGCCCGCAAACTCTCTGAGCAGGAGGAGTTTAGGCTGGCGAGGGTTATTAAGGTTAACCCCGACGCACCGCAGAGCATGGTTAGATACCTAACCCTCCTGAACGGTAAACTGCTAATCATGCCAACGCCAAGGCTTAGGTCCGGCTTCCTAATCCTAGACCCGCATAAAATTCCTAGGAGGGCGTATAGTGAAGCCTCGTCGATAAGCGGAGCATTTAGATATGGCAGGGTTTGCGGGATCGATGAAATACCCAGCGTAGACCTCATCGTCGCAGGCTCGGTTGCCGTCTCTAGAGATGGTGTGCGAGTCGGTAAGGGTGGAGGCTACAGCGAGATAGAGTATGGCGTACTACGTGAGGTAGGCGCCGTTGACGAGGATACGCCAATATTAACGACTGTCCACGATGTTCAAATAGTTGATTTTGTGCCTAAGGAAGCCTTTGATTTAACGGTTAATGCAATAATAACTCCCACAAAAATTATTAGGGTAGGGGATGTGGGTGAGAGGCCTAAAGGCATAATATGGGATAAGTTATCTGAGGAACGCATTAAGGAAATACCAATACTAGCCCAGCTCAGGAAAATTAAGCTATCCACCTAGACCCCGAAATGATAATATTGGTTGCGTATGGTTACGGCCTCAATCTTCTGGAGCGCAAAGATTTATTCCCTGAATCCAAATTTATAGCGTAGGTGTCGTAGGAGTTTGATTGATTTGGAGATGATACGCAGCTTCATAGCCTTTGATATTGAGGATGAGGGGGTTCTCAGAGAGCTTTGCAGAGTTCAGTCTACTCTAGCTGAGACCGGAGCAGACATTAAACTAGTTGAGCCAGAAAACATTCACATAACCATCAGGTTTCTTGGGGAGATAACCCCAGTGATGGTCGATAGGGTTTATAATGAGATGGTTAAAGTCTCCTTTACACCATTCGATATTGAGATCAGGGGTTTAGGAGCCTTCCCAGATATGAGACATATAAACGTCATTTGGGCAGGCGTGAGGAAGGGGATTAACGAGCTGAGAAATATATATTATCAGCTCGAACCGAACCTCCAGAGGCTGGGATTAAGGCCGGATGATAAGGGCTTCAGCCCACATATAACGATAGCCCGAGTTAAGACCGGCAGAAAGAGGGAAGAACTAATAAAAGTTATCAGGGAGTTTGAGGATCACAGTTTTGGGGTCATAAAGGCTAGGTGTCTGAGGCTAAAGAAGAGCGTCTTAACGCCTAAAGGCCCAATATACTCGACTTTGAGGGAGGTTTGCAGGTAACTTAGTAGCCGCATCTTGGAGGCGTTGAATTGTCGGGGATCGATGAGGAGAAGATTAGGGAAATATGTGCGGAGGTTCTCCGCAGGGCGGCTCCAGATGACGCTGAGAGGGAGAGAACCATAAAATTCTCAATGCATCTAGTTGAAGCTCTCAGAAGCGAGCTTCTTAGGGATGGGTTGGAGGCTGATGTTCGGATAGAGGGTTCGATAGCCAAGGATACTTGGCTGGCCGGAGAGAAGGACATAGATATATTTGTGCTCCTTCCCCCCGAATATGGCAGGGAGGCGTTCTCCAAGGTTTTAGATGCTGCCAAAAGGGTTTCAGGCGGAAACTACCTTGAAAACTACGCTGAGCACCCATATATAGAGGCTTACATAAGCGGCTTCACAGTGAACTTCGTTCCATGCTTCAAGGTCTCAGATGCCAGTTATGCCAAGTCCTCTGTTGATAGAACACCATTCCACACAATCTACGTTAAGGGCAAACTGAATAATAGAGTTAGGGACGAAGTGCGCCTACTGAAGGCCTTCATGCACGGCATAGGCGTATATGGGGCGGAGATTAAGGTCGGCGGCTTCAGCGGATACCTATGCGAGCTCCTAACGATTCACTACGGTTCATTCATAAATGTTTTAAAGGCGGCATCGAGGTGGCGTATTGGCGAAGTCGTAGACATTGAGAAATATTATAGAGACCCAGGTGAAGCCAGAAAGATATTTCGCAATGACCTACTAATAGTTGTCGACCCAGTGGATAAGAGCCGGAACGTTGCGTCGGCCGTTAGAATCGAGAGGCTGAGCGAGTTTATTATGGCATCAAGACTATTCCTCAAAAACCCAGACATAAAGTTCTTTTATCCGGAGGAGCCGAAAACATATCCGGTTGAGGAGGCTCTCCGAATAATAGGGTCTAGGGGCTCAGCATTAATCTTCATTAAGACCAAGCCCATAAAAGCCGTTCCAGATATACTCTGGGGCCAGCTCTTCAGGTCGCAGAGGGCCATCGTAAAGCTGCTTGAGCAGTTTGGCTTTGAGGTCATACGGAGCGATATATGGAGCGATGATAAAGCTGGAAACATATTTCTGCTGGAGGTATCAACACGCCTCCTACCGAGCATAGAGAAGCATATAGGCCCACCAATAGAGAAGGCTGCTGAGTGTGAGAGGTTTCTGAAGAAGCACCTGAATTCTAGGGACGTATTCTCAGGCCCGAGGTTTGAGGGCAATAGGCTCATCGTTGAGAAGCGAAGAAAATACTCGGATGCAGTCGCCCTACTAAAAGATAAGCTTAGGGATGGTGGGGGGAGCATCGGTGTGGCCAGCCTAGTTTCAGAGGCCTTCCTCAACAACCTAGAGATACTTGTCAATGAGGAGATAAGGGACTTCTATTTAACCGAGGGCAGCTTCGCATCATTCCTAACAAAATATTTAATTGGCAGGCCTAGCTGGCTCGCCTAAAATGTGCACCATTATCCCTCTAGAAAATCTCAGGGACGTTAAGTATGGGCAGGTCATATGCTATCCAAAATACGATGTGGCTGAGGCCGAGAAAAGGATAATTGAGATGGGGAGACTTGGGGTAAAAGCCCTATGCTTCACTGGGAGGAAGAGCATCGCAAACTTGCAAGTTTTAGGTAAGGGTTGCACAGGCATAGCTGTCCTCGCAGTCCTCAATGATGGTAGCAGGGCAGCCCTAAAAATCAGTAGGGTGGACTCAAGCATGGGGAGGATTCGCCATGAGGCCGAAATGCTCCAGATAGCCAATAGCGTCGGGGTTGGACCTAAACTTCTAGGCTACACAGACAGGCTACTCCTAATGGAATACATTGATGGCAAGTTAATAGCAGATTGGGTTAAGAGCCTAGGCGGCGGTGACGCTATCCCAAGGCTTAGGATGGTTCTCAGGGACATCTTAGAGCAGTGCTGGAGGCTTGACTCAATCGGCCTAGATCATGGGGAGCTCAGCAGGGCCGATAAACATATAATAGTCGATGAAGGGGGCCGCGCATATATAGTGGACTTTGAGACGGCGAGCAATAGAAGGAGACCCTCAAACGTCACATCCGTAAGCCAATACCTCTTTATCAGAAGCCCCATAGCCAAAACCATCAGCGAATTTATAAAGGCGGTTAACGTTGAGAAGCTGCTCCAGACGCTAAAGAGATATAAGGAGAAACGCTCCAGGGAGAACTTCGAGTCAATTCTAAGCACGCTAGACCTTTAGGCGGCGGGAAAATCTGGCTGCCCCTAAACCTCAACTACCTCACACTTGATCCTCTTAAGTACCTCCTCAGCCTTAGCTGGATCAACCTTCAACGTATAAAGCATCTTTCGAGTTCTGAGCTTAAGCTTGACAACATCCTTCAGCCTCTTAACCCTACACTGCTCAGCCTTCTCAGAGAGCTCCACAAACTTCTCTACGTCAAAGATCTCAGTCGGCATAGGGCACATCACCAGCGCACTGAAATGATTCAGAAAATCGAATAAATACTTTTTGGTAAGGCAATTATATGGTAAAAGTTAAGCCATGCAATGGCCAATGAATGTTTGTGGTGATAGAGGATGTCTAGCCTGAAGGCTATCGCCATAGACTGGATTAGGGAGAATGAGGAGAGAATAATTGAGCTCTGCGACAAGATATGGGAGTACGCTGAGCTAGGCTTAATGGAATACAAGTCATCAAAGATCCTATCCGATGAGCTCGAAAAACATGGTTTTAAAGTTGATCGAGGAGTTGCTGGAATGCCAACAGCTTTCATAGCAAGTTATGGTGAGGGTAAACCGATTATAGGAATAATAGGCGAATACGACGCCCTACCAGGCCTATCCCAAAAGAAGGTTCCTTACCGGGAGCCTCTAGAGCCTGGAAAACCTGGTCATGGTTGTGGCCACAACATTTATGGTGCGAGTGGGGCCGCTGCATCCATAGCTATTAGATATGCCATGGATAAGGGTAAGATTCAGGGAACAATCAGATTTTACGGTTGCCCAGCCGAAGAGAACTTCGGTGGTAAGGTTTTCATGGTTAGAGAGGGGCTCTTCAATGACGTGGATGCTGTTATTGGGCATCACCCAGGATCCACAAATGGGGTTTCGTTAGCCAGCACCTTGGCTTTTAACTCGGTTAGATTCCATTTTTACGGCAAATCTTCACATGCCGGCGGTTCTCCCGAACGCGGTAGGAGCGCCCTAGACGCCGTAGAGCTCATGAATATTGGCGTAAATTATCTGAGGGAGCATATAATCCAAGACGCGAGGATACATTATATTGTTGAGAGGGGTGGCGACCAACCGAATATTGTTCCAGCTTACGCTAGAAGCTGGTATTATATACGGGCGCCCGAGAGGGATCAGCTAGACGAAATATATGAGTGGGTTCTCGACATAGCTAAAGGAGCAGCCATGATGACTAGAACAAGCCTGGAAGTAGAGTTCATTCAAGGCTGCTATAACCTCATCCAAAACAGAACAATAGCGGAGATAATTATTCAAAATATGCGGGAGATAGGCACACCAAAATATGATCAAGAGGAGTTAAAATTTGCTGAAGAAATATCAAAAACCATTTTTTCATCAAGAGATGAGAAGATAGCGATGTTAAAGGCTTCTAAGCGGCCAGATTGGGATAAGCTAGTCGATAAGCTTATCGATGATGGAGTTCCAGATCCTTCCGGCGAAGGAGGAATATCTCACGGAAGTACTGATCTTGCGGACGTAAGCTGGCAGACGCCTACAGTCGAGTTCAGCACGGCAGCCTGGGTTCTAGGCACCCCAGGCCACTCATGGCAGGCCGCAGCCCAGAGCGGGGTCGGCTTAGGACATAAATCAGCTATTTTCGGTGCGAAGGTTATCGCCTCAACAGTATTAGATCTCTTAACAAGGAAGGATCTCCTCGCTAAGGCGAAGGATGAGCATAGAGCGAGGATTGGGGATAGGAAGTATAAGTCTCCATTACCAGCCGATCATAAGCCGCCAATACGCTTCTGGGAGGAAAGATGATGGCGCCGCATTCTAGATCTAGGAACCCATAGTGTGAATATGAGGAAACACTTGGTCTAGGCAGACCAATCTCTCTTTTCCCTCATTAACGACGAAGGAGTGGCTGGCTTATGGTTAACCTCCTTACAACGATTTCACCTATCCGCTTAGCCTATAAACGTGAAGTAGTTCCGCGCTAAAACATCCTTCCAGGTTTTCACATGAGAACATATAAATGCTAGTTAAGCATCAACGTAGCGATCTATTAATAAAGGATTTTATAATATTGGTTTCCTCATCCATTATTTCATCCCAATTTTTCTTGAATTTTGGTTTTTCAACAAAGACTTTTTTCTTTTCAATGATCTCCACGGTTTTTTGGGCAAGCGCTTCCACATCCAATTCTTTCACCAGAGCTACGCCTTCTAAGCCACTGTAATAAATTCTGAGCGCGGGTATATCATATGCGACAACCGGAGTATTTAAGTGGAGGGCTTCCAGCACAGCGTAAGAAAAAGAATCAACGTGAGAGGGATAAAGCATGACTTTAGACTTAGCAACCACAGCCAGATACTTCTCTCTAGGAAGAAAACCATAGAAAAGAACATTATCCCTGATCCCTAGCCTACTACAAAATGCCCTAATCTTCTTCAGATTTTCATCCGAAATCTTTCCAGCGACCGCAAGCTTATAATCCCGACCTATATTCTTAATTATTTTCTTAAACGCTATTAAAGCTTCAATTATTCCCTTCCTTGGTGACAGCCCTCCACTAAATACTACGATTTTCTCCTTCTTTCTCTTTGACATATTATTGATTGACAGAATATCCTCTTGAGATAAGGCTACTCCCGGATCTAAAGAGATTATTTTATTAAGCCATCCTTCACCCATCTCCATCGGTATCGACCTTGAAACAGCCAATATTAAATCAAGATCGTTAAGTAACCGACTAACGCCCTTAGAGAATTTTTGCTCAATTTCCTTAGTAATATTCCGTAAGGCAAGCATTCTGAAACTTCCCAGAGTCTCTAACCAAAGACGATAAGCTTCCTCGATATTCTTAAAGCGCAGCCGATCTCCGTAAAATGGCGTCGATTGTAAAATTGCTATCCGCTTAAGGGAGAAGAGTTCGCCGATTCTTAAACATGTTGTTATCGCATCTATTCCCTCATGCATGCTCATTACGCATTGAGAATTATACGCGATATTTTTATCAATCGTAATCTTAACTAGGGAAAGACAGTTAAACACAAAAAGATTAAATAAGCTCCTTCTAAGGGGAAAATGAATTGAGAATATTTTTGGTAACATAGCATTGCCATAAACACGCATCTTTTCCCTAAGTAAAAATGACTTTTCCTGATCTGTGAATTGGAAGTTCAAGCTCCATGGTAAGACGAGAAAAGGGTTAATCCCACGTTTCTTATATTCTCTGATTGATAACAGGGCACGATATCCCCCACCACCAACATAAGGAAAAGGCATAGCTATAATAATCATATTAACTTTACCAGCCATTTTGGTTCACGACAGTAACTTATGTTACATGTAATAATTTATTAATTGCGTTCTGTTTAAGCAGCGATCAAGGCTCCGTCACATCGCTAGAAAATTATGCTGCCGCCTAGAAGAACGTTCCCTTTAATAGTGCTTAACATCTTAACTTAATACTAAGCGTTTTTTAATAGTTGAATCAATGCCCCTCTCTTTAGTACTAGCTTTAAATAGCTTTAGATTTCAAAGTTATTTAGGGGTTTAAATATGAAGATTACAGATAGCATATATTTTGTTGAGTGCCCCTGGGCTAGGCCCGGATATTTTGTTAGTTCCTGCATTATTGTCAGAAGGAGCATAATTGTTGTCGATGCGGGGGTTGAGGATTCCCCGAAGAACGCCATCTACCCATATATTAGTAGCCTAGGCAGAGAAATCTCTAAAATCTCCCACCTGCTACTTACACACGCCCACTTTGATCATTGCGGCGGGGCTGCTCCAATGAAGGATGAGACAAAATGCTCGATTGGAGTGCATGAGCTTGGGGGGCCGTTTCTCAGGGATCCGGG
>Ga0209394_1000512_pt1 | contig 30016 bp, 26 predicted proteins | sample JNZ201metaG_FD_184122 | JGI IMG/M metagenome (GOLD analysis project Ga0209394, IMG submission 184122) | Hot spring microbial communities from Jinze hot spring, China to study Microbial Dark Matter (Phase II) - JNZ 20120812A (SPAdes) (version 3) ... | reverse complement strand
TATATAATATCAAACAAGTTATTAAAGTCAAGTCCTTCTTAGCATATTTTTCAAGCAATAAGTTACAAAATACATGCCCAATTTTTCTATTTTAAAAATCAATCTTTTTAAAGCTTTTCCTGAACTAAGGGGCGGTTAAAGTTAACAAAATTGTCAAAGTTAAAGACAAATTTGTATGGAGCTCTTCCCTATTTTTACCCTTGACTTTTTCCTCTCTTAGGGTATAAAAAGCTAAAAAGAAATAATTTTGGACGAAATGAAAGGGAAAAATAATATATATCCCTTTTGGTTTATTATTTTTTTTCTTTCTTTTCTCTTTCTTTCCCTCAATTTTTCGCTAACTTGGGGAAGCTCCAAGTCAACAAAAAATACATCCACTAAAAAACAGAAGATCGTAAGTAAGACATCCCTCTCCAAAAGAGTTAATACTAATACTATCAAAAGCAAGTCCTACCGCAAGGGGGCTTCAGCTAAATTAACTCCTCAAAGTTCTGCCAATCTTTCCCCACAAACTTATATAGTCAAAAGGGGAGATACTCCTCAAAAGATCTCACAAAAATTTAACATTCCCTGGGAGGAATTAAAAAGGGCAAACCAACTTAAAACATCTAAATTGATCCCTGGACAAAAGCTTATAATACCTCAGGAAAATAATTTAAAGGCCCTACAATCTGAAGGAGCTCCCTCTAAACTTGGTTCAGAGGAAAAATCTGTTCATTTACACAGGGTTGCTAAGGGCGAAACCCTCTATAGAATTGCTAAAAGATATCAGGTTTCCGTTGAGGAAATTAAAGAGTGGAACAAAATCTCTGAAAAAGATCTAAAACCTGGTATGGAACTAAAGATCCCCATAAGAAAAGCCTTAGTCAAAAAGGATAACCCCAAAGAAGAACATCATATTAAACTCCAGGACGTTGCCCATCAGGTAGGGCCTTCATATTCTAAGATTCTCACCTCCAGGACAAAGGAATCTCCTCAAGAAGAGGTCATAGGAGAGCACTATAGATATCATGTGGTGCAAAAGGGAGAAACACTCTACAGAATATCACTGCTTTATAATGTCCCTGTAGAGGAGATTAAAAAGCTAAATAATCTTGAGGGGAACCTTATTTCGGTAGGGCAAAGATTGAAAATTCCTAACCTTGAAGAAAGCTCTCCCCAGCCTTTTGTCTTTGAAAGTCCTGCCAAGGAGTTAAAGGCAAAAGAAGAAAGTTTACCCTCAAAATTTGAAAAGAATATTATGGCTAAGAATAAAATATTAACCCCCTCTATGCTAAGTAAAGATGATGAATTAACTTTAAAGCGTAAGTTTATCGAGATTTCTACAGCTTATGCCGATTCCAGATATAAATTAGGTGGAGAAGGAGGAGGCTATTTAGATTGTTCTTCCTTTGTCAAATATGTCTTTCAGGAAATTGGCATTAAACTTCCCAGAAGTTCAGCTCAACAGTTCCAAGTGGGTATTGCAGTTAATGAAAACGAGCTAATTCCTGGGGATCTTGTCTTTTTCCGCACAAGAGGAAAGAATATCTCTCATGTGGGGATCTATATTGGGGACAACAGATTTATTCACATCTCATCCTCAAGAAAAAGGGTGGCTATTGACTCCTTAGACGATCCCTATTTCAAAAAGAGATATGCTGGCGCTAAAAGAGTTCTTAATGGGGAAGTCCTTGAATATTTTCAGGATTATCTGCAAAAGAGAGAGCTTTCTCCAGGGTCTAAATTAGAAAAGGATAAACTATCCAAGACACAATCTTCTCAAGATCTTAATCCTCAAGAAGTAATCTTTTAACCTCATCCCAACCGAGCCTCTCAATAATAGCTCCCAATCTCTCACCTTTCTCATTATATTGCTTGTAAAGGTTTATAACTCTGCGGAAGATATCTAAAACCTCATGAGCTTCTGCGTAGGTAAGAAAAGTGGCTAACCTGGGGTGTCTTCCTAATTTTCCACCAAGATAGATCTTATATCCTCTAAAACCCTCGCTAAGGGCTTCCTCAGGACAAATTTTAACGCAATGGCCACAGCCCACACACCTTTCTTCATTAATCTTTGGTCCGTAATCCGTAAGCTTTATAGCTTTTTCTTCACAGACCTCAAGACAGGATCCGCAGAAGGAACAGGCCTTGGGATTTATCTCTACCTTTATTACCCCGTGTAGGGCAAAATCAGTAATCTGTATCTGAGAACAGGCATTGGGACACTCAGAAAGACCTACCTTGAACTTATGATGGGCCTTGAGAGGTCCTTTCACTTTTTCCTTTAAAAATTCGGTAATTTTTTCCTCCTCAAGTATTATCTCCAAGTTCTTTAAAAGTTCTTCCGAAGTGTTAAGGGCATTAGGACAGGAATTTAGGCCAAAACATCCGCTCACTTCATATCCCTTTTCAGCCTTGGAAACCTTATCTAAGAGAACCTCTTTGGCCTTTTTTTCCCAATCCATATCTAAATCTCCTCTTCCTTTAAGAGTTCTCCCCGTACACCTATGGTATAAACTTTAAAAGATTTATCAAGATTAGCAAGTTTTCTTGCCTCATTCAAGATATACACCAATCCCTTACAACAAGGCACCTCCATAATAGCAACTTCTACACTTTGCAAAGGGACCTTAGCAAAGATTTCTGCAAATTTTTCTATATATAATTCTGCAGGGTCAAACTTAGGACAGCCAAGCATAATTTTTTTCTCAGGAAGTAGCTCTGTATGTAATCCTGGATAGGCCACAGCCACACAGTCTGCACAGACAAGAAGTTTGGCCTCTCTCAAAAATGGCGCAGAAGTAGGTATTAGTCTTATCTGCACAGGCCAATGAGTAAGAGTAGAGGGAATTGATCTGTGAGTGGGGCTTAAACTACTTTTTTCAAACTCTCTCAATTGATAAGAGGGACATCCACAGGCAAGCGGTGGAAAATCTTTAGCCTTCTCTTGAGTCTCCTTAAGTCTTCTCAGATGCTCCTCTACAGCATGCTCATCAAAGGCCTCAGCCTCTCTTTCTACAATCTTTAAAGCACCTGTGGGACACTCTCCGATACAGGCCCCTAAGCCATCGCATAAAAATTCACCTACTAATTTGGCCTTTCCCTCAACAAGGGCAATAGCTCCTTCCTGACAGGCAAGAACGCATTGACCACACCCGTTGCAAAGCTCTTCATCGATCTCAATAATCTTTCTCCATACCTTAGTCATAACTATTCTCCCTCCTTTAATAGTTCTCCCTTTAGGGATTCTAAATCTAAGTCTGTTGGTAAATTCTTTAACTTTATTCTTATTTCATCCCAGAGCACTTCCGGTAACCTTGCCATTTTATATAACTCTTCTCTCTGTTCAGGGGTGAGATAATAAAAGATCAGAAGAAAAAGTTTAGTTCCTGGGGATTGTCCCTTCTCTTTAAGGGTGTCTTCAAGTTCTTTGAAAGTGTTCCTTAAAGAATAATAAAAATTTGCAGGTAAAACTTTCTCTAAATGGGAGAGTAGTCTCTCTTTCAAGAGATTGGCCTTTTCTCTGATAAGTTCTGGAGGTAGTTCTCCGAGACAGAGCTCAGCATATTTACAATAGGCAGCACAGCCAAAGTCCATTCGGGGATTGGGCACTGTTCTCTTACAATGAGGACATTTTCTTACAGTGTCGTCCTTAAAAAATTCAATACTTTCTCCACAATGAGGACAGTTAACCTCAAAGATGGCATCCTCTTTCCAGTATCTCCAATCTTGTCCAGGACACCGCATTTTAAAACCTCCTTATTAAAAAAATAAAGCACTTTTGAGAAAATAACTTGATCTATATCAAACTCTTCCTCCTAAATAATCCCCACTCTTTAAAACTAAGGACACTCCCTTGAGAGATGTCTTTTAAGCAGGCTGTATATGTTTTTTAAAGGCCTTTACTCCCTGTGGTCATTTCATAGCATGTTACACTTATCAAGGATAAATTGTTTTGCAGTAATAAGTTCTGTCAACTTGGCTTGAAAAGAGAAAAAAAGAAAGTATTATTATGAAGAAAACTAAAAAGTTGGGGAGTAAAAGATGAAGAAAAAACCCATGACTCTTGCTCAGAAGATTTTAGCTCACAAGCTTAACCTTCCCTATGTAGAGCCTGGAGAGCTGGTTGAAGTTCCTGTAGATCTTACTTTGGCTAATGATATCACTGCGCCCCTTGCCATTAAGGTCTTTGAAAGCACTTGCATTGAAAAGGTCTTTGACCCAGAAAAGATAGTTTTAGTTATGGATCACTTTACTCCAAACAAGGATATCAAAAGTGCAGAGCAAGTCAGGATCTGTAGAGAGTTTGCCCGAAAATATGGTATCAAACACTATTATGAAGGGGGTAACTGTGGGATTGAACATGCCCTTCTTCCTGAGCTTGGATTGATTACCCCTGGAGACATTGTCATTGGAGCTGATAGCCACACCTGCACTTACGGGGCTCTTGGGGCCTTTGCCACAGGAGTTGGTTCAACTGATCTTGCCGCTGCCTGGATTACTGGGAAAACCTGGTTTAAAGTCCCTGAGACGATCAAGTTTGTCTATTATGGTAAACTTAGACCTTGGGTTACAGGAAAGGACCTCATCCTCCATACCATTGGTGATATTGGCGTAGATGGAGCCCTTTATATGTCCATGGAATTTACAGGAGAGGCCATAAAAAGTCTTTCCATGGCTGAAAGAATGACTATGTCTAACATGGCTATTGAAGCAGGCGGGAAGGTTGGCCTAATAGAGGCAGACAGAAAGACCCTTCAATTTATCCGCGATAAAATCAAAAAGAAACCTCTGCTCCTAAAGGCAGATGAGAAAGCCCCTTATAAAGAGATAAGAGAATATGACTGTTCCAAGATAGATTTAGTTGTAGCTCTCCCTCATCTCCCCTCCAATGTTAAACCAGTAAAGGAGCTTCCAAGTAAGATTTATATTGATCAGGTGGTCATCGGCTCCTGCACCAATGGGAGATATGAGGACTTAGAGGTGGCAGCTAAAATCCTTAAAGGTAAACGGGTTAATCCTAATGTGAGGTGTATCATCATCCCTGCTACTCCTGGAATTTTCAAAAGGGCTCTAAAAAAAGGATTACTGCAGATCTTCGTGGAGGCTGGGGCTATTATTTCTCCACCCACCTGTGGGCCATGTCTCGGAGGGCATATGGGAATCTTGGCTAAAGGAGAAAGGGCTGTAGCCACCACCAATAGAAATTTTGTAGGGCGTATGGGGCATCCTGAGAGCGAGGTCTATCTTGCAGGACCAGCTGTAGCTGCTGCTTCGGCAGTGTTAGGCTACATAGGAACCCCTGAGGAAGTTCTCTAAAGCGATGCCTACTCAGCAAGAGGCTAAATTTAAAAAACCTCAAAGCCTGTCCTCTGAAGAAAGAGAAAAACTTATCCACAAAATTAAAAATCTCTTGCAACAGAGAGAAGACATCCTATTTGCCTATCTTTTTGGTCCCTTTGCTGAAGGAGGTCCTTTTAGGGATATTGATCTTGCCCTTGGGGGAAGGGAACCTTTTACCTTAGGGGCTCTTTTTGAGCTAAACGAACTCTTAGAAAAGGAGTTATTTAGTAGAAGAATAGTGCCTTTTAGTAGAGAAGTGGAGCTGAGGACAGACCTTATAGAAAGATGTTCTCGCCTTTATCCTGAATATGTGTTCTTTTGTAGACTCTTTTTACACATAGGAATATAGCTCAGGAACTTATGACTATTAATAGGAAAAAAATTGAGCAAAATGTAAAAGACCTCTTAGAGGCCTATTATGTTATAGACCATTTAACTAACTCGCCCTTAGAGGAAACCCTTCAAAACATAGCGCAGCGCTGGTCCCTGAGATATGCTTTAATCCTGGCTGTAGAGGCCATAAGCACGATTTTAACACATCTCCCAAGCAAGGTCTACGGGATTTCATGTAACTCTTACAGAGATGGTATAGAAAAGGCCATGAAAAAAGGAATAATTAGCGAAGATGTGGGAATTCCTATTAAAGGACTCATCTCACTCAGAAATTTATTGATCCATGGTTATTGGGAAATTAATGATACAAATAATTTATTGAAGGAGGCTCTATGATTAGGGGAAAAGTTTGGAGATTTGGAGATAATGTGGATACGGACGTAATTATTCCAGCAAGATATTTGAACACCACTGATCCAGAAGAACTGGCTAAACATTGTATGGAAGATGCAGATCCAGAATTTGCAAAAAAGGTAAAAAAGGGCGACATAATGGTTGCAGGGAGAAACTTTGGGTGTGGCTCCTCTCGAGAACATGCTCCTATTGCTATTAAGGCCTCAGGGATTTCCTGTGTAGTTGCTGAATCCTTTGCCCGAATCTTTTACCGAAATGCCTTTAATACAGGACTGCTCATTATTGAATGTCCTGAAGCTGCTAAAGAGGCAGAAACAGGAGATGAACTGGAAATTGATATTGAGACAGGAAAAATAATTAATCACACAAAGGGAAAAACCTATATAATAAAACCTTTACCCATTTTTATGAAACAAATTCTTGAAGATGGAGGATTAATACCACATATAATGAAAAAATTTGAAGCAAAATGCAAGGTATAAATGATTAAGAAATTGCTAAAGAAGAGTGAGTGGGATAGATATTACAGACAGGCAAGGCATAATTATGAATCGGCTAAGAGAGATTATGAGTATGGCGATTATGCTTGGGCCTGTTTTAAGGCACAGCAGGCTGGAGAGATTTTATTGAAAGGCTTTTTAAGAGCCCTTGGGAAATTTTGCACAGGTCATTCTATATACAATTTATTATTATCTTTAGAAGAGCTTTATGAAGTTCCTGAGGACATTAAGACCTGTAGTAAAATACTTGACAAGGCTTATATACCGACCAGATATCCAGATGCCCATATGTTTGGAGCTCCCTTTGAGCTCTATTCCAAAGAAGAGGTAAGACAATTTTTTGACTGTGTGGAGAGGCTCTTTCAGTTTATTGAGGAATTATATGGGGATATCCAAAAGTCTCAGGGCCTATAAGGAAAGGGGCTTTCAAAAGGCCTTAGAAGAGGTCAGAAACTACTTAAAGGGCCTTGGGCTTGTAAAATATAAAGCTATTCTTTTTGGTTCCTATGCCAGAGGTGACTTTTCAGAGGGTAGTGATATAGATCTTTTGATTATCTCAGATGAGTTACCTGAAGATCTTAGAGCTAGGCTTGACTTCCTCTTTTTAAAGAGAGACCTTGCCCCAAGGGTGGAACCTATTGGGTGGACTAAGAGGGAATATGAACTTAGAAAGGAAGCTGAAGACCCCTTTATTGAACTCATAGAAAGCGAAGGGATAGTTCTATGGGACAATCTATAAATTTTCAATTTTTAACCCCTGCTGATCTCAGCGCACTTTACGAGGTGATAGTCGCTTTGCGAGGAGAAGGGGGCTGTCCCTGGGACAAAAAGCAAACTCCAGAAAGTCTAAAAAAATATCTTCTGGAAGAAACTTATGAGGTGCTTGAGGCCATTGATAAAGGTTACCCCTTAGAGATTATGGAGGAACTGGGGGATCTTCTCTTTCTCACTCTCTTTATCATCTATCTCTATGAAGAGAGGAGGGATTTTACCCTTAAAAATCTTGTCTATAACACCTTTAATAAAATGGTATCAAGACATCCCCATGTTTTTGGTGAGAAAATAGTTCAGTCCGCTGAAGAAGTCTTAAAAAACTGGCAAAAAATAAAGGAAAAAGAAGGCAAAGGGGATTCTGTTCTGGGCAACATACCTAAAAGCATGCCTGCCCTTCAGAGGGCCTTTAGAATAGGGGAAAGGGCTGGAAGAGTTGGTTTTGATTGGTCAAAACCAGAAGAGGTCTTAAAAAAGGTCTATGAGGAATTAAGAGAGGTTGAGGAGGCTCTGGCAGAGAATTCGCAAATAAAAATTAAAGAAGAATTAGGGGATCTACTCTTTGCTATAGCCAACCTTTCCAGAAAGCTAAATCTCAATCCCGAAGAGGTGTTAAGGGAAGCAGTAGAAAAGTTTGAGAAAAGATTTAGGGCCATGGAGACTGAAATCAAAGCCATGGGACGGGAGTTAAGAGAACTCAGTCTTGAAGAAATGGATACAATTTGGGAAAGCTTAAAAGAGAAAGATTGATACAGAAAAATGATAAGAATCAAAAATCTTTATTACCAGATAAATGGAAAAGTGGTTTTGGAAGATATTAATCTGGAGGTGTCAAAAGGCGATTTTTTGGCTATCATTGGACCAAATGGTGGAGGTAAAAGCACTTTAATTAGATGTCTTCTTGGTTTTATCAAACCTCAAAAAGGGGAAATCTTTCTTTGGGAGACTAAATTAGAGGACTTTAGAGAGTGGTATAAAATAGGTTATGTTCCCCAAAGGGCTGGTAAGGAACTGAGTTCACTCATCCCTCTCACTGTGAAGGAATTTTTACAATTACCTTCTTCTTGGTATCACACGAGAATAGAAAGAGACTATCTTTACTTCCTAATAGAAAAGTTTGGCCTTACTCACCTATTGAGTAAAAAAATCTATCAGCTTTCTTTTGGGCAACTCCAGAGGGCTTATATTGTGAGGGCCCTATCCCTTAAGCCAGAGCTTTTAATCCTTGATGAGCCCTCTGTTGGTTTGGATTTTATCTTGCAAGAGGTCTTTTACCAATTTCTCTCTGAATTTCACCAAAAGGGGCTAACTATCATACTTATTACGCATGAAACCTGGCTTGTGAGCAAAGAGGTTAACAAAATTGCCTGTCTCAATCAAAAACTCTACTTTCACGGTGAACATAAAGACTTTTGTGTCTTTGCCGAAAAAGAGGCCTATGGTTTTCCCTTTCACCGTATAGAACACACCCATTGGTAATGATGGAAAACCTCTTCTTCTATTTAGCTCTTTTTAAATGGGGTTTACTTGCTGGCTTAAGTTATGCCCTTGCCTCTTCCCTAACAGCACCCTATCTCCTTCTCCAAAGGAATGCCCTTTTTCCTCATGCCCTTACTCACCTATTACTATTAGCCCTCCTTAGTCTTTCCATACTTAGCCACTATATACCCAATACTTTGCACTTTCTCTTTCTCCTCTTTATGACCCTTCTGTTAACGGGTTTAATCTATCTTTTAGTTCAAGAATTAAACCTCTATGAAGATACAGCTACCTCTCTCATTACTCACCTTTCCTTGGGGTTGGCTTTGCTGCTGGCAAGCTTAAGTTCTCAATACGATGCCACTTTACTAAACTATCTCTTTGGCTCCCTCATAACTGTAGAAAAAAAAGAGGCTTTTGAGGGTCTTTTGGTTTTAATTATTACTCTCTTTACCTTTTGGAGGCAAAGAGAGCTCTGGCTTACCTCTGGCATAGACAGAGAAGTTCCAGGCCTTAATTTGAGAAAAGGACAACTTCTACTTTTATTAATGATAACCCTTCAGGTCATTGTGGGTGTAAAGCTTATGGGGGCCCTTCTTGTATCTTCCTTTTTCGTCTTTAGCCCAACCCTTGCCTTAAAGATAGCTCCATCTTTTACCCCAGTTGTGCCCTTAACAGCCCTATTCAATGTGGCTGCCCTTATATCTGGTTTCCTTCTCTCCATGAGATTAGATATTCCCTTTTCCGCATCTGCTATTATATTTATGGGGCTATATCTGGTAATACTCTTTATAGCGAGAAAGAAATGAGGCTAATTGATACCCATGCCCATTTAAACCTACCTGAGTTTAAAAGGGATCTTCAGGAAGTTCTTGACCGAGCTATAAAGGCAGGGATTATTAAAATCCTTGTAGTAGGTATAGACAGAAAAACAGGAAATAAAGCCCTCGAGCTAAAGGCTATGTATCCTCATCTCATTGAGGTTGCCCTTGGCTTTCATCCCCATGAGGTAAAAAAATTGAAAGAGGAGGACTATCAATGGCTTGAAAAAAATATTTCTCAAGCTGTAGCTATAGGGGAAATAGGGCTTGATTTTGTCAAAGAATATTCTCCCAGGGATGAACAAATAAAACACTTTGAAAGGCTTTTAGAGCTCGCTAAAAGATTCCAAAAGCCCGTCATTCTACACCTAAGAGGTGATCTCTCCTTTTGGAACTACGCTCTTCACTTTTTGGAAAATTTTAGAGACCTTCCCTTTCTCTTTCACTGTTTTACGGCAGACCAAGAAGTGGCCTTTAAGATCCTGAATCTTAATAGTCTTATCTCCCTTCCTGGAGTCCTTACATACAATAATGCAGAAAATTTAAGAAAAGCGGCAAAGGCTATTCCTTTGGAAAGACTCGTTTTAGAGACAGATTGTCCCTTTCTCTCCCCAATGCCTATGAGAGGTAAGCGGAATGAACCTGCCTTCCTTCTTTATACGGCACAGAAACTGGCTGAAATAAAGGAAATCCCTCTTGAAGAGATAGCCGAAATTACCACCCAAAATGCCCTAAATTTTTTGGGATTATAGTAATATACTCAGGAACCAAAGGAGGTATAGGGTTATGAGACTTAAAAGGACCCATTTTATTGGAGATATCAATCATAATTTAATAGGGAAAGAGCTCACTGTATGTGGTTGGATATTGCGCAGACGAGATCATGGTGGGGTCATTTTTATTGACCTGAGAGATAGGAGTGGTCTTCTGCAGGTAGTCTTTGAAGAGGGAATTAGAGCTGAAATTCATAAATTGGCTGACACCTTGAGAAATGAATATGTAGTATCAGTAAGGGGAATTTTAAGGAGACGTCCCCCTGGTATGGAAAACCCTAAGATTCCTACAGGAGAAGTTGAACTTGTGGGTACAGATTTAGAGATCCATAATACCTCCCCTACCCCTCCTTTCCCCATGGATGAGGATCTTAGTGAGATCTCGGAAGCCTTGAGACTAAGGTATCGCTACTTAGAGATGCGGGCCCTTAATGGGCATCAGCCCTTTATCTTCAGACACAGAGTAAATCAAGCTATAAGGGAATTCTTAGATTCCAGGGGATTCTTAGAGATTGAAACCCCCTATTTGACCAAAAGCACTCCCGAGGGAGCAAGAGACTACCTTGTTCCCAGTAGGCTCTATCCAGGAAAATTCTATGCCTTGCCCCAATCTCCCCAGTTATTTAAACAGATTCTTATGGTAGCAGGCTTTGAGAGGTATTATCAAATTGTGCGTTGTTTTAGAGACGAAGATCTTCGAGCTGATCGCCAACCTGAGTTTACTCAACTTGATTTAGAGATGAGCTTTGTTACAGAAGAAGATGTTATGAACTTAGTAGAGGAACTTATTGCTTATCTCTTTGAAAAGACCTTAGGGATTAGTGTCTCCCTTCCTTTTCCAAGGCTAAGTTATCAAGAGGCTGTATCTCTCTATGGAACTGATAGGCCAGACTTGCGTTTTGGCCTGCCTTTAAAGGATGTAAGCGCGGTCGCTAAAAATTCACAATTTCAGGTCTTTCAGGTGGCTATAGCCAAAGGTGGCCTGGTCAAGGGATTAAAGGCGCCTGCCCACTTTTCCAGAAAAGAGCTTGAAGATTTGACTACTCGAGCTCAGGAATTAGGAGCCAAAGGGCTTGCCTGGATTAAGTATACCAAGTATGCGTCTTCTTTTGAAGAAAAATGGAGTTCTCCTATTGTAAAATTCTTCTCAAGAGAACATTTAGAGGCCTTAGAGAGGATCTTTGAGTTACAGGAAGAGAAAGCTACCCTTTTCTTTGTAGCAGACTCTCAGGAAATTGTACACAGTGTCCTTGGAGAGTTAAGAAAACTCTTAGCACAGAAACTTGCCTTAATACCTGAAAGGGAATTCAAATTTGTCTGGGTAATTGATTTTCCTCTCTTTGAGTGGGACGAGGCGGAAAATCGCATAGTGGCTGTGCACCATCCCTTTACCCATCCCAAGCTTGAAGATTTAGATCTTTTGGAACAAGACCCACTCAAGGTGCGTTCACGGGCCTATGATATAGTTCTCAATGGCGTAGAAATTGGAGGAGGAAGCATTCGTATTCATAGAAGAGAACTTCAGGAGAAAATTTTTAAGATCCTCGGTATTTCGGAGGAGGAGGCAGAAGAGAAGTTTGGTTTTCTCCTTCAGGCCTTAGAATATGGAGCACCTCCTCATGGAGGCCTGGCCTTTGGCCTTGATAGACTGATTATGCTCATGCTTGGAAGGAAGAGCATTAGAGAGGTTATAGCCTTTCCTAAAACACAGAGAGGTCAATGTCTTTTAACTGGAGCCCCAAGTAAAGTTAGAATTGAACAGATTTTAGAACTACACCTACTTCCAGGCTGGGAAAGGGAGTAGATAAACTTTTAATTTTAGGAAAATAGAGTATTATTATTTTGTCTAAAGGTAAGGAGGAGATTATGCCTGCTTTAGTTGTGGTAGGCACTCAATGGGGAGATGAAGGCAAGGGCAAGATTGTAGATGTTCTTACTGAGAAGGCCGATTATGTAGTTCGCTTTCAAGGTGGTAACAATGCTGGGCACACCTTAGTAATCAATCAAAGAAAATACATTCTACATCTTATCCCTTCTGGAATCTTTCATCCCCAAACTATTTGCCTTATAGGAAATGGAGTGGTAGTGGATCCAGAGGTATTAATTCAGGAGATGGAAAAGCTCAAAGCAGAAAACATAGACCTTTCTCCTAAGAAACTTAAAATAAGTGAAAGGGCCCATGCTATTATGCCCTATCACAAGGCCTTGGACATAGCCCGTGAGGCCAAAGCTCAAAAAAATAAAATTGGCACCACAGGACGGGGTATAGGCCCTTGTTATGAAGACAAAGTAGGAAGGCGTGGCTTTAGACTCATAGATCTCACTAAGCCAGAATTTTTCAAGGAAAAACTAAAAAGGGTGCTTGAGGAAAAAAATTTTCAACTTCAATATCTTGGAGCTGAGCCCTTAAAATTCGAGGATATATATGAGAAATATTTAGAGTTTGGAAGTTACCTGAAACCCTATCTTTGTGATACCTCTCAACTACTCTGGGAGGCCCTCCAAAAGGGGGCCAATGTCCTTTTTGAAGGGGCCCAGGGGACCTTTTTGGATATTGATTATGGCACCTATCCTTATGTTACCTCCTCAAACACTTTGGCAGGTAACGCCTGCACAGGAAGTGGCCTCGGACCTACGAAAATCACTGAGGTCTTAGGAATTATGAAGGCCTATACTACGAGGGTGGGAGAAGGTCCATTCCCAACAGAACAAATTAACTCCCTTGGAGAATTTCTCAGAGAAAAAGGAGGGGAATATGGAGCAACCACAGGGAGACCAAGGAGATGTGGTTGGCTCGATTTGGTCATGGTCAAAAGAGCTATTCAACTTAATGGCATTACCTCATTAGCTCTTACTAAACTTGATGTGCTTTCTGGGTTGGACACAATCAAACTTTGCGTGGGCTATAAAATAGGCTCTCAAGTAATCGATTCCTTTCCAAGCACACTCGATGACCTTGCCAAAGTAGAACCAATTTACGAGGATTTACCTGGTTGGAAAGAAGATCTCTCTCAGATCTACGATTTTTCCCAATTACCAAAGGAAGCTAAGCTCTATCTTCAGAGGATTGAGGAGTATTTAGGAGTGCCTATAGTTATAGTAAGCACAGGGCCTGCTCGGGAAAACTTCTTCTACTTAAGAGATAAGTCCTTTTTTTAGGACCCTATTAGATGAAAGACCGAATTTTGATTGCCAACCGAGGAGAGATTGCTCTCCGTATCATGGAAGCCTGTGAGCTCTTGGGTCTTGATTATGTGGCAGTATATACTAAAGAGGATGAAGAGTCTCTCCATGTGAGGCAAGCCAAGAAAAAATATCGTATTTCCGATTATAGAGATATGAACGATCTCTTGGCTATAGCAGATGAAGAAAAGTGCACAGCCATTCATCCTGGATACGGATTTTTATCAGAAAATTACCGCTTTGCCAGAAGGGTAGTTAAAAGGGAAAGGCCTCTTATTTGGATTGGGCCCTCCTGGGAGGCTATAAGAGACCTCGGTAACAAGCTCTATATGAAAAAAGTAGCCCATGAACTAAATATTCCTGTGATCCCTGGCACACTTGAACCTATTTATAATGAAATTGAAGCAGAACTTAAGGCAGAAGAACTCTTGGAAGAGGCTGAAGCTGAAGGTTTTCAGGAAATCACCTTTTTAGTTAAGGCTGTAGCTGGTGGCGGAGGCATGGGGATTGAAGAGGTAAAGACTTTAGAAGAGATAAGGCCAGTTTTTAGGAAAATCAGAGCTTATGCCAAACGCCTTTTTGGAGAAGAGGGGATATTAATAGAAATAAAAATACCTGTTTTTCAACACTTGGAGGTTCAACTTTTGGGGACAAAGGATGGAAACTATGTCCACTTTGGCACCAGGAATTGCACCATTCAGAGTCCCTTTAGACAAAAAAGAATAGAAATAGCTCCTGGTTTCAGTGAGAGCTTCACCTATAAATTTGATCCTCATAAAGTAGAACGGGAAATTATTGCCTATTCTCTTAAATTAGCTCAACACTTTCACTATGACAATGTAGGCACCTTTGAATGGTTAGTAACTCCTGAGGGCAAGTATTATCTCATGGAGGTAAATACGCGTATCCAGGTGGAAAATGAAATCTCTGCTAAAATATCCTTTGTTAGGGGTAAACAGATAAATCTTATTAAAGAGCAAATTAGGATTGCTATGGGAACAAATTGGGGTATACCCAGAACGATATAGAATTTAAGGGTCTAAGTATTGAATTTCGACTTATCGCCGAAGATACAAAGAGAGGCTTTACTCCTTTGAGTGGAGTTATAACCAGATTTTCCTCTCCTTCCTATCCTTGGCTCACTTTACGCACCCATGTGCCTCAAGATAGAGCATATACTATACCCACTCAATTTGATCCTAATCTGGCTCTGGCTATCATCTATGCTGATAATCTGGAAAATTTGCTGAGTAGAAGTCACACTTTTTTAGAGGAAATTAAAATCGAAGGACATACTCTTAAGGGTGATCCTTTGGTGACTAATATTGATTTTTTGAAAGAAAATTTAGACAAATTATATAAATTTTATTAAGGTCTATGTTTACTTATATAGAGCTACATAAAAAAATAAGGGATCTCTTAGAGTTAGCAGAATATATTCGAGATATTAAGGGTGAAGAATTTCAAGGAATAGCCGATCTGGTAAAGAAAATACAGGACTTGTATGACAAATTTTATGATTATTCTCCCAGAGAACTCGAAATTTCCTATCAAACTTGCGAAAAAGAGGTTCAGAGAATTTTGGCTAAAGCTGAAGAGACCCTTACTCCCTATGAGATTGTCAAGATTGTGAGGCATCCTCAGAGATTTACTCTATTAGACATTTTAGAAAATATCTATGATAGTTATCTTGAACTTGGAGGGGAGGGGGAGCTGAACATAGACCCTGCAGTGGTATGCGCTAAGGCCCTTATTAGTCGAAGGGTGGGAGATGAGGTCTATTTCCATCAGGTCATGGTTATAGGCCATGAGAAGGGGCATGGAGAGGAATTTAGAAGAGGAGGCAGTGCTACCCCTTGGGGTAATGAAAAAGCCTTGAGATATATGAAAATGGCTGAAACTGAAGGCATACCTATTCATTTCTTTATTTTTACCCCTGGAGCTTATCCCATAGAGGATTATCCTGGTGCTGCCCAACAGATCGCCCGAAATCTCTATTATTTAAGCAAAATAAAAGTTCCCACCATTTCCTTTATTTCAGAGGGTGGCTCAGGCGGAGCTGAAGCTATCGGGCTTACCGATTATAGACTCATGGCAGAAAAGGGCTACTATTCAGTGATCAGCCCTGAAGGGGGTGCAGCTATTGAGGCTAAACTTAAAGAAGGTAGGCCTCCAAGAGAACTTGTAGAGAAAATGGCCAAATCCCTAAAGCTTACCGCTAAAGACAACTTAGAGCTGGGAACTATTGACAAGATTGTACCAGAACCTCCTCTTGGCGCAAGGAGAAAAGACTATGAATTCTTTAAAAGGCTAAAATTCGAACTTATCAAAGCGACCGATGAAGTGGTTTTACAAACAAGGAGCATGAAACTCTTTAGAAAATATGCCCTCTCCAAACAAAACACTGAGGCCTTTAAGTATTTTATCAATTGGGAACTCTCAGAGGATGAAAGGGAAATCCTCTTAGAAAACAGGATAGCAAAATACAGAAAGATGACCCAATGGGCAGTGTTGGAAAATAGAGGCTTTCTTAAGAGTATAACACAAAAAAGTCTTAAACTTACACAAAGCCTTGGTTATGAACTAAAATATCAGATCTTTAAAAAGGGACAAAAGACCTTTAAAAAATTCTGGGATGAATTGTGGAGTGAATCCTCTATAATTATTAAACCCGTGTCAGATCCAGTTAAGAGTGTCTATAATCTTATATTAGGTAAAAAGGTTAGACCAAAGGTTAAGGTTTTAGCCGAGATTGAAGAGGAAGGTACCATTTATCAAAGCCCCCTTGCCTTACAGGATAGAACTGTTTCCTGTCCTCAAAGCGAAAAATATGGTTGTCCAGACCTTTGGGTGCCAGATCTTTATGGAGAATTTTGTGGTGTATGCCCTAATTGTGGCTACCATTTTCCTCTGGAATATAACTGGTATCTAAATAATATTTTTGACAAAAATAGTATAAAATTTTTCAATGAAGATCTAAGCTCATCTAATCCTTTAAACTTTGAGGGCTATGCAGAAAAATTAAAAAAGGCAAGAGAGGAAACAGGGCTTAATTCTGCTCTTCTCTCTTTTGAAGCAAAAGTAGGTGGTATTTCTTTAATTGCTGTTATGCTGGTTGCAGACTTTAGGCAAGGAACCGTTGGAGTTGCCGAAGGAGAGAAATTTATTAGAGCCATTGAACTTGCAAAAATATCACGTAGACCCTTTCTTGCACTAATTCACTCCACAGGAGGTATAAGGATACACGAAGGCACCCTCGGGGTTGTACAAATGTCCAGATGCACCATGGCTGTTAGGGATTATGTAGATAGTGGAGGGTTATATCTGGTTATTTATGACAATAATTCCTATGCTGGGCCTGTGGCAAGCTTTCTTGGCTGTGCCCCTTATCAGTTTGCTCTTAAATCCACTCGCCTTGGTTTTGCTGGTCCCAGAGTTATCTTAGAAACCACAGGGCAGCCTGTTCCACCTGACTATCACAGTGTAGAAAATGCCCTTAAAAGAGGACACATTCAGGGAATCTGGGATAGGAGAGAACTTAGAAAAAAACTCTTTTTTGCCCTACTTACCATGGGGGGACCAAATCTCTATTACAGGTAAGACTACATGAAGATAGATTTCCAGGAGCTAACTAAATTGCTACAAAAATTTAAGGTTAATCCTTACAAATTATATCCTGTCCTAACACCTCACACCGGGTATATTAGGGAATTTAAAGTTAAAGAAGGTGATCAGGTAAAAGGGCCCTCAGGGACCTGGTTAGAAAAGCCAGGAACCCCTCTTTTTGTACTGGAGAGAGAGAAAAATCCTAAAGTCATTAGAGCATCTCTTGATGGGGTAGTCCAGAATCTACGCACGGATCTCTTGAATAAATTTGTAGAGGCTGGGGTTGAGATCTTAAGTATCAGACATCCCCTTTCTCAGGAGGAAATAATCTCTGAAATCTTAATTTCCGCCCTTTATGTAGTTAGAGCACCAGAGACAGCTCGTTATATATTAAGCCCAGATCTGGCAAAAAAGTTAGAAAAAGAAGGGCTTGGAAAGCTAAAAGTGAGGGAAGGCGAAGAACTTCTCCTTATGACCTTTATGAAAAGAGAAACGCCTATTTATCTAAAAGAAAAAGGAGAATTCATTATCTATCAAATTTACTTCAAACCCTTTGAACTTGTTCAGCGTAATTCTCCTCTCCTTGGTCTTTGTCCTGTAGAGGACCTGCCCTATTTGGAGAGAATTATTCAAAGAATAAAGGAAGAGTGGCCATCATAAGAGAAAATCTCCTCTTAAGGTGTCCTACCATCATAGGCTCAGAAATCTGGTTTTATCCCTGCCTTGAAAGGGGTATGCTTCAGGCAAAGGAACTCATTAATCTCTATGAACGTAGTGCTCACGGAAGGGTTTTAGTAGTAGGGGAAATTTTCCAGGCAAAGGGGCGATTCCAACGCCCATGGCTTGCCAATAAAGGAGGGCTCTGGTGCGTCCTCTCACTTTATGATGAGCTTTTGCCCGAAAACAGAGGGCTTCTTGCCTTAGTTTGGGGCTTAGCTTTAGTAAGAACAGTAAGATCCTTTGGGGTGAAAGAGGCTAAAATTAAATGGATTAACGATCTCCATGTAAGAGGAAGAAAGCTTGCTGGAGTCCTTACCGAAAAGTGGGGGAATTGGATCATCGCTGGCCTTGGCCTAAATGTAAATAATGATCTCCCCTCTGATCTCCCAGCTATAAATCTCAAAAGCCTGGTAAAAAAAGAACTCCCTCTTCTCTTGGTCCTAAAAGAACTCCTTAAGTGGCTAAATTATTATTATCAAAAACTTTGGGAAGAGGAAAAAATTACTTTGGAGGACGGAAGCGTATCCTATACCCTTCTTCAAGATATGAGAAAATATTCTGATACCCTAAATAGGTGTATCTACTACTGCTACAACTTAGATCAACCAGAAAGTGGCTTTTTTGGATGGACCAGAGACTTCTCTGAAAAAGGAGGCTTGATCATAGAAAGCGAGCATGGACTCATGGAGGTCCTAACAGGTGAAATTTTATATATTTGACTTGTAAAATTGATAATTTAAGGTTTTGTAATATTCCTGAAGAGGAGAATAGGAAAAACTCTTTTCCCTTAACCTTCTTATACTACAAATCATGGCTCTGGCTCCAGCTATAGTGGTAGCATAAGGAATGTCTAATTCCATAGCATAACGCCTTATCAGATAGGCATCAAGCTTGCTTACCTTACCTTTAGCTGTATTAATCATAAGGGCTATCTCTCTGTTTTTAAGATAGTCTAAAATATTGGGCCTCTTCCCTTCAGAAATTTTAGGAATTGTCTGAACTTTTATTCCTAAATCATTGAGATATTGCGCAGTTCCAGTGGTAGCTAAGATTTCAAATCTCATCTCTTCAAGTCTTTTAGCGATATCAACGATAAGGGGTTTATCTTCATCTTTTACCGAGATAAAGACTTTTCCGCTAAAGGGAAGTTTCATACCTGCTGCAAATTGTGCCTTTGCATAGGCAAGGGAGGGTTCCCAGTCGATGCCCATCACTTCACCAGTAGACTTCATTTCTGGACCAAGCATAACATCAACACCAGGAAATCTCTTAAAGGGAAAGACCACTTCTTTCACAGAGTAATATTTAGGAATGACTTCTTGGGTAAAGCCGAGCTCTTCGAGGCTTTCCCCAAGCATGATCCAGGTAGCAAGCTTAGCCAAGGGAACACCAATAGCTTTAGAGACAAAGGGCACTGTTCTTGAGGCACGAGGATTTACTTCTAAGACATAAAGCTCCTCATCTTTAATGGCAAATTGGATGTTTATAAGTCCCCTAACCTCAAGCTCCATAGCAAGTTTTGTAGTGGCCTCTCTAATCTCTTCTAAAATTTTTTTAGATAGATTTACAGGGGGCAAAAAACAGGCAGAATCCCCTGAGTGAATCCCAGCCTCTTCAATGTGTTCCATAATACCACCTATGACCACCCTCTCACCGTCACAAAGGGCATCTACATCTACTTCAGTTGCGTCCTCTAAAAATTTATCAATTAACACAGGGGCCTCTGGATTTATTTTAACAGCTGTTTCTATGTATTCTTCCAGTTCCGCTTCTGAGTAAACAATTCTCATAGCCCTACCCCCAAGCACATAGGAGGGCCTTATGAGAACGGGGAAGCCAATTTTAGCAGCTACTTTTAAGGCCTCTTCCTCAGTATAGGCGATCCCAGCTTCTGGTCTCTTTAGGCCAAGTTTTTGCAAGAGGGCATCAAACTTTTCTCTATCCTCGGCTCGGTCGATATTGAGAGGAGAGGTGCCTAAAATCTTTACCCCTGCTTTGTAAAGGGGCATAGCTAAATTAAGGGGTGTTTGCCCTCCAAACTGAACAATCACTCCCTCTGGCTCTTCCTCTTCATAAATGTTTAACACATGCTCAAAGGTAAGGGGTTCAAAATAAAGCCTTGAGGAGACATCATAATCTGTGGAGACTGTCTCTGGGTTAGAATTTATCATGATAGCGTCGTAACCCCTCATTTTTAAGGCCTGAATGGCATGGACACAACAATAGTCAAATTCTATACCCTGCCCAATTCTATTTGGTCCTCCCCCAATAATGATTATCTTCTTTTTAGGACTCAACTTTGCCCTGGATTCATTTTCCACTTCATAGGTAGAGTAAAAATAGGGTGTATAGGCCTCAAATTCTGCTGCACAAGTATCGATAAGTTTATAAGTTGGTTTTACACCTAAGGTGAGACGATATCTTCTTACTTCACTCTCTGTAGAGTTTGTAAGATAAGCTATTTGATAGTCCGTAAAACCTAACTGCTTTAACTCTCTTAAATCCTCCTCAGTAAGGCTTTCAAGTTTTTTGCCCTTTAATTCTTCACTCACCTCAAAAATTTCCTTTAGATTAGCCAAAAACCAGGGATCAATATGGGTATGCTTATAGATTTCTTCAATAGAAAATCCTGCTTTAAAGGCCTCCCTTATATAGAAAAGTCTTTGACTATTTGGCCTGGTTAATTTTTCTATAATTACCTCTTTAGGCAAGATTATATTCTGGTCTGAAGGGGATTTTCCATCGGCTCCAAAGCCATATCTCCCTATTTCTAAACCAGCAATAGCCTTTTGTAAGGCCTCCTTAAAGGTTCGGCCAATGGCCATAGTCTCCCCTACCGATCTCATGGAGGTAGTCAGTTCATCTTGGCATTCAGGAAACTTTTCAAAGGTAAAACGGGGGATCTTGACCACCACATAGTCAATGGTGGGTTCAAAGGCAGCCTTGGTCTCTTTGGTGATATCATTAGCAAGCTCATCAAGGGTATAACCCACCGCTAATTTGGCTGCTATTTTGGCTATTGGATAGCCTGTAGCTTTACTGGCAAGAGCAGAAGAACGAGACACCCGAGGATTCATCTCTATGACTACCATATCACCATTCCTGGGATTGATAGCGAATTGAATGTTTGACCCCCCTGTCTCAACCCCGATTTCCCTGATCACTGCCTGAGCTGCACTCCTCATGCGCTGATACTCTCTATCTGTTAAGGTCTGAGCAGGGGCAACTGTTATAGAATCTCCTGTATGCACCCCCATGGGATCAAAATTTTCTATAGAACAAATAATAACTACATTATCTTTGAAATCTCTCATTACTTCAAGCTCAAATTCTTTCCAGCCGAGGACAGACTCCTCTAACATTACCTGATGAATTAGCGAGGCCTCAAGACCAGCACTGACTATCTCTCTCAACTCTTCTATATTGTAGGCCACCCCCCCTCCAGTTCCGCCAAGGGTAAAACTGGGTCTCACAATGATGGGAAAACCCAATTCCTTTGCCGCCCTCTCTGCTTCAGCAATGGAGTGGACTATAAAACTCTTAGGAACCTTTAGACCAATATTTTCCATAGCTTTCCTAAAAAGTTCTCTACTTTCTGCTTTTTCAATAGCAGAGGCCTTAGCCCCTATGAGTTCCACACCGTATTTCTCCAAGACCCCTTTCTTGGCCAGAGCAAAGGCAAGATTAAGCCCTGTTTGCCCTCCAAGGGTGGGTAGCAGGGCATCAGGTCTCTCTTCTTTTATGATATATTCAAGGACCTCTGGCAGAAGGGGTTCAATATAAGTCCTGTCTGCCATCTCAGGATCGGTCATAATAGTGGCGGGATTGGAATTAATTAAGACAATTTCGTATCCCTCTTCTCTTAAGGCTTTACAGGCTTGACTTCCCGAATAATCAAATTCACAAGCCTGGCCTATAACAATAGGGCCAGATCCGATGATTAATATCTTTTTCAAATCTGTCCTTTTAGGCATATCTCCCCCTTTACAGGTCTATAAAGGCATAGTCTAAGGCACCTTCTTTTTAAAGAGATCCCTCAATGCTAAACATAGGCCTTGATCTATAGCTGATGAAATAGAGGATAAACCTTTATTTTTGCCTTTTTTCTGTAAGAGGTAATAGTTTTCTCCCAAAAATTTTGCTCTTTTAATCCTAAAAGCATCTGACGATACAAAGAAGCATCCTTTTCACTTAAAGGTTCAGAAGAGGGCTCTATTTTGCTTATATTTACAATTCTTACTTCCCTCTCCGACCACAGAGGCTTTTCAACGATTCCTGGTGCTCCTCTAAAATAGATCAACTCAGGAAGATCCTTTCTTAAGCTAATTCTCTCCTCCATGCGAAAACCAAGCTCTTTTGCTAAAGGCCTAAGATCTTGTATACCCTTAGCTTTTTGTATAAAGCTTTGAACCCTTTCCTCACAAATAGCTTTTTCTTTTTCCTTTATAAAATCCGCTTCAACTAAAGGCTTGGCTTCCTCAAAGGTCAAGTTTCTCTTAGGAGTTTTTTCTACTATTTGCACCAAATAAATTCCTCTTTCCGTTTCCCAGGGAGCAAAATAATCCCCCTTCCCTTGTTTAAAAATTCTTTGGCTTAATTCCCTGGACATAAACATTTTGGCTACTTCCTCTCTGGTGAGAAAAGAGGTCTCCTCAAGCTTGTTTTGGTTTTTTTGAGCCCAATTAATTAGACCATTTTCTGAAACTACCTTAGTATAAAGTTCATTTGCCCTTTGGCGAACCTTTTCCTTAATTTTAAGAAGTTTTAGCTCCTCAGAAAGCCTATTTCTCACCTCTTCATATTTTAAAAATCTCTCAGGCTGAAGATCTTCCAGCCCATATATGTAGTAGCCCTCTTTACCAGGAACAGGCCCAAAGATATCGCCCTTTTTGGCCTTCTGAATCAGTCCTTTCAGTTCTTCAGGCAAATTATCTACCTCAAACCATTCAGCTTTGGCAGCCTTAAAGTTTTCAAAGTCCTTTATATCTTTAAGCTTTGAACGAATCTCTGAGGCCTTTTGAGCTGATTGAAGATCCGTTCCTGGAATAAAAATCCTTTTCAATTTGATTCTTTGAGGCTCCTTAAAACGAGCTAAATTTTGTTGGTAGTAATTTTTCAGTTCCTCTTCCGTGAGTTGAACCTCACCCTTAAAGGGCAAGAAATAATAGGCAAGCTTTACCTTCTCATCCTCTACATAACGATCACGGTGGGTCTGAAAATAATTTTCCAAATCTTGCAAAGAAAAACTAATAGCCCTCCTACATAACTCTAAGGGAAGAACAAACTCCTGATAGGTAATCCTCTGGTTATGAAAACGATAAAAATCTTCCAACTCCTCCTGGGAGATTAACAGAGGAGTTGTTAGGTAAGTAAAAAGTTTTTGTTTTAAAAGATCAGTCCTAAGCAAATTTTCAAAGGATTTTGAGCTTAAATTTAACTCTCTAAGGAAGGCTTGATACCTAGCCTGATTAAAAACTCCCCCCTCTTGGAAAAAGGGCATTTGGCTTAAGGCTAATTGAGCCTCTGTTTCTGTAACCTTTAAACCATAATTTTTTGCAAGCTGTTGTATTATTTTGTTTTGCAAAAGCTCTTCTAATACCATCTCTTTAAATTTCATCTTCTTTAATTCTTCGTCCGAGATCTCCCCAAGGGCCTGTTTAAGCTGGATCAATTTAAAATGGTAGTATTCTTGAAATTCCCTAAGATTTATTTTGTCTCCATTGATTTGAGCCACAACTTCCCTGTCTGAAGAAGAGAAAGAGCCTATACCCCAGAAGACAAAGACAATAACGATTATAGCCAGAAAAACTTTGGCCCAAAGAGAAGTAGCACCTTTCCTTAAAAATTCAAACATAACCTAAGACTCAAAATTTTAACCTTCAGTATAACAGATAGATGCTTTTTCTTCAAGAGCCAATATAAATCCGTATAATTTCGATAAATGCTTCCTTTAAAGATCACAAGGTGAAGGGTTGGGCTAATGAATTTTCCCAATTTTGTCCCTCCTATTATTAAAACAGCACGTTGATTTTCTCATCTTTATTCAATTTTCGCATTTTCTTCTTGCAACTCTTGGGATAGGAAGGATAATTTTTAATCTCACAAGCTAAAACCTCCAGGTATCACCAATAAAAACCAATAAAATATCGCTAAGAGGACCGCTTTAGCTTGATGTTTTAACTTTTGGAATTAAATTAAATTTAATATGAGAAATAATATGGTAACTATTAGCAAAATACTTGACCAGATTCAAAGTTATCTTCCAGGGGCCAATTTGCGGCTTGTGGAAAAGGCCTATGAATGGGCCGCTAAGCTTCACGAAGGGCAGGTAAGGAAATCTGGAGAACCCTACCTTGCTCATCCTATGGAAGTTGCTTACATCCTTGCCCAAATGAAAATGGACCTTCCCACCATTGCTGCTGGGTTTCTCCATGATGTGGTAGAAGATTGTCAAATCCCCATTGAAGAGCTAAAAAAGGAATTCGGAGAGGATGTGGCCAATATTGTGGAAGGGGTCACTAAGCTCAAGAATTTACCCAGTCATTCAGATAAGCTTACCAAACAGGCTGAAAACTTAAGGAAGATTCTTCTTGCCATGGCCAAGGACTTGCGTGTCATCATTGTCAAACTTGCTGATAGGCTCCACAATATGCGCACCCTTGGCTCCATGCCTGAGCACAAGCAAAAACAAATTGCTCGAGAAACTATGGAGATTTATGCACCTTTAGCTGGTAGACTCGGTATTGACTGGGTCAAAACTGAGCTTGAGGACCTCTCCCTTAAATATCTGGAACCTGAAATCTATGAAAGGCTTAAAGAAGAAGTTCAAAAGAGGGTAGAAGCAGCTTCAGAATTTGTAGAAAAGGTCAAAGAAATCTTAACAGACCTTTTAGTAAAAAATAACATAGAAGGAAGGGTCCTTGGCAGAGTAAAACATCTATGCAGTGTCTACAGAAAATTGCAAAAATATAATCTCACTATTGAGGACCTTGATCAAATCTATGACCTCATTGGCTTCAGAGTAATAGTCAAAACCGTTGAGGATTGTTACAAGACCCTTGGCTTAGTGCACGCCCTTTGGAAGCCCATTCCTGGCCGCTTTAAAGATTATATCAGTCTCCCCAAACCTAATATGTATCAAAGTCTGCACACCACGGTAGTAGGCCCTGAAGGGAAAAAGATAGAGATCCAGATCCGCACTGAGTATATGGACAAAATAGCTAATGAAGGAATTGCTGCTCATTTTCTCTACAAAGAAGGGGCCATCTTAGATGCCTCAAAATACAAACAATTTGAATGGATAGCTAAACTGATTGAACTCCAAAAAGAGCTACAACATCCTCGTGAGTTTTTAGAAACGCTGAAATTGGATCTTTTTCCTGAGGAAATCTATGTCTTTACTCCTAAGGGAGATGTAGTTGTCCTTCCAGTTGATTCTACGCCTCTTGACTTTGCCTACACTATTCACTCAGAGGTGGGACATAGGTGTGTAAGGGCCTATGTAAATGAAAAACTTGTGCCCTTAGATTATAAGCTTCAAACTGGAGATACTGTTCGCATTGAAACCTCTCCCCATCAAAAACCAAGTAGAGACTGGTTAAAATTTGTCAAAACAAGTAGGGCCCGCTCTCGTATAAAACAATGGTTTAAACAGGAAGAAAAGGAAAGACAAATTGCTTTAGGAAGGGAATTACTCCACAGAGAGCTTAAAAAGTATGGCTTTTCCCTCAATGAATTCACTAAGGAACCTCTCCTTTTTGAGATCCTTCAAAGGTTAAACATCAAAAATGTAGAAGAGCTTTTTATCCTGATTGCCACAGGAAAATTAGCCTTAAAGACTGTCCTTAAAACCTACAGTGAGATCACAAAAGGCGTCTTTAAGTATGAAGAAGAGGAATCTCAGGAAATTCACTCCTACAAGAAGGCATCAGAAAATAAGATTACTAAATCTAATCTGGGTTTGAGTTTAGGTATAGAGGGGACCTCTAATCTACTTTTCCATTTGGCTCAGTGTTGTAGGCCTATCCCTGGAGATGAAGTGGTAGGATATATCACAAGAGGTAAGGGTATCTCTGTGCATCGCTCGGATTGTCCCAATTTAAAGGATTTAGACTTAGAAAGAATCATTGAAGTAAAATGGGAAAAACCCGATGGGAAACTCTATCCAGCCCATCTCTATGTAGTCTCTCTTGATCGTAAGGGACTCCTTGCCAGTGTCTCTTCAGCTATTGCCAGTGCAGAGGGAAATATCCTAAAAGCAGAGGTCCGCACTACACCTGACAAAAAGGCCTTTTTTGAAATCTATGTAGAGGTTACAGATAAGGCCCATTTGGATAAGGTTATTGCTAATATTCTTAAAGTAGATGGGGTTCTTAAGGTGGAAAGAAAGCTTGTTTAGCTTACAGCCTTTTGGACCTTTCCTGCCTTAAGGCAACGGGTACAAACCTTCATTCTCCTTACTTCACCATTAGCTAATTTCACACGAACCCTTTGAATATTAGGATACCACCATCTACTGGATCGCTTACCAGAATGACTAATCTGATTTCCACAGGATGGCCTTCTTCCACAAATCTCACATATTTTAGACATAGTATTTTCCTCCCCTCCTTTTTTAAGCTAAAAATATACAAAAAATTTTAGAATTTGCAAGGATTCTAAAAACCACCACCAATCTGGAAATTAAGGTTACTGCTATCTTCTCCTGGTTTTTTATTGATATTGTATCCCCATTCAATTCTCAAGGGCCCAAGGGGAGAAAGCCAACGAATACCTACCCCTAAACTCTTTCTAATATCGGAAGTAGAAAATTTATATTTCTTGCTCCAGACATTACCCATATCAAAGAAAACTACTCCATTCAGATTTATTGTCTTTATGAGGGGGAATATAGCCTCTGTCTGGGTGTAAAACATCCTGGTCCCCCCAATCCTCTCTTTAGTGGTTTCATCAATAGGTGAGATATCACCAAATTTGTAACCTCTTACCGAAGAAATACCTCCTAAGAAAAACCTTTCATAAACAGGGACTCTCTTCCCTGATCCCTCGGTTAGATAACCATATCCAAAAAGGAGGTGAGCTGTAAGATTTCCAAGGGGAAAATAGACCTGATGTTCTCCTGTAAATTTAACAAATTCTGCATCTCCCCCTAAATATCCACCAGCATAACTCAAGCCCAATTCGTGATACCACCCTCTGGTAGGCATAAAAAATCTATTCCGTGAATCATAGACTGCTCCAAGCTCCAAAGCACTGGTCACATGTATTTTTCTTGATTCCTGAATAATTACCGAGGCATTGTTGAGAACATCCTTCAGCTTTGAGTCATCATAGCGATAGCCAAGATAGGCAGAAAATTCTGGTGTAAAGACATATCCTAACTTTAGGGAACCGCCCATACTATCCTTGGTAAAATCCTCATATTCCGTTTCGTAATTGTAGAGGGACCACCCAAGGGAATAGCGGGTATCTCTAAAATAGGGATCAAAGAAGTTAATGGAGTATCTACTTGAACGGGTTCCTATCTTAGCAGCCACGCTAACTCTTTGCCCTTTCCCAAGCCAGTTTCTCTGAGTAATTTCGGTCATAAAGACGAATTTTTCACTGGAACTATAGGCAGCTCCAATACTAAAGGTTCCTGTCAAGGCTTCCTTAACCTTCACTTTCAAATTAAGGTCTTCTTCCTTGACTCCCTTTTCTTTTTCAATCTTCACATCCTCAAAGAAGCCAAGTCTTCTAAGTCGTTCTTCGCTCTTTTCCAGTCTTTTTCCAGAATAGGGCCAACCCTCGGAAAGCAAGATCTCCCTTCTTATCACCTTGTCTCTGGTCTTGGTGTTGCCCTCAATGTCAATACGATTGATAAAAACTACAGGCCCCTTATCTACCTTAAAGGTAACCACTAAAAGATTTCCCTCAGGGGCCTTGTCAAATTGGGTGCTTACCTTGGCATAGGCATAGCCATAATCAGAGAAAAGATGAGTTAGGTAGACTTCATCCTCTCTTAAGGCACCTAAGCTAAAAACCTTTCCTTTTTGGGTTTTAATCTTCTTGTAAAGCTCTTCCTCAGGCAGAAGATCCTGAATGATTTTGACTTCCTTAACGCTATATTGAGGCCCCTCTTCAATAGGTATTTTGATGACTACTCCGTCCATTTCTTCAATTACTTGAGGCTCTCCAATTTTTACCTCAATATAACCCTTATTTTTGTAAGCCGTTTCTATCTTCCCGAGATCTCTATAAAGATAGGCCAAATTATAGACCCCTGGTTCTGCTTTTGGTTCTGGGCTTATTACCGCAGTTAAATAACGCGCATATTTAGCTATTGGTGAAAAGAGGGACCTCTCCGTAACCGAGAGATAACCCTTAAGTTCTCTCTCTGAAAAGGCCCTGTTCCCCACAAATTCAATCCTCTTTATAAATTTCTTTTTCCCTTCCTTGATCTCAAAGACTAAGTTTACTTGGGTAGGAGAGACCTTTTCCGTTTTCAGATTTATCTCTGTCTGATGAAATCCAAGCTGTTCATAGTAGGCCTTTAAATTCTCTAAGGCTTTGTTTAATTTCTCTGGTGTAGGGATATCTCCTGGCTTCAATTCAATAATTTTAGCAAGGTCCTCCTTCTTAGCTTCCTTTATACCCTTAAAAGTAATCTCCTTTATGGACTCCCGCTCCTGGACCTTAAAAACAAGGATCACCCCTTTCTCACCTTCCTCAAGCAAAACCTCTGCATGCTCAAAATAACCAAGCTTAAAAAGGGCCTTAAGATCATCATTTACCTTTTTTAGGTCTAAAAGTTCTCCTGGTCTACTCTTAATTTTAGGTAAAAGGATATCTTCTCCAATTCTCCTGTTCCCCAAAAATTGAACCTTTTCAATAAAGACCTTCTCTTTCAGCACCAGTTCAAGCTCCCTCTGGGTAGCCAAAAGAAGTTCCTCAGCCAATTCTTGCTTTCCAACCACGTAGAAGTAGTAGGGCTCCCTTTTCCCCGCTAAATATAATTTCCAGTCAATGCTTAAGGTCCCCTTTATGAGAGTTAATTTAATCTCGGCTATAGCGGAATATTCTCCTGCCCTCAAGAATTGAAAAGCTGTGCTTTCTGGATAAGTCTTAATCTCCAAATGATAATTATAGGCCTTTAGATAGTCTTTTAGGGCCTCTAAGTGTTTGGAAAGAACTTCTTCCCTAAGCGTGTCCCCGAAGCTTTTAACCTGATAAATTAAGATCTTTTCCTGAGCACAAAGCGTTGAATTTAGGAATAGAAAAAGTATTATCCAACACAAAAAGAAATTTCTCTTAGGCACTTTTTACCTCATAGGGGCTCTCTATATTCTACAAGCACACCCTCTTTTAGTAAATAGATTTTATCCATTTTTTGGGCAAGCTCAAGATTGTGAGTAACTAATATCAAAGTCACTCCTTGGGTAGCATTTAATTCCAAAAAGATTTTCAGAACCTCTTTGGTGCTCTCAGGGTCCAGATTACCTGTAGGTTCATCAGCAAGAAGTAGTTTAGGTCTAAGAAAAACAGCTCTGGCAATGGCTACCTTTTGCCTCTCCCCACCTGAGAGGGTATAAATTTTTGCCTTTCTCTTCTCTTGAAGATTTAAGGCCTCAAGTAGTTCTTCAAGTCTTTCCGTGAGGCGACTATGCTCCCAGGCTGCCATAAGACCAGGCAAGATAATATTCTCCTCCACATTTAGCTCAGGCATAAGGTAATAAAACTGGAAGACAAAACCAAGCTTCTCCATCCTAAGAGTAGCAAGCTCCCTTTCATCATCCCAATTAAGAGGGCTTCCTTCCCAAAGGATCTCCCCAGCATCAGGTCTATCAATAGTTCCTAAGATGTTTAATAAGGTGGTCTTACCTGACCCTGAGGGACCAACAATGGCAAGTTTGCTTCCTGCCTCTACTTCAAGATTTATGTCCTTTAAAACCGTAACTGCCTTGTTTCCATTCCTAAAGCTTTTTTGCAGGTTTCTTACTTTAAGCAAAGCCACTTTATTCTCTCCTTAGGATCTCGGCTGGACTTAAAGTAGAAGCCTTTTTAGCTGGGTAGAGACAGGCAAATACACTTATAAAAAGCGCTACCATCCCAA
>Ga0209394_1000509_pt1 | contig 30093 bp, 27 predicted proteins | sample JNZ201metaG_FD_184122 | JGI IMG/M metagenome (GOLD analysis project Ga0209394, IMG submission 184122) | Hot spring microbial communities from Jinze hot spring, China to study Microbial Dark Matter (Phase II) - JNZ 20120812A (SPAdes) (version 3) ... | reverse complement strand
GGATACTGCTAGGCTAGGGGGCGGGAGAGGCCGAGGGTACTCCCGGGGTAGGGGCGAAATCCTATAATCCCGGGAGGACCACCAGATAGTGAAGCAATGGTAATAATTCCATTGCTTCACTAGGTGAGTGGCGAAGGCGCTCGGCTGGAACGCGCCCGACGGTGAGGGGCGAAAGCCGGGGGAGCGAACCGGATTAGATACCCGGGTAGATGTAGGCGGTGTAGTGCCGCTGCATCCCGGAGAGTCCCGGCTGTAAACGATGCGGGCTAGGTGTTGGAGGGGCTTAGAGCCCCTCCAGTGCCGCAGGGAAGCCATTAAGCCCGCCGCCTGGGGAGTACGGCCGCAAGGCTGAAACTTAAAGGAATTGGCGGGGGAGCACCACAAGGGGTGGAGCCTGCGGCTTAATTGGAGTCAACGCCGGGAATCTTACCGGGGGCGACAGCAGGATGAAGGCCAGGTTAAAGGCCTTGCCTGACGCGCTGAGAGGAGGTGCACGGCCGTCGCCAGACACATATATGGCGTGGGCGAACTCGTGCCGTGAGGCGTCCGGTTAAGTCCGGCAAACCTCTAAGGGGATACTTAATTTCCCCTAGAGGGCCGAGCGAGCGAGACCCCCGCCCCTAGTTGCAACCCAGAGCTCTGGCTCTGGGGCACACTAGGGGGACTGCCGCCGTTAAGGCGGAGGAAGGAGGGGGCCACGGCAGGTCAGCATAGGAGCTTACCCTTGAAGGGGGGTTCCGCTGAAGCCCCGAAAGCCGTGGTTCTCGGGAATTATTGGCATGTTTATAAAGCTTCGCGATCATTAGGAGTCCGTATGACTCCATAGAGAACAGTTTTAGTAGTTTGAGATGATAGATTTTTGAACTTTAATTTTCAATTAATTTTCACCCGAGATCACGGCCGGGAATCCCCCGGGCTGCACGCGGGCTACAATGGCGGGGACAGCGGGATCCGACCCCGAAAGGGGGAGGTAATCCCTTAAACCCCGCCGCAGTTGGGATCGAGGGCTGCAAAAGGAGTAGGATTTATTACAAGTCCTCTCCTGCAGAACCCGCCCTCGTGAACGCGGAATCCCTAGTAACCGCGCGTCAACATCGCGCGGTGAATACGTCCCTGCTCCTTGCACACACCGCCCGTCGCTCCACCCAAGGGAGGAGGAAGTGAGGCAGGGCCTCTTTAGAGGTCTTGTCGAACTTCCTCCTCCTGAGGGGGGAGAAGTCGTAACAAGGTAGCCGTACCGGAAGGTGCGGCTGGATCACCTCCTGGCGGCCCCTGTGTGAGCAGCCCTAGGAGTTGAATTGTAGCATGTATATACGCTGCCCAACTCATCTGCCAATGCAGCACAGGATGCCTTCCCCACATCCTGTGCATAGGGCGCTAGTGGGGGCTGCATGCTCTCCACTGTGAGCGCCGTATGGTAGGAGTGTTAAGCATGCTCCACCCAGGAGCATAAATCAAGTGCTCTAGGCTCTGCTCCTCCAGGCCTGCGGCATGGACGCCGCTCGGTGGATAGCTCGGCTCAGGCGCCGAAGAAGGGCGTGGCAAGCTGCGATAAGCCCGGGGTAGGCGCAGGCAGCCGTTGAACCCGGGATTCCCGAATGGGACTTCCTACTACGGGTGAATAACCCGTAGTGCTCGGGAAACCCTGTAATAGGGGAGTACCGAGCGGGAACCCCCCGAACGGAAACATCTTAGTAGGGGGAGGAGAAGAAACCAATTGGGATCCCCTGAGTAGGGGCGACCGAAAGGGGGAGAGCCCAAACCAAACTCCTGTGGGATAACTGCAGGAGGATGTGGTGTTAATGGGCTTCTAGCTGGGCTCTGAGCCCAGGGAGCCGACCCACAGTAGCCGAAGTGAGCTGGAATGCTCCGCCGTAGAGGGTGATAGACTAGGAGTAGGGGTTTAACCCCACCCTAGGTCGATCCCCGTAGGCTAAACTGTGGGGGCTCCTGCTAGAAGCCAGAGTACCACGGCTTGGTTTTGCCGTGGGAAGTTGGGGGCCACAGGCCTCTAAGGCTAAATACGTCCTGAGACCGATAGCGAACTAAGTACCGTGAGGGAAAGCTGAAAAGCACCCCGGAAGGGGGGTGAAAAGAGCTTGAAACCGAGCGGCTATATACGGTGCAGCCCTAAAGGATTGAAGCTCCCTGAAGGAAACCGAGGCGACTCGGGAGTACGAAGGGAGCAGACCAGGGTTGCACCGTCCGTCTTGAAACACGGGCCGGGGAGTTCACGGCCGTGGCGAGCTTAAGGGGGTTAACCCCGAAGGCGTAGGGAAACCGACGTGCCCGCAGCCAGCCATACGGTCTGGCGAGGGGCGGGGTCCGTCAGGGCCTGGAGTCACGGCCGTGAGGCCAGAAACCGGGCGATCTAGGCGGGGGCAGGGCGAAGCCGGGGGAAATCCCCGGTGGAGGCCCGAAGGGGTTCTGACGTGCAACTCGTTCCCATGACCTCCGCCTAGGGGCAAAAGACCAATCTAGCCCGGTGATAGCTGGTTCCCGCCGAAGTGGGTCTTAGCCCAGCCTCGCCTGAGGCTGGCTACGGGGTAGAGCTACGGATTGGGGATGCAGGAGCCGAAAGGCTCCGATCCCCTATCCAACTCCGAACCTGTAGCCGCCGTAGAAGGCGGGAGTGGGGCTCTCGGGGTAAGCCTGGGAGCCGAGAGGGGAACAACCCTGACCGGGGTTAAGGCCCCTAAGTGCCGGCTAAGTGCCAATCCCAAAGGGCGTCCTCGGCCTTAGACAGCGGGGAGGTGGGCCTAACAGCAGCCATCCTCTAAAAGCGGAATCTATATGCTAGATCCGCTGGAGAAGGAGTGCGTAACAGCTCACCCGCCGAGGCCGAGGGCCCCGAAGATTGGTCGGGGCTAAAGCCGGCCGCCGAGACCCCGGGGCACAGCTCCTGTGGAGCTGTGATCCGGTAGGCGGGCATCGGGGTGGGGCAGAAGGCGGGCCGTGAGGTCCGCTGGACCCGCTCCGAGCGTAGATCCCGGCGGCAGTAACAGCGAAGAGGGGTGAGAACCCCCTCCGCCAGAAAGGACCAGGGTTCCTCCGCAACGGTCGTCGGCGGAGGGTTAGCCGGTCCTAACCCAGGCCGTAACACGAGCCTGGGGAAAGGGAAACGGGTTAATATTCCCGTGCCGCGGGGGTAGGTGCGGCAACGCAAGCTCAGCTTCCGACGCCTCCGGGTAGGTGGACTGGGGGCCCCTGGATAGGGGTGACCCAGCTAACTAGCCGAAGGCCCTGGAGAACCGTAATGGTGAGAAGGGGCTGAAGGCAGGAATGGGGGGCCGTTAGGCCTCTTCCACCGATCCCGGGGGCCCTTGAAAAGGGAGCTGAGAACGATCCCCCGCGTCCGTACCGAGAACCGACACATCAGCAGATCTCCACTAGCATTAATGGAGACTGCTGAGTCGAGAGGTGCTCCTGGGTGAGAAGCCCAAGGCGTCTGGGGGCTAACTTAGGCCAGGGAACTCGGCAAATTGGCCTCGTAACTTCGGGAGAAGAGGTGCCTGCGGATCTAGGCATAAACCTGGATCCGCAGGTCGCAGTGCCTAGGGGGACCCGACTGTTTAATAAACGAGCTTGGTGTACCATTAATTATGGTGCACCACTCGGTTAAGAAACATAGCTCCCCGCTAGCCCGAAAGGGTTTGTACGGGGGGTGAATCCTGGCCACTGGCGGTCCGTGAACCCGGGGTTCAACCCGGTGAAGCGCCGCTGAAGGCCGGGAGTAACTCTGACTCTCTTAACGAGAGGATCCTGCTAGGACCTCTCGAGGGAAAGGTAGCCAAATGCCTTGCCGGGTAAAGCATAGGCCTTATTTTAAAGGCCTATGCTCTCGAGAGTTCCGGCGCGCATGAATGGATCAACGAGGTCCCCACTGTCCTGGCCTAGGGCCCCGTGAATACACGGAGCCGGTGCACAGGCCGGCGACCCCCCGTAGGGCGATAAGTCCCCGTGGATGGAGGGTAGTAGGGTTTTGAGCTTTACATTGACTTAAGCTAGGTTAATTAATACAAGTCTATTATGCCTTAGATAAAACTATGATTAATTGAAGTACATTCTTTTTTGCGATTTAGAGTGTTTTATAAGCATTACTTACTTCCCACGATAAGTTGTGGTAGCCCAGCTTTATTAAATTCAACAGCAGTTCACGGAATCACTCAGATCTTGATCTGAGTGATAGGAATTAAGTAATATTGCAATAATTTTATGTAAAATCCGGACACACCCCTACTCCCTCCAGCGGAAAGCTTTACCGCAGCCTGACGTTGACTTCCGGGCAGCGGTGCGTAGCGTAGGTGGGAGGCTGTGAACTCCTGCTTTCGGGCAGGAGTAAGCCGCCAATGAAACACCACCCATCGCTGTCTGGAAGCCTAACCTCCGGGTAATCCGGAGGGACAGCGTCAGGTGGGCGGTTCGGCTGGGGCGGCACGCCTGCAAAAAGATAACACAGGCGCCCAAAGGTCAGCTCAGGGGGGTCAGAGATCCCCCGTAGAGTGCAAGGGCAAAAGCTGGCCTGACCAGACCCCTAAAAGCAGGGGGTCTGGCTGGGAAACCACGGCCTAGCGAACGCTCGTGCCCCCACCTGTGGGGGCCGGGCATGACAGAAAAGTTACCCCGGGGATAACAGGGTCGTCGCGGGCGAGAGCTCCCATCGACCCCGCGGTTTGCTACATCGATGTCGGCTCTTCCCATCCTGGAGGTGCAGCAAGGAATGGATATTCAATGAGGCAATCGAATATCCATTCCCTGCAAGCCTCCAAGGGTGGGGCTAGGTGGGTTTGGACTACGGCTCCAGCCCACCCCCCAAGCCCGCCCATTAAAGGGGAACGTGAGCTGGGTTTAGACGCCGGAAAGGTAGGGTGTTGTGTATTTGTTATGGAGATCCCTCTATGCTTCTATAGATCTCAAGCAACCTTAATGCTTACCCCCTACCTCCCGGCGGAACACACCGTCGTGAGACAGAGGGGTTGCTGAGGGCTAGGTGTCAACTCAACTTAGAAACACATGTTAGCAATCTTACACTTACTAGCTTATGACACTTAGCCCTCGGCATCCCTCCTCAAAAGGTCGGGCTCTACCCACGGGGGGTGCAGGCCGCCTGAGGGGAAAGTTTGGAGAGCCTTGAAAGCTAAATTCATGGCAAGGCCTCCGACCCCTAAGGTGCCCTCAGTACGAGAGGAACAGGGCGCCGCGGCCTATAGTGTACCGGTTGTCCGGCTGGGCAAAGCCGGGCAGCCACGCCGTAGGGGGTAAGCGCTGAAGGCATCTAAGCGCGAACCCCTCCCCGAAAAGAGGCGGCCAACTCCACCTGGGGAAACCTGGGTGGAGGGAGGGCTCCCGTAGAAGACGGGGTTGATGGGGTGGGGGTGTAAGCCCCAAGGGGGTTTCCCCGAGGGGTTTAGCCTGCCACTCCCAATCGCCCGACGCCGCTGTCTATAGCCTGGGGGCTCTGAGCCTAGAGTACTTGAGTGCACTTTCAGAGTGGAGCATGCTTAACACTCCTACCATACGGCGCAAACAATCCTCGACTATGGATTAGCAAGCATTTTGACAGCATTTCCTACAGCACTTAAACTTAGAAATGCCCGCTCATTAAACATGAGCTCTTATGCGTGGACTTAAGTTAGCCGTAGGTAGTTCGTGGCCGCAGTAAATGCAGTACCTAGCGCCTGGCACACTCTCCCTACCACACATAGGGCAGTACTTTGCTTCACCAGCATTAAGTAAAGGCCTTTTAGATTCAAAGACCTTCCTATAGCTGTCCTTCAAATCCTCTAGAGTTAAATGAACGTAGGCTTCAGTAGTCTTCAAGTCGCTGTGACCCATTAGTCTCCGCAGAGAGAATACATCTAGCCCTCTTTTTAGTGCTAAGGTAGCAAAAGTGTGTCTAAGGACGTGGGGCCTAACAGCCCTTAGATCAAGGCCTGCTCTAGAAGCCACCTTCTTCACCCTCTTATAAAGACCGCTGTAGCTTAAAGGAACAACTCTATCCATAGGCTTAAGCTTCCTCAACTCACTCCACTTCTTCAATAACTCAATGACTTCCTCTGTAACTAGGACTTTCCTAACTCTACCATACTTAGCTTCTCTAACAGTGACTTCACCTGATTCAAAGTCTATGTCGCTAAGCCTTAGACCAACAAGCTCTCTACTCCTCAAGCCTGCTTCAAGCATTAGCTTTAAAACTATAAGATCCAGTAAATCCACTGAAGAATCTAAAAGTCTATTTACATCGCTTTCACTAAGCACATTTATTTTCCTCGGAGGCTTCTTCACTGGAGGAATCCTTAAGTCTATTCCAAGCCACTCAAAGAACCTCCTGATGAAAATGCTGTAGTAGTGCAGAGTTGTAGCCCAAGAAGATCTATCTACACTCCTAGACTTAGGGAACCCTTTCCTAAGCCTTTCAACCCTCCACTTATTCAAGTCGCTGAGCGTAATACTCAATAGATCTTTACCGCCCACGAAGTTAAGGAAATCCACTATAGCAGCTCTATAGGATTTAACAGTGCTATCACTTGCACCACCAGCTACAAGAGCCGAGAGAAACTCCTCCAATACCTCATAACAACTCTTGCTCAATAAATCACTAGGCGGCTTGCTTAACTGCACTCTACTGGGCACAACGCCCCCCTAGGTATAGTCCAAGCCTTCGACTTTTAATGCGCATCACGCTTCAACTGAAGTAAAGCCGTTGACTCAGGGGATTAATATAGTGAGGCTTTAACATACGGTTAGTGATTGAGGGAGAAAGTTTTTGACTAAAGCTATTGCCGTTAACTCAGCTGAGTTAAGGGGGATTAACGTTGCATTAGCAGCAGACTTAGCTCAAGCTATTGGCGTTTCAATAGGAGACTACGTGTTGATCGAGGCTAGCAATGGAGTAAAAGCTCCTGGAGTAGTGTCAAGAATAACTAGCTTGTACAACATATGCTTACTCAGCAATGAATTAACTGAAGCACTTGGCTTAAGCAAAGTAGACACAGTTGAAGTCACTAAGCCTCAAGTCGAGTATGCTAAAAGAATCTACGTAGAGATCTACGAAGGACGATTGATTGATTTAAAGAACTTAAGAATGCATCTATACGATATACCATTATTGAACAAGACTAAGTTACTTATATCATTAGATGGGGAAAAGCTAAGAGCCTTGATCACTGTTGACTTAGGTGAGGAGAGTAAAATCTATAAGATCGATAGTTCTACGGAAATAAATGCTGTAGCAATAAACACCGATGCTAAAGGTATGGAGGCGTAAGTCGCACGTGGAGAATAATGAGGATTGCTAAATGCTAAGCAGCTGGAAGTACGTGAACTCAACTTTAATTAACTTTGCTATAGTGAGCTAGAACTCCTTTATGCGCATAAGTTCCTCAACAATCTTCTTAAATGCTTTCCTCAAGTGAATGTTTACTGTGACTTTTGATAAGTTCATTGAAGCCCCTATGAGCTCCTGATTCACTCTCCTAGGGTAATCGAAGTATCCATGTTTATATGCTAATTGAAGTACTTTTAACTCTGTATCAGTAAGCTTTTCAAATATTATGCTCAACATAGTTCTCTTTAATAGAATGTGACTTATGCGGTTCAATCTATCTATCCATCTATACGACACACACTTCTCTCCATAGTACTTAAGTACTTTTTCAATGTAATTCTCTAAGTCAGCTCGCCTGCCTAAAGCTATGTACTTCCTATAGCCTCTATCAAAAATGTATGGTGAAAGAATAGCTACATTGCTATCTTCAGCTAACTTAAAGAATTCGCACTTAGACTTAACTGCTATAATGTAATGCAATCCTTTATCCTCCCAATGACTTATCCTCCTTATCTTACTTCTAGTGAGGTACTTTTCATCACTAAGTATTGAAGCAATGCATTTATCTATGTCTTTGCCGTAAGAATATGCGAAAACCATGTAGCTCTCTACATTAGGTATACGAACTACTTCTAAGCTTATTTGAGATAACGATAGTTCGCTCAGCTTAGAGAAGAAGCTATCCCTAGATCTTTTGACTATGAATTCCACTAAAGAATTTTCCTCCGGTAACACAAGCCTTTCCTTCATTGAACATACCCGCTAGCTAAGTGCTGAGAGCATATTGCTAGTAAACAGCAATATATAGAATACAGTCTCCCATACAGTGTAAACACGCATTCATCTATCTAAAAGCAATTAGCGTTAACCCCAGCACTTATAGGCTACTCCTTCTTAGTTCTACTACACAGCTAGCGGCGACGTTAGCCAAGAGGGAGCTATATTTCCCCAATCCATGTTCTAAGCCGCTCCTCATAAGAAACTGAGTTGAGCTATGAATCAATATTTACTTAAATGAGCACTTCGTGAAACAGTACTAACTGGGTGATTAATTGCCTACTGGGTTTATAAATGGAGTCATATATGCATCCTTTAATCCTCTTAGAAGAGTTGAAGCTCTACTTATTGTTAATGGAAGAGTCATCTATGCTGGAGACAGAGAAGTAGTTGAAACAGCCATTAAAGCGCTTGGAGGCGAACTATTCGATCTCGGCGGAAGAGTTGTTCTACCGGGCTTCATAGACTCCCACGTGCATCTCGATGAACTCGGAATTTACTTAAATACACTCGATCTACGTAATGTAAGAAGCATAGCTGAGTTAAAGGAGAAGTTGAGAAAACATGCTGAAAGAACGGAGACTACGTGGATACTTGGACATGGATGGGATCAGGAGTTGTTTGAGGAGAAAAGATGGCCGACAAGATGGGATCTCGATGAAGTAGTTAGAGATAAGCCAGTGATGCTTACAAGAGTTTGCCTACACGCAGCCGTTTTAAATACGAAGGCTATGGAGTTAACAGGGCTATTGAATGCGCATTCACTCAGTATAGTGAGGGATGAAAACGGCGTTCCCACAGGGATTGTGAAAGAAGAGGCTTTTGATAATGCCAGAGAGAAATTCAAGGAAACTCTAACGGAGAGCGATTATGAGAAGTTCATTGAGGATGCCACTCGTTACGCGGCATCGCAAGGCGTTACTACAGTTGGATTCGTAAGCTGTGATGAAAGATCGCTGAAAGCATTAAGCAAGCTAAGAGAGGAAGGTAGGCTCTCAATTAGAGTAAGAGTTTACTTAAGCCCTGGAAGGCGTGTAAGCAACTGCTGGGAGATATTGAAGGCTCTTAAGAAGCTTAGCATAAGGAGAGGCTTTGGTGATGACATGCTTAAAATAATGGGAGTTAAAATACTTGTTGATGGAAGCCTTGGGGCTAGAACAGCGTGGCTTACTAAACCGTACTCAGACGATCCATCAACAAGTGGCTGTCCAAACATTAGTGAAGAAGCCCTTGAGTCCATAGTTAAGGAAGCTCACGAGGCTGGACTACAGGTAGCAATACATGGGATCGGTGATAGAGCCATAGACATGATCCTCAGTGTATTCAAGAGACTTAAAGGTGTTGAACGTAGAAGGCATAGAGTGGAGCACGCTTCTGTTCTAAGGGAAGACCAAGTTGAAGAAATGTCTAAGCTAGGCATTGCAGTCTCAGTACAGCCTCGCTTCATAATAACGGATTGGTGGGCTGAAAAAAGGCTTGGGAAAGAGAGAGTGCGCTGGCTTTACTCATTTAAGACAATGATGGAGAAGGGAATTGCAGTCGGATTTGGAACAGATAGCCCAGTTGAGCCTCTTAACCCGTGGGAGACTATATATGCTGCCGTTACTAGAGGAAAGTATGAAGGCATTTCATACTATGAGAGCACAGCTAAAGAAAGCTTGACGTTGGAGGAAGCCCTTCAAGCATATACTTGGGGCTCAGCATACATAATGTTTGAAGAGGATCTTGCAGGCCTCACGGAGGGTGGGCTGGCGGACTTCATAATAATTGATAAAGATCCCTTTGCAATTGAAGAGAAGGAGTTGAAAAATGTAAGGATCCTTGAGACATACATTAATGGGAAACGCGTTTGGCCTTAGCAAAAGGATCGATATTTTGCCGAGATCTTAAGTATAAGCTTAATTATAAATAACCCCACGTTTTAACTTAAACTAATCTACGTGTCTCAACCTAATGACTCTCCATGGTTCAAGCCTTACTTCTACTCCACTTTTGGTCAACACAATCAGTGAGCCGTACTCATCCACTTCTACAGCTCTTCCCTCTATAATTCCATCGGCGGTTTCGGCAACTACCATTCTATTCAATGTAGTTAGGTTATTTAAATACTCATCAACGAGCTTTCTTGGTTCACTAGCTGACTTAATTACTTTAGCTAAGTAGCCAATGAATGGAGCTAACACTCTATTTCTCGGAGTTAACCCAATGATCTTCTTTAATGACGTTGCCTCAGGAATTCCGACATCATTATTGACGTTAATGCCTACTCCTATGTAGACAGTAATAGAGTCCTGAAATGCTACTCCCTCAATTAATGCCCCGCCAAGCTTTCTTTCATCAATAACTATGTCGTTAGGCCACTTGATCCATGTTCTTACTCCAATTCTCCTTAAAACTCTTTGTAAAGTCAGTGGAATTGCTATGTTTAAATAGGGGGATTTATCAGCTGGCAAACTTATTACTGCAGTAGCCCATATTCCACCTAAATTAGACTCCCACACCCTCTTATAACGGCCGTAGCCGTGGAGTTGGTGTTCAGCAATTACAATACTCCATGGGGTTAAGCCTCTTGCATATACTTGAGTAGATCCTACTACTAGTTCGTGATGAATGCTCCAACCCCATGGCTTGATCTTTGTTGGATTATCGCTTGAAGCAATCGCAATAAACTCCCCATCTCTCTGAATAACATAGCTTTCGCTAAGCTCATTGATTACCTCTATTAATCGCTCTACATTGATGCCCGTCCTCCAAGAGAGTTCCCTTAAGTTCCACTCGTCTTTCTCGAAAAGTGCTTTAAGTACTGCAAGCTTCTCAAGAAGATCTGCCAAGAGCTGCACCCATGAGTTTAATGTCTTAGCAAAAGGGATATTAATCGTTTGCCTCTTTAGCTAACCTAATTTTTTCAACAATGCTATAAATACCTAGAACGTAGGGAAGTCTAGGATTATACCTTTGGAGCAAAGAGTATGCATTAATGAATCTACTGAAGCCCGTGGAAGGAGGCTTCTGCATTAATTCCACTAAACCCTCCCTCCATAAGTTAGACAATAGCGTAGTGATGACTAGCCTAGCCCTCTCAGCCTCTATTGCTGCCTCATATTCATTGGGCATGTACTCCTTTATGAAGTTCACGTTAGTTTCAAAGTACTTGCTTATAAGCGGCTTGTGAAGCTCTATAACTGGACACCTGGTAGAAATTCCGTAAATGACTTGTGGAATAATTAACTTTAACTCAGAGTTAACTAAGTACTGTACTTCTCTAGGGACATATGGATAAGTTCTGCAGATGAAGGGCTTGTAAATGCTATGTAGTAAACACCTATTGTTCTTCGATAAGAAGGGGCATTTATTATCATCATTTAAGTACAGTGTGTAAGACAACGCTATCCATTGATTGCTTAAAGCATCGTAAATAGTGTAAGCCGGCGCTATCTCTACATCAATACTCATAGATTCTGCTAATAAGCTGATCAGTATTTCCTCAAATGATTGGAGAGTTATAGGAGATGCCTTACAACATAAGCCAGTTAATGAGCACTTAAACTTGATCATTTCTCACTCCCAGTGATAGCCTGGTATTCTATCTCTATAGAGCATTGCTATCCTTGACTCTCCATCAACTGAATCCACTATATCTGCCACAGGTTTTGGAACTAACTCCCTCCACTTAGGGCTTCCTTCAGCCATTAGTTTTCTAATGTAAGACCCTCTATACACCTCCCTATCGTATTCAGGGGGGCGCATTATTGCATAACCCTCCTCCCTAAAGATCCTTTCAACTATTGGGTTAAGCGTTACTACTGAAGTGAATGGAGGGGAATATAGCTTTACGTAGTGTACAGCTACTCTACTTACTTCAATAGTGGGAAGGGTTATAGTTATCACTTTATCCAAAGGCATATTGTCCCACTTAATTGTCTCTCTAACCATAAGTATTCTCTCACCAGCTGTAAATGGGTTCTCAGGCGTGTGGCTTTGACTAGCCATACCTATGACTACAATGACTTCGTCGAATTTACTGAAGGCGTCTCTTAACGCTACTAAGTGCCCGTAGTGAAGCGGTTGAAACCTAGCTATTAATAGGCATCTATCAACTTTTGATGCCACGGCTATCGCCTTACATTAGTATTCAAATGCTCTACCCCTTATTAAAAGCATTACTAAGGTTTAGTTAGAAAGCGTGCATTCACGTATTGTGCTACATAATTTATTATTTACTTAAGAGCTCCATTAATGCCTAGAGGAGTTTAACTGGTGATAACTTGAAGCACTTGGTCACAGACTTAAGTGGAAAAGACTTATTGAGCACTATCGATTGGAGTATTGATGAATTGGAGATTGCATTAAAGCTCTCTGAGGAATTGAAGTGGCGCTACCATTATTACGGCATTAAAGGAGTGCCTAGAATCCTTAGTAGAAAAACTTTCTTCATGCTCTTCTACGCTCCATCAACTAGGACTAGGGCTGCGTTTGAATCAGCTATGACTCTCCTGGGAGGTCATGCTGCCTACATAGAGGCTAAGACAACTAGATTAGCAGCAGGGGAGAAAGCTGTTGGAGAAGCTGATAGAGATGTTGCAGTAATGTATGAAAGGTATGGCCATGGAATTGGCGTAAGAATACTTGATCAAGCCATAGACTACATCTACGGTAAAGGGAACTATGTAGTAAGGGAGTACGCCAGGCACTCCAGAGTACCAGTGATAAATATGGCTGATGACATGTTTCACCCAACACAAGGATTAGCAGACATTTATACATTTAGGGAGAAGTTCAAGAATATCCAGGGAAAGAAGTACGTAGTCATGTGGGCCTACAGCCCCGAGATTAGGGGGTGGTGTAGTATTCAAGAAGACATACTGCTATTCACTAGATTTGGTGTCAGTGTTACAGTCGCTAGGCCGCAGGGCTTTGAACTAGATCAAAGGCTCATGAATTTAGCTAAGAAGAATGCAGAGGAAAGCGGTGGAAGCCTTGAGTTTACGGACAACTTAAGGGAAGCCTTAGAGGGAGCACACGCAGTCTTCCCAAGAAACTGGGCTTCACCTAAGTTAGTTGAGCTAGGGTACAGTAAGTTTAAAGACGAAGAGCTTAAAATATATGATAAGCACAGGGACTGGAGGCTCACTGAAGAATTAATGGATCTCATGGATAAGAATGGCGTACTAATGCACGTTCTACCAATATTTAGAGGCTTTGAAGCAGATGATGCAGTTATAGATAATCCAAGAAGATCTATTATTTATGAGCAGGCTGAAAACGGCCTGTGGACTAAGGCAGCCATACTAGCACTAACAATGATTGGAGTAAAGTAAGTAGATTTAAGTCGAGTTATAAGGGAACCGCTGGTGTTAGCATTGACTAAAGTAATCCTTATAACAGGCTTACTGGCCTTTGACAGTGGAAAGACTTGGTTTACATATAATGTAGCTAACTACGCCTTAAGTAGAGGGCTTAGAGTATCGATATATAAACCCGTTGCAGGCCACGATGCATGGACTCAGCATCATACTATTGAAATAAGCAGGGAGTTAAAGCTACTCTTAGGACACGATGTCTCTCTATACGCTGAGCTACTTAAAGTTGAACCAAGTAAGTTACACTTAGTTAATCCAGTGGACCTCCTTTTATCACCACTAGACGTAGAGCTTTACCTTAACTCAATAGAGTCATTCTATAAAGACATGGAAGATCAGTTCTCTAGAATAGTTCTCAGTAGAGTAAGTAATTGCAGGATGAAAACGTCAAGCCACTTCCTAGTTAGAGAGAACATAGCTAAAGTACCTAGGTTTCTAAGAGATGAAATAAATTCGTTAGCTGAGGAATTGAGTGCTGAAGCAATTGATTTAAAGACTCTTTTAAGCTTACTCACATCACGAGAAATATCAATTGAATTAAACTATTGTTTAGAAGAACTAGCGGGAGAAAGCGACTTAGTTCTAGTGGAGTCTTTCAACAATGCAGTTCTTCCATACATAGACTTGAGGAGTTCTGTAAGGAAGATCGTCGTAGTATCTGTAGGCAAGGCATTGATATACGATGATCCTGGGGAAGTGTGGAAAGTCATTGACGAAGGATTGAAGGAGGAGGCTCTGCAATCATTAATTACTGAGTACTTTGTTGGAAGAATTAAGCCAAGCATTGTTGTAGACATTAGACCTAGGAAGGATGTAAGAGTCATAGATGAGGGTTCAGCTATTGAAGTAATAGATTAAAGCTATAGCAGATCTATTTAAAGCTTACTTCAGGAACTTAACCATGTATGGAGACTCCTTTAATCTACTGTATCCTAGCTTCCTATAATACTCTCTAGCCCCTATGCCTGAAAGAACTAGTATTTTTCTCCTATCATACTCCTCTAGAGATAGCCTCTCTGCTTCAAATAGCAGTTTTTTCCCAAAGCCTTTGTGCTGTATTTCCAAAATACTCTGTGGCTTAGCACCTATGGGAGTCATTAAGCCATATATATGTAATTCTCTAACTATGGTTGTACTTGAGTCTACCTCAGACCTATGTGCTTTTTCACTAGGGATCCTTAGCCTCAGGAATCCTATTAATGCATCATTACATGTGTCTTCTACCGATAGGAATACTTCAGTTCCTCCACTAGCTTCATAAACTGTTTTCTTCATTTTAATGCAGCTTTCTCTAGGAACCTTGTTTAATTTATAGATTTGCCTACCTATTTCCCTCCACCTTATTTCTCTAATAGCTATGCCCTTCTCTAAGCACTTTTCCTCAACTAACTCTCTTAAATTCCCCTTCTTAGGGCCGGCTTCAATGTATTTTGCTGGCACATCTCTCTGGACTCTAATAACTCTGACGTATTCAGGTATATGTCTATACATTTCGCTTATTAATTCAACAGCTTCCTCATCTGTATATGGGGTATATGAGCCTTTAATCCAGAGTTCGTATAATCCCGTTCCCTTAACTACTATTGTTGGATATATTTTCAAGTAATCAGGTCTATAGTCGGGATTGCTGAAGATCTCCTTAATCATCTCTAAGTCTTTATCGTAATTGCTTCCAGGAAGCCCGGGCATTATGTGGTACGTTACTTTAAGCCCAGAGTCCTTAGCTACTCTAGTTGCCTCTACAACGTCTCTAACTGTATGACCTCTCCTAACTACTTCAAGTACGTCATCATAGATGCTCTGTACTCCAAGTTCAACTCTAGTAGCGCCAAGGTGTAACATGAAGTCAACATGTTTTTCACGCGACCAATCAGGCCTCGTTTCAATAGTCATAGCTATGCAACGTACGTTTGCTGTCTCATTCCTTAGCTGAGCACTGGCTAAATCTACTGTTTTAGGCGCTTTGTTGTATGGGTAATCATTCATGGCCTCTAAGGCCATTGCTATGAACCACTCCTGATAGCCCATGGGCATGGCTGGAAAAGTCCCTCCCATAACTATTAGCTCTACTTTAGATGGAAAGTAGCCCAGCACCTCGTGATACTGCTTAAGTCTACTTAAAGTCTGTAGATATGGATCGTAGTTGACTCTAATGGCTCTCATAAGAGCTGGCTCTTCACCCACGTAACTCTGCGGAGTCCCTTGATCAGGGCCTCCTGGGCAGTAGAGGCACTTTCCATGAGGGCATGGATATGGTTCAGTCATTACTGCTACTGGTGCTACGCCTGAAAGTACTCTACTTAACTTCCTTAAGCGTCCTTCCATAAGTATACTCCGCATTAAGTACTGTTTCAGCCCTTTATGAACTTCTTTAATCCTACTACAAATAGGTTTCTCTGTAAAGCATTAGCTCTTCCTGGAGCAATGTATTTACCTGCTTGAACTACTATGAGCCCCGACTTCTGGACATCTCTCTTGAGTTCTCCTAAAGTATATAAGTGGTAGTATCTCCTATAAGTAGTTCCTCTAATTATGCTCACTTTAATGCAGTCGCCTAAGTTTATGGATGGCTTAATAAGCTTCTTAAAGAAGTTCATTATTATACACTTAACGAACGATCTTTGGACAATGCTCCATGAGGTAACGAGCACTACCCCGCCATCCTTAAGAACTCTCCACGCTTCCCTCAATGCATTAATTCTCCAAGCTCTTTCCGGCAGGTGGTGTATAACGGCTATGTATAAGCAGAGCTCTATTGACTCACTCCTTAATGGAAGGCTCCTTACATCGCTTACTATAAGTAGCGCTCTATGCTTTAGCCCCGCTAGTTCAATGGATGATTGCGCTCTTTCAACCATTGCCCTAGATAAGTCAATAAGCACCCCCCTTGCCTTAGGGTATTCGCTAAGTAGTAGAACTGCATTATGCCCTGGGCCACAGCCTGCGTCTAAAAATATTTCTACTTCTCTGCATAGCTTTGCAGCTCTCTTAACTATATCCCAAGCCCTCCTTCTATACGAAGGAGCTATGACTTCATAAGCTTCTATAGTGCTCCACATGACTTCCTCGCTATTCATAGAGTTGCACCATTAGTTAAAAGCGTGTAACTCCACATAACGCTAGCTTAGAAGAAAAATATACTCTCGCCTATTTACTTAAATTCTTGAAGTTCTAAAAGCTTAATGCAATACGGTAGTTGAAGTAGCCTAAGGCTTTATTTAACTAGCACAGGATGGTGAGTGAGCGGAGAGCTATGGCTGATTTAAAGCTGGATGGAGTTGAACTTCACATAGGATTTGACGACGTTGACTCCCCAAGAGGTGGTTGTACAACGGATTTAGTGTCAGAAATAGCTATTAATTGGAGCAAGCGTGGAGTAAAGTTCATTGACTACCCCAATTTGGTTAGACTAAACCCTGCAATACCTTGGAAGACTAGGGGGAATGGAGCTCTATCGCTAAGAGTACTTGTAGAAAGCTATGAATTAGCTAAAGAAATGTGCAGTGAAGCAATAAGCATTACTGAAGGTTATGTAGCTGAGTTCACTCACCCAAAGAGAAGCCCACACGTAGTTTGCTTCATAGGCCAAATCCCGAGGGAGCTTGAAGCCATAGGAGAGAAGGCTGTGAAGGACGTAGTATTAGTTGACGAAGCATTAAGTATTGTTGAGAGACACTCATCTAAAATAATTGTGTGGAGCAGTAACTCCAATAGAAGGGGGCTCATAGGAGCTCTAGCTGCAGTAGGAAACAAACTAGCTAAAGACCATACGTATGAGTTAATTGCTTATAGAAGTAGAAATTACTGGGGGATGCCTAGACTCATAGATCCAGTAAGTGTATTTAAAATGGATGAAGAGACTAAGGGGCTGACTTTCCTAAACGTCGATAAAGAAGCTAACAGAATACTCATAGCTCCACATGGATCAGATCCAATACTATTTGGGATAAGGGGGGAGGAGCCAAGCGCACTAATTAAAGCTCTAAGCATCGTGAAAACAGGCGAGCCTATAGTTAAATGGATCATATTTAGAACTAATCAAGCAACTGACGAGCATTTGAGAAGAGTGAAAAACTTATGTGAAGTATACGCTTATACAGGTGTTATAGCATTGGGAAGAGTTTCCAGAAACCCAAGGATTATAGCTGGAGGGCATGTAATATTAACTATAGCTGATGAATGCGGGGAAATTGATGCCGCTGCATATGAACCAACGGGTGGCTTTAGAAACATCGTTAAAGAACTAAAGCCCGGGGATGTAGTTGAAGTATATGGAGTTGTAAGACCCCCATCAGGCACTCATGGAAAGACTATTAATTTAGAGAAGATTAGAATAATTAAGTTAGCTGAAGCATTGAAGTACCTCAACCCTGTTTGCCCAAAGTGTGGTAGAAGAATGACTAGCTCCGGCAAGGGGAAGGGGTTTAAGTGCACTTATTGCAGATACAAAGATCCAACGGCGTCTAAAGTCATAGTCATAGAGGAAAGGAGGGTGACTGAGGGGTGGTATCAGCCTCCGCCAAGAGCGTTTAAGCATTTAATGAAGCCCCTTGAGAGATTTGGTAGAGAAAAAAGCAGTTGGAGCGGAGTAATGATTGAGAAGTGGCATAGTTAAGGGTTGCGTATGAATCGCGGAACACACATATTCATAGGCTTAAGCCTAGGCTTACTTATCTGTGGTCAAAGAACAGATTTAACAGCTCTATGCGCAATAATGGGATCTATAGGAGGGTGGTTCCCAGACTTAGACTTATTCTTTAAGCATAGGAAAAGCTTTCACAACATTCTGTCACTATTGATTATAGGCGCTGCACTTTACGCCATAACTTACCTTTTAGCAAAGAACTTTATTGCAAACCCAGTCTCAATTGCTTCACTAACTGCCTATTCATTCATGGCTGGTTACTCCATGCACATATTTGGGGATTCTCTGACAACAATGGGGGTATGCGCGCTTTGGCCTCTTTCTAACTATAGGCTTAGGCTAGCTAAAATGAAGTCCAACGGCTTCTTCATTAATTTCATTGGGGTATTATTGGGACTAGTATTCATAGCTATGTGGGTACGGGACTACGTGTACAGTGCTTTAATTTTAAGTTAGAAGGATGAAAGTATGGAAGAAAGCATGTTGAATCGTTGTAAAATTGCTTTATGCAGCTATAAGTAAATTAAATGCAGACATTAAGCCCTAGTACATTTAGCCATACGCTTTTGAATACACCTTCAGTAAGGATATAAATACTGCTAGTGCTATTATAGCAGTTGATGCAACTCCATAAATTGCATAGAACCTTAGATCGCTTTTGGCCTTTTCAATCTCAAGAAGCCTACGATCAATTGCTGTAATGTTCTTAGAGTACTCCTCTAACTCTATTTCGCATTGAGCTAACCTTGACCTTAGAGCTATCAATGTGTTGTTAAGATTAGCTATAGTATTGTTGAGAGAATTAACGGTTTCACTTAGCTCCACTACTTCATTTCTACACCCAGCTATGCTGTTAACCAAAACCTTCAAACCCCACTCACTGCCAGTTAAGAGAGCGTTCAGTAAACTGTATGGGTTATCCATGCTTCCAGAATCTATAGAAGTATTTGATGGATATACGAGTACGTGGCCTTCACTTACTTCAGGCCACCCATCTTTAATTAAAATAAGCTTTTCCCCGCCTAATTCGATTACTTCAAACCGAGCTCCTTCAGCAACTAGCCTGTCTATAATTTCATTCGAAAACTTAATTACACCAGGAGCAATAACTTTTTCGCTAACTAAATGCTTCTCATTAATAGTGTTTAGCGAAATACTGTATGGTGAGATAATTAATAGAGCTGTTGCGCTGCTTCCAAGCCTTGAGAGAACTGTTGAAATCAATGAATCTAGGCCTCTGTATGTTTCCTCAAGGATCTCTCCAAGAGTTCCTTCATCAATTACTCCAAATAGCTTTTTAGCTTCATCAATTAGAGGGTATGAGAAGAAGTAAACACTACCTCTGTAAATAATTGATGTATACCAGGCTAAGTTTATGTAAGAACTTATGCTTTCGTTAAATAACCATTTAACTACTTGAGGATAGCGTTTAACAATGCCTTCATCTATATTACTTAAGTCAATCCACGGTAGTACCACTTTATTAAATCCAGTGAAGCCTGATGAAAAGCCGTCCTCCATCCTCATGCCTCCAGTCGATGCAATTAAGTAATCTTCGCCTTCTAGAGGAAATACAGCGAATTTAACCCAGTAAGTTCCAGTATTTAAAGTCCAGTTTTCTTCAATGTATATGTCTACTTCACTTGATTCTTCAAGCCCTCTCTCAATGACTACTTTCCTATCTAATTCACTCAATGTCAATTCATAGTGTGTTTCATTTAATGAGAAGGATATAGTTGTGTTAAGTTCTCTCCAAAAGACTCTGCTTCCATTGCTTAACTTAAAGGCTGCTGGACGTATAGTTGAATTGCTTGGAACGGCTGCAAAGTTCACAGTGTAGTTTATAGTTGTTGGTAGGACTAAGTTAGTGTTAACTAATGCTACATCACTGTAGGTAGTTAGTGCAGCAGTTTGATTAACTAAGTCACTATAGTGGGTCAGCATCGTCGTTCCATTGATCCATATAACTGTTGAATTTACTGGAATACCTCTTGTGAAAGCCCAACCACCAGGGTTTAGGAGGAGTAACTCATAATATATTGGAGTATATGGAGGCTGTAAACCAATGCTATATAGGGAGCCTTCAGCTACGTAATTACTTGAATTAAACTTCTCGATAAATGACGGTAAGTACAATCCTGGAACATATATTATAGCCAGCTTATACCTGGCATCAATGCAAGCTTGCGAGAAGACTATTGAAGACAGCACTATAGTTAAAGCAATTAAAGCAGTTAATATCTTAGCATAGTTCATTTAAGCACACCCCTCCTTTAAAATAGCTTAGAAGTAAATAAACTTGTGAGTACGTTTAATGCTTGCTTAATTGAAGAAAGATGTTTTTACATCCATTACTCATGGAATGCTGATCGCTGGAATTCATTGACTGTTACTAGATTTAACCTTAACCTATAGTTAAAGCGCGTTAAGGGATTTGTACATCCTTAAACTTCTCACTAGCTTGCTCTCCACCAATGCCCCAATTCTCCCTCGGGATCTCGTGGATTATTACTTCAACAGCTCTAGCCGGTATTCCAATATCTGTGAAAACTCCTGTAATTCCTGAAATAATTTTCCTCTTAGCTTCACTTGAAAAACCCTTCCATACGTATACGTGGACTATAGGCATAATTCCACCACTCTATTAAAGTGATAGTGATTAACTAGGATTTAAAAGTAAGGAATCTATTACTTTATGAATAGTAGTGTTAATGGGCAATCGCTTTAAAACTTTACTTATAGTACTGAGTTTAAAATAACTAATGGGGGATTTAATTGAGAAGAGCTCTCTTTATAGGTAGATTCCAGCCGTTTCACAAAGGCCATTTATACAGCGTTAAACACATTCTTAAGGAGTTCGATGAAGTGGTAGTTACTATAGCAGCCGCTCAATACAGCTATACTATAGATAATCCATTTACAGCTGGTGAAAGAATTGAAATGATTAAAGCAGGGCTTAACGATCTATATGATAGAGCATATGTAATCCCTGTTGACAATACGTCAAGTAACTATGAATGGCCTCGCCACGTATTAAACTACGTTCCAAGAGTGAGGGTTGTCTTTAGTAACAACAAGTTAGTACAAGTACTTTTTAAAGCATATGGGCTTGAGGTACGTGAAACCCCCGTGCTTCCAGGTGTTAGCGGCAGCCTTGTGAGAAAACTCATGGCAGAGGGAGGTGAATGGGAGGTCCTTGTGCCGGAGCCTGTTGTAGACTTAATTAGGGAGTTTAATGGAGTTGAGCGTGTGAAGGCGTTGCAAGCTATGAGAGTTAAAATGAGTGGCGAGAGATTTGACGAGTAACTTGAAGGCATCAATCATAGTTATAGGCACAGAACTCACGAAGGGCTTGGTTCAGGATGTAAATGCATACCAACTTGCTAAGGAGCTTACATGCATTGGGGTAGAAGTTAATAGAATCATCATAGTACCTGATGATAGGAGAGAGATTGAATGGGCTTTAAAGAAATGCCTTGAGTTAAGCAATGTAGTCATTACAACAGGAGGCTTAGGTTTTACAGAAGATGATGTAACAATTGAGGTAGTTGCTTCAACACTGGGGTTACCTTTAAAGCTCAATACTGAAGCACTTGAAATGATTAAGTCTAAGATTGGAAGAGAAGTTAAATGGGAAGTTAAAGCCGCGCATCTACCAATAGGTTCTAAACCTCTATACAATAGAGCCGGCATTTCACCAGGCGTTTATGTGAAAGTTGATGAAAAGCACTTATTCCTTTTACCAGGAGTACCTGTTGAAGCCATGGCGGTATTTCAAGATCACGTTAAGCCATTCTTAGAAGCTTTGTTAAGACAGCATGTAAGTAGAGCAACTATAATTGTTGAAACAATGCATGAAGTTGAAGCAGAAGTAGATGAAAAAATACGCCAAGTCAAAGCAAAACATCCATTAGCTTACTTCAAAACATATGCTGTTAAGCCAGTTAAAATAGCTATAATCGTCACTGCTGATAAGAGATATCTGGAAAGACTAATAGACGAAATCTTGAGTGACTTAAAGCTAGCTATAGATATTAGAGATGTGAAGGTTGAAGTAAGTCTCTAATAGCCCTGCTTTAACAATTACCAAAACCCGTATCCCAAGCCCTCATCGCGAAGTACAGCGGTGGAAGGTGCACAACATATCCGCTAAAATGCCTGGACACTTAATGAATATCGCGGAAAGAAAGTCAAGTAATCGTCACAGGCCCGATGAGTGTAGAGCGATATATTGAAGTATTTAAAGCATAGAAAGACGCTATCAAACTTGTAGTAGACTCAATATAGGAAATATTTATAAGGCTTAATAAAATATCTTCCTTCAGGGACGGCGGTAAGGTGCATGTAGAGAGCCCGTGACCCGGGTTCAAATCCCGGCGGCGGCGCTCTCTACTTAAATTCCTTAAATTACTCATATAGATCTTGTTGGAAAATAACATTTAATATACCAGAATGCGTATCTTGAGAGCTTAAGAATGCTGTGTGGTTAGAGGAATTGAAATATCCTCTAGATAAGATCTGTATAAAGAGCGGCATGCTTTGTCCTAGATGTCAGAGAATTGTCAGTAGTGGAGCCGTAAAGGACTTTGAAATCCCCATAATGAGGCAGTTGATGGATTTGGAAGACTCTGTTAAGGAACTTAAGGAAGCAACTTATAGAAAGGCTGCTAAAAGTGGTAAACATGTAGTAATTGTAGTAGAAGGTGTTGGAAGCTATGTGGCTCTAGAGAAAATTAGTAAGAAGTTAGGTGAAGAGACTGGTCTCTTTATTAAATTAGTTGAGTGGAGTATCGATAGAAGAAAGATCATAGAGCAAGTAATTTCGCCAGCTACGCTAGCAGCAGTAAACTCTGTCTGGCTGCCCGATGGAAGCGAAGTAGTGATTGCTGTAGTCCCTAAGAAAGAGCAAAAGTTTCTTGGCGAAAAAGTGAGAGATTATGAAGCTATACTTTCAAACATACTTGGTACACCAACTAGAATTAGGTATGCATAGATGTGTGTAAGTTAACTACTAGATTAAAGGTACTTTAAGAAGATTCTTCTAGTAAGTAGTTTTAAGCCTCCTTTAAAAACCACTCTGCCGCTATTTAAAACCAACACTTGATCGGCTATATTCTTTGCAAAAGCATAATCATGAGTAGCTATGACAATAGTTTTTCCACGCATCTTCATACTCCTCAGTAACTTAAGCAATGACAGTTTATCTTTAATGCTTAGATCGCCCGTTGGTTCATCTAACAACAATATATCTGGATCGTACGTAAGTATAGATGCCAAAGCAACTTTCCTCTTCTCACTTCCACTTAAAGTAAATGTAGATCTTTTAAGTAAATGGCTTATCCCAAGCATCTTAGATACATCCATAACTGTATTCATGACTTTAGCTTCATCGCTGACTAACTGCCTTAAAGCATAAGCAAGTTCGTCGTAAACTGTTGGGTTAAAGAGCATGTCATCTGGGTCCTGAAACAGCATGCCGATCCTCCTTCTAACTCCTGGGAGAAGACTGCATAAGGGAACTCCATCTAGCAGTACTTCTCCACTAACTGGGCTTAGTATACATGATGCAATTAATAACAATGTTGTTTTACCAGACCCCCCTGGACCCATAATACACGTTACTTCTCCTTCACTAAATACGGCATTTACATCATTAAGTGCAACAATGTTATTCGGATAAACATAACTTACATTCCGCAGTTCTAAAACCATTTCTTTACACCAAGGAATATGTAGAGATATGTCTCTAAAAGCACTACGAGTATTAGCATTAGAGTAGCCTTATAGTTTGCCTTAATAACGCGCATAGCTAAAGGCCTTTCACTAAGACCTCTAGCCTTTAAAGCTATAGACAGCCTATTCCCTCTTTCTATGCTCCTTACAACTACTTCCCCAATTACGTTGAATAAATCATTTAACTTACTCCTACCCATATTTCTTGACTCACGGGCTATCAGAAGCCTTAATAGATCTCTGGCCATTAATGGAGCAAACTTATTGAAGAAATACGCTGATTCCACTAATGGTTTTGGAACTCTTAACTCCGCTAATCCAGATACAACCCCGCTCCAACCAATGATGCTCATCAGTGAGGTGAGCCTGAGCATGGCAGCCGTTATTCTAGCTACAAGAGTAAGAAAGTTCATTAAGCCTGTTAAGTCTCCTGCAATTAATTGGACTAAATATGGAAGGCCTAGAATAACTGCAAATATTAGAGCTAGCTTCATCAATTCAATAGACTCCCTCAAGTTCCCTCCACTCACTAACACGATCATTGTTGAAACAAATGCGCTCAACATAATGAACGTAAAGCTACTTGAAGTAGAGACTAATGCTATACTGATGAAAGATGCTGCAATGGCTACTGCAGGGTCAGCTTTTACATTTACATGCTCGAAAAAAGTCAGCGACTTAATTGATTTACTTAAGAACTCCCCTATAGTCCTTGATAAATTCATCAACTCCCCTTCTTCCTTATGTATATTAAAGCCCTATTTAAAATAAAGATCGTTAAAGCTATTGCTCCCACTCCAATGAATCCCGATGCAATGTATCCTAAGTATGGATCTAGGCCGGGGATTGAGTAATCCTTAAAGGGCCACTTATCCTCCCACTCCTTTAAGCCGAGTATTTCGATAGCTATATCCAAGGGCTCGTGGTATCCAACTAAGTCAGCTAAATATATTCCGAAGAGTGGGCTAACCAGTATTAATGCTGTAGCTACTATAAGCCAGCGCGGTAGCTTCACTGCACTACACCTCAATAATCTGGGGAGCTTTCTTTTTCACATATGCTATTGCTGAAGCCGTTATAGCTCCTTCAATAACTCCTAGTGCTGCATGCCATAAAGCCATGACTACCAATGGAGTTATAGAGATGGGGTTTGATAGCCAGAGCTCTACTCCACAAAGAGCTCCAGCTAGAAAAACGCTTAGCCAACCTGATGTAAAGCCAGCTATCCAAGTACTTCTCCTACTAAGTAGTTTGTATAACACGTAGCCACTGAATACCGCGACTACAGCCATATTAATTGCATTTGCCCCAAGGGCTGTCAACCCCCCATCATGGAATATGAGTGCTTGGACCAAGAGAACTATTAGCATGGCCGTAAAGCCCGCCCAGGGCCCAAGTACTATACCGCTAAGAGCTCCTCCAACAAAGTGTAGGCTTGTTCCTCCAGGTATAGGCCAGTTAATCATTTGAGCTGCAAATGTTAATGCAGCTATAGATGAAGTCTTTCCGGCGAGGCTACTGCTCCAGATCTTAGAGATCCTTGAGAAAGCCACGTAAGTTACTCCCATTAAAGCCACATATGTTGACAAAATTACATTTATTGAGAGCACTCCATCAGGTATGTGCATTAGTGCACCCTATTTAAAATAATAGTGCACTTTTATATAAGCTTTTCACTCGTTTGCTATGCATCATCCTAGGAAGACGGGCCTAATTAAGAGCACTCCTGTAACTCCATGAAGTTCCTTGTATAGTTCCTTCACTCTACTGACATCGCCTCTAATAATTATCATTAATAGGCATTTTTCTTCATCTAAATGCACGTGAATTGATGAAACTATTACATCAATGTACTTATGCTGTATTCTTGTAATCATCTCATCAGTATTCTTAACATTGTGGTTGTACAATAGCCCTATTGCGCCAGCTATTTTTCCACAAATAGCTCTCCACTTGTTTTCAACTATAAATAGTCTTAGAGCCTCTTGGAATAGCTTTGACTTATTGCTTAAGCTCAGCTCCTTTATGAGGTAATCTAAATCGATCTCAATTTCCTTAGGTAAGTATATTCCAAACTTTCTCCCAGATCCAGGCGGCAAAGTTGACGCCGTGTTCTTAATTAATGCTGTAAAAACTTAATAATTTCATAAGTTTATAAAACGCTTTTCCCAAGTACTTTCTAGCATAATGGGTGTTATAGTTGTATGGCGCTGTCTACAGGAAGTATGGCTGGAACTTCCTAAGGGACCCCATATATAACTACGTTGAATTCAATAAGATTGTTGAAGAGCCCATAATAGATTCAGCACCGTTGCAAAGACTTAGATGGATTAGGCAGCTTCAACTAGCAAACATGGTTTATCCAGGAGCAGACCACACCAGGTTTCAGCACAGCGTTGGAGTAATGCACTTAGCTGGAGCATTTTCTCAAACACTTGTAGAAGAATTAGAGAGCTATGGAGACTTAGGGGGTTTTAAAGCTGAAGAATTAATTGAAGTAGCTAGAGTTTCAGGCTTACTACATGACGTAGGGCATGGGCCGTTCGGACACGCTTTTGAGGAAGCCATTTATTGGAGTAAGCAGCATCCAATAAAGGATCATGAGGAGGCTGGAATATACTTAATAAGACATAGTGAGATATCCGAAGTCCTTGAGAAACAGGGACTTCTAGAGCCTGTGCTTAAAGTCATTGGAGAACACAGGCCTAGCGAAGCTCCTTTAGCATTAATCAGGCTCACAGTCAAGGAATGGGTATACCCAGCCGACGTAATGGACTTCCTGATGAGGGACAGCTACTATACTGGAACTCATGAATACGGGTATGTAGACTATCAACGATTAATAAAGTTAAGCCACGTTAATCCAGAGGACCATGCTGAAATAGCTCTTGAGGAAAAGGCTCTTGGAGCATTAATAGGCTACTTGAGGAGTAGGATAAACATGTTTCTACATGTATATATGCACCCAGTGACTACAGTCTATAGCTATACAGTTGAGGAAATAATGAGGATTGTAGATGAGTATACAGGAAAGTACAGTGAAGCTATTAAAAGCCTTTATAAAGGAGACCCGGAGGCATACATTAAGTTAAATGACTACGCAGTTATAAGTGATGGAGAAACAACGGCTGTAGAGCGAGGCGATAAACGCCTTAAGATGCTTGTTGAAAGCATAGTGTCAAGAAAGCACATGTGGAAGTTACTCATTGAGGAGAAAATAGGCGTCGGCTCTAAGGAATTAATAGGTGTAACTAGTGCATTAATGATTAGAAATAGTCAGTTACTTAAGGATTATATGGAGAAAGAGTTAAGGGAGAAGCTGAGAGACTCAGGTTTTAGCGATAGCGCTGACTTATTCTGGATAAACATGAGTACTTTAAGGCCTCTACCACCAATTCCAAATAGCTACATACAGTTATGTAAGTCAATGAATGGAGGAGTTAGGAATACTCTAAGGACTTTCATACCTGAGCTCCTTGAGAAAGAAGGGATAAAGCTAACGGTATTAGTAAGAGTATATGCTCCAAGGGACATAGTTAGGGATTTAGATAGATCTAAAATAGCTTCAAAGATATCGAAGGAAGTAATAAGTGAACACATATTCCTTGGAGGATTGTTTAGCGGAGTAACCATGTAGTAGGAACTCGATGTTAAGGGCTCCTTAATTCTACGCAACTTCATGCCTTAATGAATCTAGGCTCGTAAGAGTAGGAGTTAAGAGTTCTTAAAACCCTCCATCTATAGAAGTATGCTTAGGTGGAGAAAGTTGTCATTAAAGAAGCTTGAAGTAGTCCAGATTCCTGTACCTCAAGGATCTAACGTAATTGTTGGGAGAACGCACTTTATAAAAAGTGTTGAAGACATTTATGAAGCACTCGTAAACAGTGTTCCTGGAATAAAGTTCGGTTTAGCTTTCCTAGAGGCTAGCGGTAAGAGGCTTGTCAGATATGAGGGAAACGATGAAGAGCTAATTAAAACAGCTATTGATTCAGCATTAAAAATAGGGGGAGGCCATTACTTCGTTCTATACATAAGGAATGCATACCCAATAAATGTCTTAAATTCATTGAAGCAAGTGCCTGAAGTAGTTAATTTAATTGTAGCAACAGCTAATCCAGTTGAATTAGTGATAGCTGAAACTGATCAGGGAAGAGCGATCTTGGGAGCAGTGGATGGACATCCCCCTCTAGGTGTAGAGGGCACTGATGATAGAAGGGAGAGGTGGGAGTTCCTTAGGAAGATAGGATATAAGAAGTGATTTTATTAGTGTATCCAATGCTTTTTAAACAGTCTTTGGCTAGAACCATAGGTATATAACATGAGTGCGGCAAGCGTTAATACATATATCAATGTAGTAGCTAGCCTAAATACATAGATGTTTCTATACAAAATCTCATGAATAAAGAGCGCGTATTTCCTAGAGAATGTTAGTAGAAGGCTTAGCAGTTCTTCTCCCCCAGGTCCATTGAAGGATTTGATTAGCAGTTCTTTAGCGTCAAGCCAGCATAGGCTGCATTTACTGGGATCGAGCGGGCATGTATATGGATCAAGAGGGTTAACATTCTCAACATAGAAGTACTTCTCCCCCAATACTGCTGCTGAATATAGCTCAGGATATCCTGCAGCGAATGTTATAAAGATGTGAAAGAGAACGTAATAGGCCTTAATCCATTTGTTCTTTATTTTACTTATGACTAGTGCAGTGAATGGAATGCTCCATATTAAGTATGTTGGATTACCTACTTTATTTAAGAGCAATAACGTAATTACTGTAATGCCCATTCCCCTGAAGACATCCATGAAGCCTTGCTCTTCAAGCATTAAGAGAGTTGCTAAGGTAGCTAAGTAAACTAATATGAATGGAGTCATCCACATCGTGGTAAGAGCTCTCGGCAGCCTACACACATCGTCTTTAACTATGTGTAAAGGGATGGCCCACACGCTGTAGAACTGAGGATACCTCGCTCCATGGAAGCTTATTACTTGATTGTAGAAAGCCCACGGGTCTTGTATGAAGAAGGGTAGTATGGTAGTGGCGATAGGTATTAAGAGGCCTGCTGCAAAGTATGTAAAGCTACGCCAACCATGTCTTTTAAGAATCACTAGGCCTAGATATGGTGCTACTAACACTATTAAGTGCTTGTAGAGCGTTGATATGGCTAGTGATACTCCGCTTTGAATAAACGACCCTCTTTTATAAAAATAGTAGGATAGAAGGACTCCTAGCGCTACTATTATGTCGAATTGATATGCAAAAATGTTTGAGTAAATGAAGTATGAAAGCATTGAGTAATAGAGAGCTTCCATACCGAACTCCTTGTACATAACTGTAAATAGGAGCAGTAACGAGATCACTAAAGGTATTTTTGCAACTATTCTAACTAAATCTAAGTTGATCGAGCCTAGGAGCTTCGTTGATAAACGCTCCCCCGCTTTATAGAAGTAATAGAATGTAGTTATTGCAAGAGGAGGATAAGCAGCTCTATATGCATACTTATAAACGCTTAACAAACCATGTTCATCAATTACATTAACCCAATCAATGAAGAACTGAACGTCGTAGTAATTCCATGCTAAAGGCATGGATATAGTTAATAAAGTTACTGCAATTAATGTTGCTAGTAGATACTTACGGGAAAACCCGTGGATCATTACTAAAGCACCGAATCAATATTTCTAAGCTCTATAGGTAAAAGTAAGTTGGCTTAAGATATAAGTGTTTAGGACGGCTATGCATAATTTATTGCAATGATAAGCTCAATGAGTATTTTTAACTAAGTTTAATAAGTAGAAGAACTCTAAATACTTTTGATGCTGCAAATTAATGAACTGCCTAAAGGGGCCCCCATCCCTTTAGAGCAGGGAGGAGGTCAGAGCATGAAGGTGTAGTAAAATGCCTAAGCAGGCTATTGCAAAGCTGAAGATCGAGCTAGCTAAGAGAAACTTAAGACTGCTTGATGTATATAAGTTTAAGAACAAGGACTTACTGAGGGTACTTGACTTAGCTAGCCGTAAGGTTTTACTCATTGAGCCTCCGCTTCAATTGACTAACATTGCATCTAGTGATGACTTAGCTAAAGTTATTGAGAAAGTCATTCAAGCCTTAAAGGAAAAGTAGTTCTATCATTAATGAAGTTATTTAATGCACCTATATGATACATTACTTACGGCGTCTTCATTGAGCCGGATAGTAGTTGTTGGAGGAGGTGCAGCTGGAGCTTCAGCAGCCAGTAGAGCTAAAAGAGTTGATC
>Ga0209394_1000508_pt1 | contig 30180 bp, 30 predicted proteins | sample JNZ201metaG_FD_184122 | JGI IMG/M metagenome (GOLD analysis project Ga0209394, IMG submission 184122) | Hot spring microbial communities from Jinze hot spring, China to study Microbial Dark Matter (Phase II) - JNZ 20120812A (SPAdes) (version 3) ... | reverse complement strand
CGTCCGGATTTATGGTTATGGGTGGCTTGGACATAACTTCTTTGACAAGGGTTTTATCTGGGTTTCTGCCTTCGTCCACGACCCGTTTAAGCACGTCTCTTTCGGTTAAGACGCCGACCACGCGGCCGGCTTCCACCACAATTAGGCAGCCTATTTCAAAGTCGTTCATAGCCCTTACAGCCCGTCTAACGTTAACGTTTGGTTCAACTGTGACAACGTCTGTTATCATGACGTCCTTAACGAGCAACAATTCAGCGTTCCTCAAAGTTTTTACAGCTGTCTGGTTTTAAAGGTTTTCACGGTTGGTGTTTGCTGCGCTTCTCCAGCGCAGTCTTCAATGGTTTTTTCCAGCGCTTCTAGAGGCTCGCAGCCCTCTTGAAAAACGAGGTGGTAAAGCTTTGCATAGTGACGTTTAGCCTCAACATAGTATTCCTTCAAACATTTCCATGGAGGCTCCGCCTCTTTTTCAGTGTTCAGTCCAGGACAACAGGTGTCTAAATAGATTGTTTCGGTGTTGCCGGGGCTGTATGGCATGAAGGGGTAAAGCCTACACCTCATTGGGCGGGCTGGGTAAATGCGGCATGAAGGCGTTCCATCAAGGTATTCGAGGAAAACGCATTTGCCGTCAATCGTGCCTCGAAGCGTGGGAACAGCCACCATGTCGGCTATAACCGCCACCACATATTTTCCCTTAAGTTCTCTCCAATCCACGCCTAGATAGCGGGCTATTCGGTGGACATCGTAGGCTGTAAGCCCAACATTTGGTCCTCTAGTGCAGCACTGCCCACACCTCAAACAGGTGAAATGAGTCTTTTCTCCAAACCTAAGCCTAGCATAGTGGAGGCTCATACTTGAGCGAGACAAAAATAGGCAGAGATAAGAACTTTACCCTCAAAGTGGCGATGATTAAAATTCAAACTCGTATGGAATTCCTTCCTTTTCTAGAATGTTGGCTAGTTCCCTCTTCTTTTGCATGAAAAATTCGCTGGTCATGGCGTACTCTAAGCCGTGACGCTTGTAAACCCAGTCGGCATAATGATAGTTCATTTTGTCCACTAGGACGTGGTCCGCTTTGCCGACAATCTCCTTAACCAAGCCTTCAGCCTTGGGCAGTAAAGGCGCAATCATGACACACGTCTTTACACCAGCCAAATGAAGCTTCTCCAAGGTTTCTAGTCGTTCCTTGATGGATGGCGCTTTAGGCTCGAAAATTTGTCTAATCCCTTCGTCAGCGGTTGTGATGGTTAAGCAAACCTCAACATTGCCATGTCCCTTTAAAAGGTCTATGTCCCGCAACACAAGGGTGGACTTCGTCTGTATCGTGACTGGCCAACCTTTTTTCAACAGGATTTCAAGGCATTTTCTCGTTAGGTTGTACCGTCCTTCAAGTGGCTGGTAGGGGTCGCATAGTCCGCTAACCCAAACCCTTCCAACCTTTTTGCTTCGAGTTTCCCTTTGAAGTAGTGTTGGCGCGTTGATTTTCACGTCCACAAACTTGCCCCAAGGCTCTGTGTGGCCGGTGAACCGTTTAACGTAGCGGGCGTAACAGTAGGTGCAGCCGTGCTCGCAGCCAACATATGGGTTGACAACATAGTCTAAAACTTTTGATTTGGAGAGAATGGTTTTGGCGTAAACCTCTTTGACCGTTAAATCCATTTACAGCCTCTTCTGGGATTTCACAATCCCTCTATGATAGCCACTGTAGAGGGCTGCCACTGGATTATGGCCTAAAAGCCTATCCTTCACTATTAAGGTTGTCACAGGAGCCTTTGAATGCATAGTGAAAAGCATGTCGTGGCCAACACACAAGCCAACAATGATGTTTATGTCGGTTTCAGCTTCGTTTAGAAGTTGAGCTTGAACAATCGGATTGCATGCAGCCTCAAATTCTGAAGGATCGCCAATCTTGTATTCTTTGGACACCCCGAGTTCCGTTTTGTCTACGGCACCACACTTGCAGCGGACAGATGCCACCTCAAAGCCAGCCTCTTCAAGAAATGACACAGTTCTAGCCGCCTCGTCTTGGAGCCCCGCACAAAAGGCAACTCCGAGCCTTTTAGCGTTTACCAGCCTAGCGAACTCTATAAGCTCCTTTATTCTTGGACGAACAGCCATCAAAACACCCCTAACAACTTGGTAAGCTTCCTTTTCCGTGACCGTGGCTGGAACATAAATTCGCTTTACATTTTCTTCTGCATATTTTTCGACAGCTGAACGAATTGTTTCCATGCTATTTTTCATGGGACAAAAACTTGGAAGCGCTTTCTCGTCAACGCTTTCCAGTGGCACAAGGCTGCAATAAAAGCTTGAACACTTGGCGCATTGCGGGTAAACCTTCATGCATCTTCCCTTCAAGCCTTTGAATATGGCGGCCTCGCTTTTATACTGCTTGCTTTCCGCGACAAATAAAGAAGGAGAGAATGGCGCGCCCTATTCGATGCCCCACTTCTTGGTTAATTTCACTATGAGGAAGATTACGAAAGCCACAATTACAAATGTTATTATTGATACAAGGAAGTTGCCAATGCCAAAAAGTTGTCCTGTCCAGTTTGGGTCTATCGGTTTTCCTTCAGCATCTAGGGCTGTTGGCGGAACAGCAATTTTGAAAGTGGATAGATTTCCAAGGCCGGGAAGAGCCAAACCTATCAGTGGCATTAATATGTCTTTGACAAGCGATTGTACAACTTGGCCAACATAGACACCCATAATGAAAGCCACAGCAAGCCCTAACACCTTGTACTTGGAAATGAAGTCTATGAACTCGTTCCACAAACCTTTTGGCGGTGGTGGCGGTGGAGGCGGCGGCTTAGGCTCAAGTAGGGCTTTTATTTCCTTCAAAACCTGCAATATTTCCTCATCTTTAGTTTTAGGTTTTGACATTTATTCACCATTTATTTTTATCAGCTATTGCGGATTTAACATTTGCCAAAAGGGCAGCCTTTTCAAAAGTTTTAACGGCGCCTGAGCCTAATTTTACGCCTTGGTGGTTCGGTGAGCTACAGAGAAAAACTCTCATTAAGAACAATGTTTTTGGCGCTTGCTCTTGTGGTGGTTGGTGTACTGCTCATGTTGTATGGCTCAAACATGCTTTTTGAAATGAATTCTCTAGCCATTCTCGTTGTGGGTTTTGCCGCCATCCTAATTTTTTCGGGTATAATTCTTATGGTGGTGGCTTTGGCTGGTTTGGCTTCTGTTTAGGGTTAATCTGTATTTTGCCTCCACAAGCTAGATAATGAACTTGTGATTAATCATGTTCCGAAGCCGAACTTGACGGAGGACGAATGTTGACAATATCCTCTAGAAAGCTTGTCGGCATAGCGATGCTTGTAATTGCCGTGGTTTTCGTTGCGTATTTGGCGCTCACTTACCCTAGAGTCTTGGTCAGTTTCACTGTTTCCTTTACGGTAGGCGCTGATGTCAAACATGTAGAGTTTGAGGTTCCATTCCTCCATGAACGGGTGCAAGTGGAGGTCCGGGTTCGCAGCGGCAACGCTTTATGGACGGCTAGCATTCTTGAAGGCGAAAACATAGTTTGGAGACATACAGCTTCACAGAGCAGCCAAACAACCTACACAAGCGAGTGGATAAAAATGTCGAATGGACGGTACAATTTCACTTTTGCAACGGCTGGCTTGGGCTCCTTAGAGGCAGAAGTCAAAATAGTGTCTAAGGGCGGATTCTGGTAGCGTTTTAAGACTTTTCTTTAATAAGCCAAGAGCCATCGCATGTAGCCGTGTTCAATCCTTTCAAACCCTCACGGCAAACGGCAAACTTTAAACCATACTTTTTGGCTAGTTTCGCCAAATTTTCCAAAAGCCTAAGCCTCAAGTCTTTGGGCAGATAAATGTACCGTGCCATTTTCTCGCCCTTCTCAAAGTATAACGGCTTAAGTTTTTCAGCCACTTTTGGCATAGCCAAGCTCATTCGCTGCCAATTATCCATCCTAACCTTATAAGTGGAAGCCGTAATTTGTGGGACACCTATATCGGCTAAGGCTTTAACCAGCGACTCTGGATTCTCGTTCACATAAGGAATTACAGGGTCTATGCGAACAGCCACCGGTATGCCCTCAGCCAAAAGCTTTTCAGCGGTTTTTAGGCGTTCAGCGGGCGGCGGCGCATACGGTTCCAAGATTCTGGCTGTTTCCGCGTCGTCCGTTGTTATGGTTAAAGCCACCATGGACGGCATCCGCTTCAAAATGTCTAAGTCCCTGAGCACTATGTTTGACTTGGTTATTATTTGGATGCGGCAGTTGCATTCTGCTAAAACTTGAAGGCACCGCCTAGTTAAACCAGTTTCAGCCTCAATCGTTGGATATGGATCCGAAGAATTCGACATGGAAACAAGCTCGCCCTTCAATTTGGCAGCCTCCCGCTTTAGCCTTGAAATCAAGTCTTTTTTGGGGCGGCACTCGTAAAAACGCCGGATATAGCTGGTTGCGTAACAGTAAATGCAACGGTGGTCGCATCCAGTGTAAGGGTTAAAAGTCAACTTTGGCGGGCAAGTGCAAAGCGGCGAACGCCAAGGGTCAAACCACGTTAATAGGTTCAATTGCTCTGAAACCTCTCAGTTTACTGGGAAGGAAAAAAGATAAACTTTCCTCAACATACACTTATAGTAGGAGAAAGATTATGGGTAACATGCCTTTTGAACTTTTTCTCTTCGGCATCATTTTCTTTGGACTTATGGCAATACTTGGTGCCATGCGTGCTCGTCAAAAGGGAGAAAAAGCGTACTATTTATCCGCCATGGCGAGTGCTTTGGTGCTTCTTGCGTTTGTTTTGGCTTTTCTTGATCAACCCATCCCTGCATTCGTCATCGTAATTACCGTGGGCATGATGAGCTTTGCTTTATTACCCAAAGTTTTAAGGGCGTCTGAACGAGAAATGGTCTGCCAACTAGAGGAAATGGAAATTTCAGCACCATTAAGGGCTAGAGAACTCTTAACAAACAAAGGTTGGCTGAAACTCGCATCCAAACATGGTTTACGGAAAACAACAATGCTCTACTTCCTTCTATCCACAGTTATTGGAGGCACAATACTATTCATGGCAAGCGCCTTTTTCCCCGCCTTCATATCGAAAGAGCACGCTTTGGGCTTTACAGCAGCCTACTCAATCTTCGGCACTTACGTATACCACCGAACATTAAAGAAAGCCTTAACACAGCTGAAAATGTCGGCCCAATCACCTAAAAGCCAGCAACCAAAATTCTAGAGAGAGGCTATCAATTTTGCAATCTGTCGACAGCAACAAAATTGACTTTAAAAAATGAGAGGCTGGGGGTTTAATGTTCTATCGGTTTGAAGTAGGCTATGTCGTTTATGGAGGCTTTCCGCTCGCTTGGCGGTTTAAAAACTGCTTCTACTTTCATGCCAATGTAAACTTTGTCTGTTTCGCCTATGCGATGGATTAACCCGCCGTGGACGCCCTCAAATTTTATCAGCGCGTATATCTGCGGTTTATCCAACTTTTTGCCATCCACGTCTATGGTGGCAACTGTGTACGTGTAGACTTCGCCACGCTTGCCAACATCCACCCACTCTTCAAGCTTTGCGAAACACTTTTCACAGTAAAGCCGCGGCGGAACAAAAATGACACCACACTTGGGACATTTAGCCCCCATTATGCGGGCGTTCTCCTTAATCTCCTTCAAGAAACGTTCGCCAGCCACACCCAACGTGTAGCGGTAGTCAGCCTCCATGTGGCCTAGCCAGTGCCGCGCGTTAAGCGGGTTAGTTATCTTTTCAAGGCTCATAGGCTTTTCACCCCTTTACAGGCTTGAAGTATTTTATGTCGGTGATGGCGCCAACACGCTCTTCAGGCGGTTTCCAAACAGCTTGAACACGCATGCCTATTTTGAGCTGCCGCCAGTCGCCGTACTCGCCCAGCAAATGAACTATGCCCATGCCCGGTGAGGCTCCGTCCAACTCTATAACAGCCACAACAATGGGTTCCTTCAGCCTAGAAGCGTCAGAAGCAATGTATGAGACTGAAAACGTGTTAATGACACCCGTGTCCTTCACATATGTCCAGCCATCGGTTGGCTTGAAACATTTTTCACAGTAGATTCGCGGCGGAACCATTATGCGCCCGCATTTGCTACACGTTGAGGCGATAATTCGTCCATTTTTCAACTCTTCTAGGAAGCGGCTTATGGCTATGCCAGCACTCCACGCGTATCTCGCTTTTGGACGGAAACTTTCAAACAAAACCTTGCCTTCACGGAAGTCTTTAGTTTCAATTTCCTCGCCTGGAAAATGCTTAACCTTAACACTCATTCCTCAACACCTCCACTAGCGTCTTAACACTATAACGGAGCCATACTGCATTAGGTCGCCCCAAGCCTGCGCCACACCAGTGCGCGGGTCTCCGGGCACCTGCCGCTTGCCAGCTTCGCCCCGCAACTGCCAGAAAATCTCGCAAACCTTCATTAAGCCAGCCGCCGCAATGGGGTTTCCACAACCCAACAGTCCGCCAGACGGGCAGACGGGCAGGTCGCCGTCTCTTTGAGTTACACCTTCTCTCGTAAGTTTTGGTGCTTCGCCCTTCCTGCACAACAGTAAGCCTTCCATGTGGTGGAGCTCCTTGTAGTCGAAGGGGTCGTAGGGTTCAGCCACGTCAATTTCTTTTGGCGGGTTTTTGATTCCAGCCATTTTGTACGCCATGCGAGCCGCGTACTCCACATAGTCCGGGTAATAGAGGTCACGGTTTGTCCAGTGGGTTGAGTCTATGCACCAGCCAACTCCATCGATCCAAACTGGGTTGTCCGTAACCTCTTTGGCAACGTCTTCTGAAACCAGCACAACGGCTGCAGCCCCGTCGCTTGTGGGACTAACGTCAAGGCGTTGAACGGGCCAAGCCATGATTTCAGAGTTTAAAACGTCTTCAACGGTTATGTTGGCGCCCAACTGGGCTATGGGGTTGTCTAGGGCGTTCCTCTTGTTTTTAACTGAGACTAGAGCTATGTCCTCTTTTTTGATGTTGTGTTTGTGCATGTATCGGTGCATTTCCAAGGCGAAAATCCAAATGAGGTTCATGCCTATGGGCCGTTCAAGAATCGGGTCAAATATGGTTGTGAAGGCGTACTGCGGATGCGGATAACACGAGGACATTTTCTCTTCGCAGACAACGAGGCACGTGTCAAACTTTCCAGAGGCCACATGCCACCAGCCAGCTAAAGGCGTAAACACGCCTGTTCCACCGCCCACGAAAACTCTTGTGTAGGGTTTGTGGTAGGCTCCGGCGCCGTCGGCTAAATATTCGCCTTTCATGTGAACTCCATCAAAAGCGTCTGGGGCGGTTCCCATAACAACGCTTTGGATGTCGCGGAGCTCCATTCCAGCCTGTTCAAGAGCCATTTTCGCCGCATGGTAGGCTAACTCTTTACCCGTTTCCTTCAAGTTCCGTCTGAACAGGGTTATACCCGCACCAACTATGGCTACACGTTTTTTCCCAAACATGCTAACACACCTCCTTTACTTAACATTGCTCAGAATGGCCACGGCGCCGGTTGCCGTTGGTATCCCTCTCCAGGTGTGGGCTAAACCCACCTCGGCGTTGTCAATTTGTCTTGCACCAGCCTCGCCTCGCAGTTGCAGAACAACCTCCAAGACTTTCTGCAGTCCAGAAGCCTCCAGCCCGTAGCCCATTCCAAGCAGCCCGCCGGACGGGTTAACGGGCAACTCTCCATCTAAGCCCGTTAAGCCCTCTTCAAGCAGTTTTCCAGCCTCGCCGTAATCGCACAGTTTCAAGGCTTCCATGTGTTGAAGCTCCTTGTAGGCGAACAAGTCGTGGATTTCGGCGAAGTCTATGTCTCTCCATGGATTGGTGATCTTCGCCTCCTTGTAGGCCATTTCAGCCGCCAGCCGCGTGTAAACCGCCCTAGTCCAGTCGCGGGTTTCAAGGCTTGGGGTTTCAGTGCACCAGCCGACGCCCTTAACCCAAACAGGCTTGTCTGTAAGCTTTTCCGCAACCTTTTCAGAAGCTAAAACCATAACTATGCAGCCGTCAGCCGGCACGCTTATTTCCAACTTTTTCAACGGATGGAAAAGCTTCTCGGAACGCATCACTTGGTCTAGGGTTATGTTTGCGCCATAAGCCGCGTAAGGGTTGAGTATGGCGTTCCTCTTGTTTTTAACCACAACTTGGGCGCACTGCTCCTCCGTTGTGCCAGTCTCATACAAGTAACGTGTCATCTCCAAGCCAGCGATATAGTAGGGGTGGCCGCCCAAAGGCCTATTAAAGATTGGGTCAAGTCCGAACTGTACAATATCCATGTATGTGAGAATATCTGAAGCCTTGCTGTGGGCCTCTACAACAACAGTGTCAAACTGGCCCGTTTTTATGAGCATGTAAGCCGTTGCCAGTCCAAGCATGCCGTCGCCTGAAACTGTGAACAACGGGCGGAGGGCTGCTCCAAGCTGGTCTGGGACAAACTCGTCGAATATGCTGAAACCCTCCAAATAGTCTTCGGCGCATGTCACGAAAACATCTATGTCTTCTCTCGGGTTTATTCCGCCAGCGTCCTCGTAGGCCTTAACAGCTGCTTCAAACATTAACTCTTTATAGGAAAGCTCTGGTGTCACTGGTCTAAAGCCTACGCATCCAACACCAACAATAGCAACTTCGCTCAAGGTTTTCTCCTCTCCCTTCATTTTAGAGCCTATAGGTTTAAGCCAAAGTTCACATAAAACTTTCCGTGAAAAAAGGCGGAAATGTTGAAGAAACTTAAATACTTGTTTTCAACTATGAATTTCTCTCCACAAAATTAGGAGAAGTTTAATTTGAAGGGGAAACCCCTCGCCTCAATAGTTTCTGCTGGCTTGTCAAAGTTTGGAAAACTTGAAGGCCTATACGCCCGCGAAATCTTCGCCCAAGCCGCCAAAGAAGCCTATGAACGTTGCCCACGCCTAGACCCCAAAAAAGACATAAAAGCCCTCTTCATAGGCCACATGGGAGAATCCTATGAACACCAAGGGCACACAGGCGCCACGGCGGCGGACTGGGCTGGATTATTGCATGTTCCAGCAATAAGGACCGAGGCGGCTTGCAGCTCCTCTGGTGCAGCCCTAAGAGCAGCCATATTTGCGATAGCTTCGGGCTTATGCGACGTTGTCATGGCGGGCGGTGTTGAGAAAATGACGCATCGAAGCACTCCCGAAGTCACAGAGTTTCTGGCCATGGCCTCAGACTTTCCCTTTGAACAGTGGCATGGCATAACCTTTCCAGGATTGTTTGCGCTTATGGCAACAGCCCACATGCACAAGTACGGCACAACAGAGGCGCAGCTAGCCCACGTGGCCGTGAAAAACCATCATAATGGAAGTTTGAACCCGAAGGCGCACATGCAGAAGGAGATAACCCTAGAGCAAGCTCTATCTTCACGGGTTATCGCTTGGCCCCTAAAACTCTTCGATTGCTCGCTTATAACGGATGGAGCAAGCTGCCTAATCCTCACAAAGCCGGAAATAGCCAAAAAATACACGGACACACCGGTCCACATAATTGGCACCGGCCAAGCAAGCGACACGATAGGCTTGTATGAAAGAGAGGATTTCACGTCGCTTAGGGCTGCAAAGTTGGCGGCGAAACAAGCCTATGAAATGGCGGACGTGAAACCCGAAGACATAGATGTGGCGGAAGTACACGACTGCTTCACCATAGCCGAAATAATCGCCTACGAAGACCTTGGATTCTGCAAGCCCGGCGAGGGTGGACGCCTAGCAGAAAATGGCGAAACATCCCTCAAGGGAAGGATACCCGTAAACACCAGCGGAGGCTTAAAGGCGAAAGGCCATCCAGTAGGTGCAACTGGAACAGCCCAAGCCTACGAGATATATTTACAGCTTACAGGCCAAGCGGACAAACGACAAGTGGACGACGCTGAAATTGGGTTAACCCACAACGTAGGCGGCTCCGGCGCCACAGCCACCGTTCACATCTATATAAGGGGGTGAAAATTTTATGGCCGAACAAACGCAAAACTTCACGATTGAACAGTTCTACAAGTATGTGGGCCAGAAAAAATTAATGGGTGGAAAATGCCTAAACTGTGGAAAAGTCCACCTGCCGCCAAGACCATTATGCGATAAATGCCTTTCAACAAAGTTTGAATGGATTGAGCTTCCCCAAACAGGCACGCTCCTAACATACACAGTCATTCACGTAGCCCCAACCCAATTCCAACATTTAGCGCCGTATGCGGTGGGCATAGTCCAACTGGAAAATGGTGTTAGAATCCCTGGGATGATAAAGAACACGCCACTAGACAACATAAGGATAGGCATGAAATTAAAAGTGGAGTTTGAAGAAACACTAACCGCCCAACAACAGCAGTGGCCCCAATGGCCAAGATACTATTTCGTCCCCTACTAAACAGAAACAGAAGCTACATGTCTCCGCTTGGAAAGTTGTTCGCCTTTAGTTTCCTTCTAGGGCTTCTATAACCTCTCTTTGAAAGTTTTCCTTGTCCAAAAAGAAGGTGGTTACTGGTTTTCCATTAACAGCACATAAAGGCACTTGTCCTCGCTTGTTCACTTCGTCTTGCTCCTCAAACATGTTTACAGTGCGGATAGGCAGATTTGGCGCAACTTCACTTATGGCTGCCTTTATCTGTTCGGTGAAGTACATGCAGAACGGGCATGAAGGATCATAGAATATGAGGGCTTTCCCCTTGTCCTCTGGTTGTGGGATATACCTGCCAGTTTTTGGCTGATAAACATATCCTTCCTTTATTGGATGGTACAGCAGAAACGGATTGTTTTCCACGGCTTTTTTGAAGCCCATTTTGAGGTAGAACATGTTTTGAGGATAATAGCCCGGAACGCCAAAAGCCCACGTGACCAAAGCCAGGGGCGATGCGTTGCCAAAGTATGGTTTAGGTTTTCTAGCATCTTCCACTAAGGCCTTCAAAAGAGCTTTTCCAACACCCCGCTGCTGGTTCCGCATTTCTGGGACGAATATGCAGGTTATTTCCAGAATCTTTTCCTCGATTCTTGGCTGGTACTGGATTAAGCCAACTGGATAATCGTTCAAGTAGGCTATTTTCGCTATGCTGCCAAACATTTCGATGCTTTTCCTCGCCCAGTTTCGCTTCACCGCTGCTCCCTCAACAAAGGATGGAAAAGTGCGCCTCTCCGGTGGAACGCAGAGGTTTATCAGCACATCGATCTCTTCGGGTTCAACATCCTTTATTTTGCAGAACTCCAAACTTCAACAACTCAATGGGATAGTTGCTAAAGCACTATAAAACATTTGCCAAAATTAGCCGAGCCTCCGCTTGTTAAGGTAAATTTTAAGTTCTCAGCGACAAACATGATGCTTGGTGCTTGTCTTGGAAGATTTTAACATTGGAAGGTTTCTGTTCCTTCCGGGAAGAAGGGTTTTCGGCGTTTTGGTCAAGGCCGAGCTCAATCCAACAGTTTTAGAAGAGATTGCAAACTTGGGCCTTGGACATGGAGTCTTGATTCCAACAATGCAATACAACGTGATTGAAAATGGAAAAATTGTTGGACTAGGGTTTGTGGACACGACCAATGCAGACATATCCATAGAGGAGCTTGCCCAAAAAATAAGGGGTATCGAAGGCATTGAAAATGTGCAAATCCTCTATCCAACCGCCGAGGGCTTTGTAGCCGACTATCATTCAGTAAAACTTGTCTTGGCCGGCGACAGAGCCATCATAATGCGGAGACCGGGCTACGAGGGGCTTATTGTCGGAATGAAAACGCAGTTTGGAACGGCTGGCGAAGCTTTCCTGTATCATACTGGATATGAAGCGGGCATGAGGTATGGCAAGTCACATCAAGATTTCGCGGAAAAATTAGGCATAAAAGATCCAGTCCAAATACTGTGTAAGATATCAATGCCCCTATATGCCAGCATGGGCCTCGGCAAACTGGAAGTCATTGAGGCTTGTGCGGAGCCTCCACGAGCAGTTATAAGGATTTACACATGTTTCGAATGTGAGTTGGGTATTGGGGCCAAAAAACCTTACAGCAATTTTGTCCGAGGAATATTTGCAGGCCTCTTAGCCCAACTTTTTAATAAGCGGATGGAAGCAAAAGAGCGATTTTGTATAGCGAAAGGAGACCCATACTGCGAACTCGAAATCACACCGGAATAAAAGAAGCTAGAAAAGAGTTGTGGAAACTATGCTTGAGTTTGCCATTTCTCTTGTAGGAATTTGGGGATTTCTGATGAGTCTCTTGGGCCAACGATTACCTGCCATCCGCTCAGTTCTTCTATTTCTCCGCTTAGGCGTGCAGCCTTGCCTGGTATGATGAGTTTTCTGTGTTTCACCTTGTTTTCTAAACCTGAAGCCTTTAGGGCTTCAGCTATTTTTTCAGCGGTTAGTTTTCGTCCGGCGACGGAGCTGTCTACGGCTAGACCTTCCGTGTCCACCACCAGCAGATAAGCGTTTATTTTTGCGGATTCTAGGTCTGAAGCCACCGTGTAATAGGTTAGGGCGAAGTTGGTTGTGAACATGACTGGCGAGTTTTCGTCTGGCGCGCCGAAAACCCTCAAGCCGGGTTCGACTGCAACTGGCTTGCGTGGGTCCGTGTAAATGTTCGCCCTTAAAACAACGTTTGGCAACAGCGCCCAACCGTCCAAGCTATGCATTATGAGGATGTCTGCGAACCGCACTATAAGCATGGCCGCCAAATAGGCTTCCCGCCACTTCACGATTTCTTGGGCTAAGCCAGCGCTGTCCAGCCAAACCGTCATGGGAACGCCCATCAACGGAAAGCCCAAAAGCTCGTCGCCATGCTTGCAGGCTGCCCGCCTTATCATAGTGAAATTGTTTAGGGTGTCGGCTAAACCTTCGCCGGCAAAAGTGCCGGGGTCCAACACCAAGTCTTGCACACCATATTCAACAAGGGTTTTAACCAGAGACTTTAACAGTTTGAGGTTTCCGGGTGCGAACACCGTTAACGGACAACCGTACATGAGGGCTAGTTCAGCCATATCCCGCCAGTTATCCTTGGTCGCTGCATACAGTAGTGGACGTGTTTTCGGCGCTGCCATTAAACCTGCTTCCAGAACTGTTGGGTTAAGCGAGCATAGCACCATGGGCAGCTTGGTGTTTTCGGCTACCTTGCGCACCGTTGCCTTAAACTTGTCCGGATCGTTTGACGTGGAACGCACTGCAATCATGTCCAGCTTCAAAGTTTGCCCAATATATTCGAAGCGGAACTCTTCGACGCGTTTTATGCGGCTTAGGATTTCGTCTTCAGACATTTCGTCTGTGACATCTATGGCTATGGCTGTTGGGTTGAAATAGGTGAGCTCGTGGCGGTACATGACAAGTTTTCCGCCGATTTTGACGGCTTTTTCACCGGTGCCGATAACAACCTCTTTTACGGCTGGTTTTAGCATCTCCTTAAGCTGTTTGTAGGCTTTCTCAAACTCCTTCTTCAAAAGCGGCGCACACTTTTCAATGGGGACTTCACGGTTTACAACTTTTGCAGCGAAAGCCATGCAGTTTTCTTCGCCGCACTCCTTGCAGTTTGTGCGGGGCAGAAGCTTGTAAACGTCTATGGGGCTGAGCTCTTTAACACCGACTTTGCCTTCTTTTCCACTCATTTCGCCTAAACCTCCATCTACAGCCTAAAATTTGGCTGTAACCCATTCCACTAGGCGTTCAGCGTTTCCAGACTTGCCGCCCATAAGCTGGGCTATAACATCTTTAACCGTTTTCACCGCAGCCGGATGCATCATCATGAATAGGTCTACACCAGCCAGCAGAAGCGTCAAAGCGGTTATAACTTCCCATAATGGTCCGCGGAGTTCGCGGGGTTCCCATTCTGGAGCCATTTTCATCCAAGCCTCGCGGGCTGCCCAAGCGTTTGTTGTCCCAGAAGACATGGGATGCGCCAGTTCAGGGTCGCCCATTAATGCTGCTAGGCGGGCGCGTTCCATGTTCGTGAAGGCGTAATCTAAGCCGTAGCCTAGGGCTGCTGTTGTCAAGTCCATTACGATGTCTTCCTTCGCTAAGAAATCGTATAGGCGGCGGTTTAACTCTCTGGCGATGTTTAGGTCCATAGGCGTGAAAGCCAAAGCCACATGTCCAGTCTTCTTAATGAATTTGGCACAGCGCTCCACATCCATGTCCCGCGTGATAGAGCTTATCAAGAAGCGTTCACCCGCGAAGGTTTCGCAAACCTCTTGGAAAACATCAGCGTCCTTCACCGGGTCACCGCAGCCACCAATAACCAGCGGCACATCAACAGCTTGGGCGACAGCCTCAACGGTTTTAACAGCCTCTTTAGGCGAGGCATCCTTCACCAGCGGGTCAATGCTGATGAGGTGGACTGTTATCATGTCTGCGCCAAACTTTTCCACGGCAAGCTTAGCCCAAGCCGCCGGGTCGCCCAAAACATCCTTAACGTGCATCTTCACAGCCCTAGCCAACGGCACTTCCATGTCGAAAACATCGATGGATATCACTGGCGGGTGAGGCGTAGGCCTCTCAAAAGTGTAGAAGGCCGGGGTGGTTTCGCCGCCAATAACAACGGACTTGCCGCCTCTACGTACAAGCTTAACCTCGACAACCTTGCCGGGGTATGTTTCAATGGGCGGAGTGAACTCCGCCTCAAGAATCTGTGTTGGTTTAGCCTTAACTGGTGGAGCAACAGCCTTTGGTGGCGCAATTATCGGAGCTGCCACGGCGCCGGGCTGAAGCCAAATTTCCAGTTCGCCGGCTTCCAATTCAAAGTCTTCAAGCTCAACCTCTTGAAGCTTAGCCAAAAGCTCTAATAACCGCGAATTCAGCTTTAAACCTGCAACAGTCTCGTCTTTCTCCCTTTTTTCAGCCAAACCCTTTTCACCTTGCCTACTTTTTCTCCGTTTTTTCGCTTTTAACCGCCCGGATAATGACGCGTTTAGCGTAGATTTTCGCATCCTTCAATATGATTCTGTATCCACCAGCGGTTATGGGCAGCGTCGCCGCCGAGACAACAGGCGCCATCGTAGGCACAGCCTCCTCTCTTGCTTCGGCTTCAGCTGGAACAGCCTCTGGAATCGCTACGGCTTCTTCTTTCCAGCGTTCAACAACTGGGTGCCCGCGGGCTTTGAGGAAAGCTTTTAACTCGTCAATGGTTTTGGCGTCTTCTTCGGTGGCGATTTTGTCCACAAGCTCTGCCGGAATGAAGTTTTTGACACGTTCTTTCACCTCTTTAGGCATCCATACAACTCGTTTGTAGCCGCCGTCAGCCTGCAAGAATTTAGGCGACCTCATGTACTCGATGGATATGCCGTGGAAGCCGTCCACTTGGCGTCCGCCAGCCGTCGAATCTGCTAGCGTTGAAAAAGCTAGTCCGTTGACTGTTACGTCCTTGTAGCCTCTGTGGACTATGCCGAAGCCGTCAACCTCTGGAATGTAGAAAGCGACACCCTCGAAACAGCCACATGACGTATGAGGGTAGCCAAAAGCCGTGTAAAGCCAAACCCGTGTTATTTCGCCCAAAGTCCTCTTTTTAACAGCTTCATTCACACCTGAATACTCGCCCTTCTCAGGGTCCAGAAGTTCGCCCCTGTCAATTTCAAATATGGGGCCTTTCGGGTCTATGTTGGCTGAAGCCCTCGCGTCAAACCAGCTTATAGCGCCACAGTTGGAGTACCGCTGAGGCGTTATTACACAACAATGGGTTGGCGCAAAGGACTGGCAGAGAATGCAGCCATAAAACTTGTCCACTTCCTCGTCTTTGAGGCCTCTCGCCCTTGCGTCTCTTGCTTCGTAAATCTGCAAGGCTTGTGGGTAAAGCTCCTTGACTTTTTCAGCGTCGGTTATGAAGGTTATTTGCATTTTTTCGATTATGGGTAATTCGCTCTTAAACAGTCTGTGCAAAACTTTGCCAATATATTGGAAGGAGTTTAAGCCCTTCTGGAAAGACTTTTTGCTAAGCCTCAGCCAAATGTCGTATCGCTGGTTTAAGTGCATAAACCCTTCAATGTAGTTACAGTAAGCGTGAATTCGCCTTTCAATAACGCCCTCCAGTTCCGGTTCAAGTTTGGCGCCAGCCACCTCTATGAGAATGCCGAAGGGGTAAGTTTTGCCTTCCTCCATGTCCTTGATGTCCGGTCCAATAATGGTTATTTTTCCATCCTCGACTTCTTCGGGCTTTTTGACTCTGGCAAGCTCAAATTTTTCTTTGACATCTGGTCCGCCGAGCTCCACGTACATGTCTTTTCTGCGGATGCGTTCGCCCTCATAGATTACGCCCACGTCAACGGGTATGTCTTGAAACATGCTCATTTTCTATTTCGCCTCCTTTCAAACTTTTTCCAATATGACTTTAAGGTTTTTCACCCACTCCTCGTGGGAAAGGTTTGGAAAAGACCAACTTGCATGGGGATGATAAACATTATCCAACGAAATCGTCTTTAAGTGTTTGGCGAAATGCTTCAGTCCCGACAAAATCGTCCATTCCATGTAATAGTAAAGCCCCACAAACAAGGCTAGGTCATGCTGCCCCTTACCGTCCACGCCGGTCCAAGAAGGGTCAACAAGCCTATTACCAATGTCAACAGCGGGCATAAAAGCCGCTGGCTTAAAGCCTCGCTTCGTGAACTCGCCTATCATGTGAGCTGTAGCCACAACTGGAATCCCGCTTTTCTTCGCAAACCCTATAACGAAGTCCACGAGTTTTCCGCCGTCAAAATCTATTTCAGCCGCCTTGTGTCCAACCACTAAGACTGGGTGCTGCGCACGCTTAATCATGGCAACAACAACTTCGGGCTTTGTTATAACAGAAGCCTTTTTGGGTCCGGGAATTTCAGCCGTCTGCCAAGGTTCAGCCGCCATGCGCCACCCCCTCCTACTCCTTCTTTTTCCTTATAAGTCTAGGCAACAGCGTCGGATCTGGAATCACCGTTTCCTTCCAGCCCTTTTCCTCGAGAATCTTTACGATTTCATCCTTCATCGTGACAGGGATGTCGGCAACAGTCCGCACAAAACGGTGAATGTCCTCCGGCATTGTGCCATACAAGCGCTTGTGCAAGTCAATATAATGAGTCAGTTTTATGGCGCGGCCTTTCGTCGTGTCGTTAGGCCTCATACAAAGTTTGGCAATCATGACCATGGCTTCCTCCTTGGTTTCAGCCGCATAAAACAAGTGCTCTGGCGCTGGCCCTACATACACTTTTTCGCCTGTGCGCGCGTCGTAAACGTACCAGTCCTCCTCGCGGTCAGCCCTACCCAAAAGCATACGCCGGTACTTAATGCCATGAGGCCCGACGATGACTGGAACGCCTAAACGCCAGAAGCCGGCGGCTATTGAAGCAGCCTTTTGAGAGTAGGCTCCCCAGGCGACGCCCACAGCGCCCACACGGTTAAGGATGTAGTCGGCGATCTCCTCATAATTGGCGCGTAGGTTTCTTTTGGCGAATATGTTTGCAATTTTTATGGCTGCACCAGCAATGTGGGCGTTAGCCACACATGAACCAACATTCACCAGTCCTCCAGCAGTAAACTCGCCTGTAAACTCCTCGTAGGGCGTTTTACCCTCCTCGTTCCTATACATGCCTGCGGTCATGGCGGCACATCCAGAAGTCACAACAATGTAGCGTCTGCTGGCGAACTCACGGACCATTTCCGCAACTTCCAGCCCGCCATTCGGATAGTTGGCACATCCAACAAAAGCCACAACGCCTGGAATCTCGCCGAGCACTATGGGGCTTCCAACGTTGCGGATTTCCACGTCTTGGATTGGGCCTCTTCCAGCCCGCACCTTGTAGGTTTCCTCTTTAAGTTTTTTCTCTCCAGCCTTCACAATGAAACTGTGGACTTGCAAGCCTGCGGGACATGCCTCTTCGCATCTGCCGCAACCAACACACAAGTCGTAAAGGTCTGCAAGCTTCGCCAAACTGCCCTCCATGGCGACCTTCATAGCCTCTGGAATATGCAAGTCTTGGGGGCAAGCCCTTCGGCAGTCTCCGCACTGGCGGCACTCTTTCGCTTTTTGCAGAACCTCGTCCACTTCTGGAATAGCCTTAAACTTCTTCCTCAAAGGCGCAACCTTCAAGGCGACTTTAACGGCAACTTCGCCAACTTTTTCTGGGTCGAGGATTAAAGCGCCTAGCGCCTTGCCGCTTACAAGGTCCTCAACTATGGCGTCGGCTGGGTCGTTGGTGCGGTTTGGCAAACCCATACAGTTCTTTTCAGAAGCCACAATAACAGGCGCCTTAATCCGCTGGGCTTCATAGAGGGCGTCTGTGCGAATGCATTGCTCGTCCAAGACAACAACGTCTGGAACTCCGCTTCTTATGAAGCGTAGCTGCCATGAAATTGGCCCAATAATTTTGCCCCGGTTATAGTAGCGGGTGATATCGTGGGCTGTGCAGCACAAACCACAAACTTCTATTTCGCCGTCTAAGCCGTTCTCCTTCATGTAGTCGATTATGCCAACGGATGGAACAACGTTGTGTCCTATACATAAAATGACTGGTTTTTCAATGTTAACCGTGCCGTAGCCCAAATCCACGAGAGGTGCATCTGGATCGCCTTTCGGAAAGTTGTAAGCCGCTATCTGGGCTATGTCAGCCACTTCCATACCAACGTGGTCCAGCATGCCCACTTGAAAAACCTTGGATTCAAAATCTAGGTTGTTGCCTTCCTGTCCAGTGTGGCAAACGGATAAGCAATGGGTGATCTGCGTCTCCACATAGTCCAAAATGTCCTCTAAATCCCCGAGGGTTTCAGGTTTAACTCCACAAACAAGCCTAGTTACGGGAGCTTCTACTTGAATATTTAATCCGCCAACGTCTAATGGCATCCGCCTACCATACTTTTCAATCAAATGTTCCACCAAGTGGCGAGCGTGTCCAGTGTGGGTTGCAGCGCCTATGCAACACGCCAGAAGCACAATGCGGGATTGTTGGGCAGCCATGTCTATGCCGCAGGCTCCACGCTTTCCGCCAGTTAGGTCGCATTTGCCGAAAGTGCAAAGGCAGCAAACATCACAGAAAGGCAGGTAAAACGGTTTGTAGCGTTGCAAAAGCTTCATGTCCCATTCGCGGAGGGTTGTAAGCGATGGAAAAGGCGTAGGCCCCATCGGTTCAGCCCATTTCTCTTCAACTATTCTGCCAACGGACAATTCAAGGTTTTTAATAAGCCCCAAATCTGATTTTAGTTCTCCAATTTTAACGTGCAGCCCTTTCTTGCTCAATGTGAACACAACCTAAGGTAGAAGGTTTAATGTCATCAACCGATGTTTTAAGCTTTTCTGGGAATGTTTAAAACAAAGATATGAAGCTGAACGTTGTTCAAGAAAGTTCAGTTTAGCCCTTTCTATATCCAGCGTTTTCCATAATTCGCCTAACTGAAAGAAAAGCCGGTGTGTCAGAAGGTAGTGTAAGTAGAGATTTACCGGAGAGAACGTATTCTTCAACGTTTTCGTCGTAGGCTATTCTTCCCAAAAACTTGAAGGGTAAAACATTTCTAGCATGGTTTTCCAAGTTTTCGGGAAACCTGAAACCGCCCACCACATAGAAGTTTTTGAACTCTATTTTTACTTCTTTTGCCACTCGATAAGCGCGTTCCACGTGGTCAAAAGACTTTTTGGACGGGTCTATTACGTCGAAAACATCATCCACCTTGGATGTTATTCGCCTGTTAAGGTGTTCCAAGCCGGCTGGCGAATCTATTAAAACGTATTTGTAGTTTTTTGTAAGCGATTCTAAAGCCCCTTTTAGAGCTGCGTTTGGAAGGCAGTAGCAGCCTTCCACCCACTTTGTGCCAAGCGCAATGAAGTCGAAGTGTTCGCTTTCATACATGCCGTGTGACCAAATGCGGCTTTCAATTCGCTCTGTGGGTGGCACGCCAACGGTGGTTCCACCTCCTTCTATGAAGGTTTCTACGAGGAGTTCTGAAATGGTTTTCTTGCCCGTTGCGCGGAGGTCTACGCCAACCATCTCGCCCAGGTTCTGGTCTGGGTCAGCGTCCACCAGGAGCAGCGGTGCTTCACCCGATTCAATGAAGTATTTTGTCATTAAGGCGACGAAGCTTGTTTTGCCTGTTCCTCCTCTGCCCATGGTAACTAGAATCTTCGTCATGTTTACACTTTCCGTTTCGTGTTTGGTATCATGGTTTTTCATCCTATTAAGGTGTTGCTTGCAATAGCTTGTCGCAGAGTCTTTCGACAGCCTTTACTGCGGCTGAATCCTCATATTTTAAGGGTGTTTCACCCCGCATTTCAGCTTCCACAACCTTATAATCGAAGGGCAAATAATCCAGAACAGCCAAGCCGTTTTCAGATGCAAACCGCTCAATAACCGTTTTCTGTAAGTCGTTCACAATCTTGTTTCCGACAACAAATATTTGTTTCATTCCAGCCTTCACGCCCAATTCATGAATGCGTTTAGCTGTTTCAAGCGCCTTCATGTTTGCATCGGCGACAACAAGCATAACGTTCACGTGCTGGGCTGTGCCGCGACCCATGTGCTCGACGCCAGCCTCCATGTCTAAAACAACAGCCTCTCCACGTTCAACAACTAAATGCCGCAAAAGCGAACGCACAACAGCATTAGCCGGGCAAGTGCACCCCGCTCCAACAGCACGCACTGTTCCCATGACGATGAGGTTTACGCCTAGAGGCGTTGCAACAGCGTAGTCCCGCACAATATCGTCCACGGTGAATGTTAGGCGGTAGACACCAGCGTAGCCGGTACTAGTTTTTGCTTCAATGAGTTGTTTGTTCTCGGATATGGGCACGATGCGGCTAGCTTCATCTGGCAACAAGCCCAAGGTTAGGGCGAGATTAGGCGAAGGATCAGCGTCAATAGCAATAGTTTTAAATCCTCTCTTCGCTAGGGCGACAGCCAAACCGCCAGCAACAAAAGTCTTGCCAACGCCGCCTTTACCAGAAACAGCCACCTTCATAAACACCACTTTAACCCGATTGGCTAACTCTTCCATATAGGAGATTCTAAAGTTTCCAGAGCAACCACATCGTCAAACTACAATTTCATTTCATATAAACGTTTAAAACACGAAGGACAAAATAATAAACTTCAAACATGCCTCCCGTTATCGCCAACCACAGATTTCGGCGGGTTATTGCTGAAAATCATTGTTAACTTTAAAAATCAAGAGAAAAAGGGGGTTATTTACTGTTTTTACCGAAAGCCAAAGCCATAGTCGTTAATAATAGAGCTGCTAAAACTGACAGGTGCAGCGTCGTGGGGAATTCCAGGATTACTGATGTCCCCACAATTTTGACGGTGTGTTCACTATGGTTGTAGGTGAAGTAGATGAATGTGTGGGTGCTGTTGCTTGTCATTATAGGCGTTATTGGAGTGTCGTTAACAAACACAGTGTATGGCCCTCCTAGAAGCGTGTTTGGTATTGTCACGTTACAGAAGCCAGTTGTTCCATCAACGCCGGCAACCTTGAAGCTTATTTGCATATTTTCTAGGCTGAAGTTGAAGTTTGATATTGTGGAATTTGTCGTGACGGCAACATGGTAGGTTTCTCCATCTACAAACACGTCGAAAATGACGGTCGTTTCTGCTTCGCCAGCATAACCTTCAAGCCTCTTCATACTGATGCTTGATTCAAAAGCCTGCGCTGCCCCAACGCTTTCAAACCATGTGAAAGTTTCATAGCCCTCCTTTGATATTTTGATCACATATTCTCCGGGCAGCAGTCCATCGATCATAAAGTATCCGGTGCCGTTGCTATAACTGTAAACGTAGATTGGGCCTTCTGCTTCTATAGTGGCGTTCGCTATTGAAAATCCTGTCATGGAATCTGTTAAGTATCCAAAAACTGAAGCCCTAGTGGACATATTAAGGAACGGTGTGTAAACTACCCTTTCCAAGCTGAAGTCATCGTAGAAATCCCATATCTTCTGGCTTATTTCGTTGGCGCTCAAAGTTCCCCAATAGTTATAGGTTGCATTGTACTTTCGATCCCCGGTATTCAATATTTCAAGGTCATAGTACGCATTAGAGTGAATGTCATTAAAGAAGATTGTTGGGATGTGTTCAGGGACGTCTGATTCACCCCCTCTATAAACTACGATGCCATAAGCATTTCGTGCAATGTAGTTTTGCGTTATCAAAGGTTTTGTATCTCCACCAAAAGTTGTTCCAGGTATTGACATGAATATTCCTGCTCCGCTGTTGTAAGCTATGTGATTTCTGGTTATGGGCATGGGCGGAAAACCATACCAGCAAATCCGTAAGCCATCCCCATCGTTAGATCTTATGGTGTTTCCAGCTATTTCAAGCACGCCACTTATCCCATAAGCCCAAAATACAATTCCATTACCAGCGTTTGAAACGATTGTATTATTCACTATGCGAATTTCATTGAAGGATAATCCCCCACCAGATCCTATGTTTATTGCGTCGCCATAATTCTCTACTATCTTGTTGTTAAGTATGTAAATTGAGACTGTGGCGATAGGCATATTGATTGTCTCCATGGATATGGCTTCGTTATTTTTCGTAAAGACGGAGTTTTCAATTGATATGTTTACGTTTACAAGTCGGCATGGCGTGGGTGGAGCATAAAATCCATATTGGGCCTTTGTGATTATACAGTTTTTAATAGTTATGCTAGCGTTTTCTGCAACGTCTCGAAGTTGAATTCCTGTTCCGTTGAAGATTATTGGTTCGGACGGTGTTCCGGTTGCGTTAAGTTTGGCGTTTGAATTAACCCATATTCTATGGCCGTTTGCCTTTATCTCAACCCCTGGCTCTATGGTTAATGATGCAAACTCGTCAATAATTAAGTGTCCTGTTAGATTATAGGGGCTGCCGTACTTTGTCCATGTGGTATTTTCGCTTATTACTCCGCTTACCGGTGTAACCATCAATATGTGAATTATTCTTTGGGTTGCAAATTCAGTTTCATTCCATACACTAACATAGTGTATGCCCGCGCTTGCATCTAGCGGAATAGTTATTGGCGTTTTGAATATCCCACTAGAGTCTGTTGGGACATCGGCTGCAAGGATTGTTGTGTTATCCCATTTTATTGTCACAACGCCATTTGGGTCATAGTATTCGCCCTTTGCCCATATTGTCACGCCTGGTCTTCCGAAGTCTATGGTTGTCTGGAAAAGTTCTGAGGCTGAAAATGCGAGGGTTGGTCTGAGGATTTCGTAGGCGTGCTGTGTTATGAAGTTTTCTGACCCCCAAACGCTTACATGGTGAATGCCCCATGTTGAACGGGGAATTGTAACATTCACTGCAAAAGCCCCATTTTCATCCACTTGAACGTTCTCGGCAAGAATCGTCGTATTATCCCATTTTAAAGTAAGCAGCGAATTTGGCGCAAACCATGCTCCCTTCACCAGAACATAGGGCTCTGGACTTCTTTGCGCATAGGCTCTTGCCTCCGGAAATGTTGGCACACCGTTGATAAACTTCCACGTGTTTATTGTTAATGTTGGCTTAGGCCCTTGTAAGGCTTCGAATACATTTGCGATTCCATAGCCATAGTCATTATTTATGCCGCCTCCCTTTTGAACAGCCCGGGTCAGCAAAGCCGCCTTAACTTTTTCCGGAGACCATTCTGGGTGAGCTTGTCTTAGTAGTGCTGCAGCTCCGGCTATCATGGGCGCCGCTGCTGATGTCCCACTCACGGACCGGTAAATTTGCCATCGCATCTCCGGATATTTTAGGTATGGCAGCGAGCCCGCTGTTACGGCTACACCTACAGCACAAATGTCTGGCTTAAACCTATCATCCAAAGTTGGTCCTCTGCTTGAAAAACTCGCAAGATTCGTGGACCTATCAATAGCTCCCACCGCAATAACCTTCTCTGCAGCCGCCGGAGTGCCAACCGTATATGGTTTCGGTCCAAAGTTGCCAGCCGCAACCACAACCACTATTCCCTCGTCAACAAGACAGTCGCATGCCAGGCTTAGGGCATCCTTGCCGTCTGATGGGCCGATGGAGCCTAGGCTTAGATTAGTAACCGTAATATTGTAGATGTTTTTATTTTCCGAAACCCATTGAAGCCCGTCGAGGATGGTGCTTGTGTATCCTCTGCCAATGTTATCCAGCACTTTTACGGCGACTATTTTCGCCATGTAAGCAACCCCCTTATACTTTCCATCAGAGCCAGCGCCAGTTCCAGCGGCAATGCTGGCAACCATAGTTCCATGCCCATTGTCGTCGTAAGGTTCTGGATTGCTGTTAATGAAGTCAGCCCATCCAACGATTTTGCCCTGAAAGTCGGGGTGTTCAGGCCAAATGCCAGTGTCCAAAATTGCTATCGTCTGGTTTTCGCCATGAAGGCTATAATCAGACCAAACCCTATCTGCGTTGATTACCGGCACAGCCGTGTCCAAGGTTATTTGAACTTGGGCGTCGGGCTCGATGCGCAAAACGCTGGGGAGCTTTGCTATTTGAGGGACAGCCTCCGCAGGCACATTAGCAACAACAACACTCACCAGTGAATACTTGTACTTGATGTCGACTGCACAGCCGAGGCTGTTTAACTCGCCGACAAAAATGTCGAAACAGCCATCACGGTACTGGATTAAAACTCGCATGATTTGTGAGGGCTTCTCTTGGATTTCCCTTTCTAAAGAATCAACAATCTTATTGTTGTTGGCGTCGAGAAGCGAGAACTCCCCACGATCACCCAAGCCTTCGATATCGCTGGGCAATTCCGCTATATTGGAAACTCCTTTGAATCCTAGTAGGGCTTGGCTGCAAGCAACGAACACCACAAGCAAACAAAAAGCCTGTTTGAGTATTTTCCACATCTAAGGCTTCCTTCTAAGAGATTGTAGACCCTAATTCTATCTCGTTATTTTTTAAAAATTCAGAAGCGGAAATTCATATCAGCAATAAAGCATGTAAATAACGATTGCCAAAATTTCCGTTTAGAGCCTTTCAAGCAATGCCGCATATACCAACGGAAGAGCTATTGTAGCATCTGTCTCCACTGTTACTGTTTTTGCTTTTTCACGAATTTTGCCCCATGATATGGCTTCTCTTGGACGTGCCCCAGACAGGCTTCCGTCGTATTCGACGGCGGTCGTTATGTAAACCGCGTAGTCTAATCCTTTTTTGAACAGGTTCCACCATAGGACGTGGTGTTTTGATATGCCTCCGCCTATTATTAGGGCTCCGGATTTTTTGGCTTGCCAAACCATGTCGTTTAGGAGTTGCTCGTCTTTTAGCACGTTGATTTTTAGGTCTTTGTGGTCTTGGCTGAAAAGCCACAGCTGATAGCCTACTGCGCCGTCGGTTATGCCCGGCACGATCACGGGAATATTGTTTTTCCAGCACCAATATAGTATCGAGTTTTCGTTTAAGCGCCTGCCAATTTCCCAGCAAAGCTCGTAGGTAGCAAGCTCCCGTTTGCCCTCAGCGTAAATGCTGCTTAAAAAATCCGTCATTTTCTCTTCGATGATTTCGCCGTAGCTCTCGTTTGGCACAAGCACGTTGCCTATTCGGCTTACGCCCCGCCTGTGGAGTTCTTTGTCGTCCATGTAGAAGTCTCCATGGTAGTAGTCGCGGTAACACCTCGCCAAATCGTGGTCTAAAGTGCCACATGTTGTGACTACAACGTGAAACCATTTCTGTTTAACCATTTCTCGGATTACGCCGCGGGTGCCGGTGGCAACAATGCATGCCGGAAAAGAAAGGAAGTTGATGATGCTTTTCTCTTTCAACATGGCTTCGAGGATGTCTACGGCGACTGCAAGGTTTTTGGCCGTAAAACCTCCGCTTGCAAGCATCTGTCGTACAAGAGAGCCGGCGGAAATACCTTTCGAAAGCTCGAAGTCTCTTACTTTCTCCATTTCGCTGCGCCGAAGCCCTATTGTAGACCCTTAAACAGCCAAGACAAGTCTGGAACCTTCGTTCTTTTATCAACTTTCTCGGCTAAGGCGTGGACAACTATTGGAAGAGCTATCGTCGCATCACAGTAGCATTGCACGTTACGTCCCTCTTTGGCTTCTTTGCCCCAGCTTATGGCTTCCTCAAAAGTGCAGCCAGACAAGCCGCCCCAGTGCGGCGCGTCTGTGGTGATTTGTATGGCATACTTGTGCGGATAAACCCTCTCATATTTTCTGGATTCAGTCAAGCTTCTGCCAACGGTGGTTAGTTGAATGAAGTCTTTGGGGACGCCGCCGCCTATGTAGATTACACCGCTTTCCGGCGCCGCCTTGGCTTTTATGTCAACAAGCTGTTCAAAATCCCGCATTTGGTCTATGGTTATGTCAAAGTTGCTGTCAGATTTTCGGTTAAGGAGGTAGGCTATGCCATAGCCGCTGTCAACTATGGCTGGACAGAAGACTGGCACTTTGTTTTCGTAGGCTGTTGCCACTATGCTTTTAATTCCCATTTGGGAAAGCTCTTTTCCAAAGAGGTGAAGAAACTCGGCGGAAGAGTATTTGCGGTTTGGATTAACCTTTTTCATGAAGTTGGCGATGAGGCTTTCCATCTGCCTATACTCAAGCTCGTCAGCAAAAACGTCATAAAACCTATCAATCTTATATTGTAAAAGTTGGTTGTCGTCAACCATGTGATGCCCTTGCCAGTATGTGCCCCCCATGGCTTCTAAAATGTCTTCTGAAATGTTTGCACCCGTCGAAACAATAACGTCTATGAAGCGATGTTCAATAAGCCAATTAACAATTTTCCACTGTCCCGTGGTGCTCATGGAGCCGGCGAACCCGAAAAAGATTACTACATCGTCTTTAAGCATTTCTTCCCAAACTTCGACGACTTCGCCGAGTTTTCTGCCTTGAAATCCAGTTTTAGCCATTTCTGCAAGCAGTTCCGAAATTTTTTTCGGAGTTCTAACCTCTATTGGCTCAAGCTTCTTTTTAAAGAAAGGAGTTTGCCTTTTCTCTCTAATCACCGCCTTTCAACTCCATAATTTTGAAGTGCATATTTTCAAAAACCTCGCTTTTAAATCTTTAGTTTACAAGCTTACGCCCTAAAAGTGTAAAGGTTTCCAACACTATTCCAGATAAAGGCTTTCGGCATGGCTTCTGCTATGGCGAAGGCAGCCCTCCAGCCAGTGCAATGCATCGGCACGATAACTTCTGGGTTAAATTGTTTAAGCATCTTCACAGTTTTGCTTATTAGCCCTTCAAAGCCTTTTCCAGATAAATGGAAACCGCCAATTACGGCGTAAATCTTCGACATCCCAGTGATTTGCCTGGCATAAAGAACCGTATTGATGATGCCGGCGTGGGCGCATCCGGACACCACCACAAGCCCTTTACCATTAACGTTGACAACTAGTGCTCGGTCGTCCCAAACCCACGGGTCGGGGTGCCAGACACCATTGATGAGGACACGTTGCTGCACATAGCCCTTTTCAAAGTCTGTTTGGCGGGGAATCTCACCGGTTACCAGCATCATGTCTCCAGCCAATAAACTGGGATGCTTTGTTTTTACGAAAACCGCCGGCTTTATCTGGCTTTCAGACGGGAAAGCTAGATATTTCCTTATACTGCCATCCTTGTTGGCAACGCCGCGAGTCTTGAACATGTCCTCATGCACTATTATTGGCAAATTTTTCTTGCCAACAGCCTTGACAAAGCTTGGCAACCCGCCGCAGTGGTCGTGGTGTCCATGCGACAGGACTATGGCTTCTATGTCCTTGAGATTTATGCCCATGCCTTCAGCGTTTAAAACAGCCCCATTTGGACTTATGCCAGTGTCAAAAAGGACCGTATGCGATTCGCCGTTGCGGGACACTTTGACAAGTAGGGATAAGCCGTGCTCCGCTATTGGAAGACGGAAATTTCTGTCAGCCCATTCTTTGCCCATGCGTTTTGGAACCCAAACTCTCACGTTTTGAACTTCTTCCCTTTCAATAGACGACGTAAGGTCTACACAGTTGTCCATAAGGCAGACTATTTCTAAACAGTCAACGCTTCTAAGCTGCTTAACAGCTTCGCCGTCCAGCATAAAGCCCTCCTTAAACGAAAAGGTCTTTTTCTCTTGGTCTAACAAGCTCTGTCGCCTTGGCATCTTCAGATTTTATAAACTTGTATCCACGAATTATAGCCGCTGGAACCCCTTCATCGGCTTGCCCTATAACTAGTTCGGCTGCTGAGGCAAGTTCATCTGCAACGGCGGTTTGTTTAACCCGCAAAACATAACCAAACAAGTCTTTCTCACCTCTTCGGTCTCTTATGGGCTTGATGCCAGAAACACCTACAGCAACGTTTATCTCGCCCTCCCTGAATGGTCGACCATGCGTGTCAGAAATTATTACAGCCACGTCGCAGCCTGTTAAACGCTTGATCTCAGATCGGATCTTTCTAGCTGACTCGTCTGGATCTTCTGGCAAAAGCGCCACATAGTTTTCTCCCGGCACATTGGACTTGTCCACGCCGGAATTGGCGCAGACAAAACCATGACGGGTTTCGGTTATTATTTTGCCGTCTGCCATCCGTCGAATGCTTCTGGCTTCTCTAAGGACAACTTCAACCAAGGCTGGGTCTTTACCGTAAAGTTCGGCAACGTTCTTTGCAAAAGCTGAGGGCACAACTTCACTTAGGTTTACAATTCGCCCTTCGGCTCTGGACACAACCACGTGGGTTACCACTATTATGTCGCCATCCTGTACCGGAGTGCCCTGTTTTTCCGCAGCCCTGCATATCAGCTCGGCGATATTGTCTCCCGCTTTAACAATGGGTACGCCCTCAACTCCAATTATCTGAACAATGTTCATAACGGCCCCTTAGATGAAAAGTATGGGTGTATAAGTTTCTAACAGTTTCGCCTTGAGGTTACCGTGACTGTGGCACGCAAAACTTTAATTTTGAAGCTTCTCCCTTTAGAAGGCAAGAGAGATGATGTTTGATGAAAATATTGCACGAGTTTGTTCCAACCCGAAAGTTCTTGAAGTTGGCTGAAGAAGTTAAAGACTTCGTAGACGGATGGAACATAACCGACAGCGCCGCCGGCATGCCAGCGCCAAGCGGGACAGCAGTTGGATGCGTGCTCAAAACAAAATATCCAGACAAAATAGTAATACCAATCTTTATATTACATTATAAGGGACCAGTTGAGGTTGGAGGTTTAGCCCTAGCCGCAGACGCCGTTGGCCTAGACGGTCTTGTCTTAACAATGGGAGACATACCCAAATACGGCGAACCAATAAAAATGTTCAAGTCCTCTGAGGAAGCAAGGGACTTTCTACGTAACACTATACGTTTGAAAAATGTTAAGTTGGGATGCTTGCTCACAGCCCGCAAAACTGTTGAAGAAACCATAGCCCGCGCCAAAGAGCCTTGGGACTTCGTCTTCTTCATGAGGCTTGAGGACAAAACCTTCCCCATGCTAGAGCAAGTGGCAAAGGAGTGTAAACGCCTAAACAAGCCGATATACACGTATTTCCTAATTGGAACGCCGAAAAACGCTGAAATGGTGAAAATGATAGGATGGCCAACAACCACGACAATAGACCGCGTCGAGGAAGTCGCCAGCAAACTTGACGGGCTAGTGGATGGGGTAATAGCCACATGCGCCGGAGACTATGAAGGCGACAAAGAGCTCTTGGCGAAACTGCAGAAGTTCAGAAGCTAAACGCCATTCCTTTCCTCTTCTTTTTACGCAACTGTTTTAAGCCGAGTGCTACGCCAAACTTATACTTCGCGGATTTCACATCGAAGCTTTTTAATGACTTCTTCAGCCCTTGAAGGTTCAACCTTCAAAGTGTAAAGCATTTTTGGCGTGCGAAGTTTCAGTTTTACAACATCTTTTAAGCGTTTTACTGCACAGTATTCAGCTCTTTCGCTTATTTCCACGAATTTGTCTACATCGAAGATTTCCGTCGGCATGAAAGCATCTCCAAACTTGCTGTTGCTTTCTTTAAGAGCCTAACTTTTATCTGTTTTGGTCTTCCACCTGCCTTTCAGCTTGTCACAGAATTTTACAAGTTGCCCGGGGGTTGGGTGCTCCGCCCTTGGACTTGAAACGTAATAGGCGGCTACAGCATTTGCCAATGTTAACCTAACAGCGTCTGGAAGCCCGTAGGCGTCGCCAACTATGTTTCCAGCGTTCCAAGCGTCACCGGCGCCTGTGGCTCTTAACACTGGAACCTTGAACGCTGGAACAACGGTCCATTTGTCCCTTATAAAGGTTGCAGAGAAGCTTGTGGTGTGCAAGTCTATTCTCGCGTTTAAGTGTTCGGCCAATACTTTGGCTGACTCTAAAGCCAGCCTTTCAAAATCAAGTTTTCGCTTTA